>ERZ773181.2789-NODE-2789-length-11017-cov-4.528188_pt1 | contig 11017 bp, 6 predicted proteins | sample MGYA00581001_ERZ773181 | MGnify/ENA primary metagenome ERZ773181 (study PRJEB29015, sample SAMEA2737780) | human gut metagenome | biome: human gut; feature: human-associated habitat; material: faeces | place: China | collected 2012 ... | reverse complement strand
CAGTCATGACACAAGAAAAGCTCCCTCACAGGAAGGAGCTTTGTCTACAGTCTGAGCCTGAGGCTTCTTTAGAAGCACTCAGGCTTTATCATTCTGAAAACTAGATCTGGAACTGATGCATCAGCTGTAACATAGTATGTACCTGCGCGGACTGTTCTTCGCTGACAGCGGCGGTCTCCTGAGAAGATGCGGAGTTGTTGTCCACGATTCCGGCCACATGAGCGATGTTTTCATCGATCTGCTGGACGCTGGACACTTCAGCCTGAAGGGCCTGTGCCATATCAACCATACGCTTGGTAGAAGCCTCGGCTTCTTCCATTACCTGATCCATGCTGGCTTCGGTTTCTTCTGCAATGGCGATTCCCTTGTTGACAGCATCGATGGTGCTCTCGATCAGCTTTGTGGTCTCTCCGGCAGCCTCGGTGGACTGTTCCGCCAGATTCTTGACCTGCTCGGCTACGACAGCAAATCCGCGGCCTGCTTCTCCGGCACGGGCAGCCTCGATGGAGGCATTCAGTGACAGGAGGTTGGTCTGGGAAGCGATATCCTCAATGACCTGAATGATAGAACGAATCTCCTCGGAACATTTACTGATCTCACCGATTGCGACTTTCAGTTCCTGCATCTTGGCATTGCCATCAGCAACCGTCTGTGCGGACTGCTTGGAGATATCTGCGGTCTCCTGTGCAACTCTGGCTTTTTCTTCAATACTCTTTGCCATAGCGTCGATCATCTGGGATGCTTCGGAAATCTTGGAGGCCTGTGCGGTACAACCTTCTGCCAGATCGGTAGCTGCCTGTGCCAGCTGCTCGGAACCACCATCGATCTCCTGTGCGCTGACCTGAATGGTGGACAGTGTCTTCTTCATATCGGCAATGATCTTCACCATGGAATCCTTGATCTGTACAAAGTCACCGACATATTCTTCCGTAGGCTCTACACGGTAATTGCCCTGACCCATCTGACCTAAGATCTCGGAAATCTCGGTGATCATCTTGGTAAAGTTGTCGTTCATGAAATGAACGGCCTGCACCATGATGCCGACTTCACTGTCATCCTCCGGCAGATCCAGACGGCTGTCAAAATGTCCCTGCGCAAGTACTTTCATCTGCTCGGATACTTTTACAATGGGAATCAGCAGTTCCTGTTTTGCAAAGGTCAGTGTGGTGACAATCTTGCGGGCAATGGTCAGGAAGCAGAGAATGAAAATCACCATGGTAGTGATCATTATCAGATTCAGAGTATTTTGCTTCTGAGCCATACGTGCCTGGATATCATTGATACAATTATCTGTGGTTGCAGTGATCTCCTGTACGGTAGATTCATATTCCTCACCAAATACATAAGAAATAGCTGCTTGTGTATCTCCGGAACCGGCCTTATCCATGGCTTCTTCTTCCAGAGGAACCAGACCGTTGGACATTTCAGCAATATGGTTTAACAGTGCCCATTCATTGTCGGTCAGACCGTCTTTCTGAAGACCTTCCCAGGCAATGTCACGATTTTTGTCCTCGTTTAATTCCTTCATATAATTGTCATAGTAGGTCTGGTCTCCGGTGACTGCGTAAGACTGTACGGCAGCGGTCAGCGTCTTGGAACCCAGACGATACTGGTTCAGATACATGGTAGCTTCCAGCTGCTGGGAATTGATCCGGCTCAGATACATGTTGGATCCGATGAACAGGATCAGCATAACGATGCTGATGATCAGTATCCGATAGGTTGATCTTGTGTTTTGCTGCAGCATGGCAGACTGACTGGTTACTTTGCTTTGCTTTTTCATTTGAAATATAACCTCTTTTCTGTAATACATGGTGAACTGATGTGTTACGAAAATTCTTTTCCTACAGTATACTACAATTATCGGAATTATACAAATCTTGCACCTTTAAAAATACAGCAAAAACGCGTAAAATTATTTATACGAACCATCAGTGACGACTTGCACCCTATACAGGAAGATGGTACTATAAAAAGTAAGAGGCATGATTCGGAAAAGAGAAGATAACGATAAATAAACAGACTGTAGACAAAGCTCCCTCACAGGAAGGAGCTTTGTCTACAGTCTGAAAGGAGATATCCATTATGGATATCTCCTTTTTATTCTAACGGCCAGATTTCCCGGTCGAATGTTTCCTTCAGTTTTCCGCAAATGATCCAAAGTGCCTTACAAACTTTTCTCGGTACTGCGATTTCACCCTGATATGCCTTTTCAATAATGTCCACGATTCGTATACAGGTAATATCATCTATTCCCGTGTTCAACTGTGTATCAATGATTGGCTGGAGATTCATTTCATCTGTCGCAAACACCGGAATTCCGGTTGCCTTTGCATACGCCAGAGAACATACTTCTCCCTTATTTTTATTAGGTCTGCGTGGATCTATCATCACTTTGGCAAGATTTTCATAAGTTGCAGCATACACTGCCTTATCTGCCATTTTAAGATTACATTCATTTACAAGGACTACTTTTCCTTCTGCAATAAGTTCATTTAACTGCTGTATGGCACTAGAGGGCATCATAACCTCCCCCTGTGCATGCGTATGCATATAGATATGTGCCGCAACCATCGGTAAAATATCATAAAGATAGCGATATTAGGAATCCTTCTTTTTTATTCCCAGATCCGCCGGAATCAGATTACTGAATTCTAATAAATATTCCAGCTTTTCATAAGTGATATATCCCTTTTCATAAGCTTCCACCGCAAGTTCCGTGAGATTATCCAATGTTACCCGCTCATCTGCCGCCTGTTTTGGAATAGAATATTTTTTGGAATATATCTCAATGTTTTCTTCTGTCTCGTTTAAAAAGATTATCTGCTGTGCCTGTGTAATCCGTCTGATCTCATACAGTCTTTTTACCATGGTTCGGTAAGGAACAGTAAATAAAGCGGCCAATTGCAAAATGTTTTTAATTGTAATTTCCTGTATCTGATAAAGTTCAATTTCCTGGCAAAGCAACTGCTCACTCACCAAAAATTCTGCTGCAAACCGATTTGCCTTTTTTTCATTCACTTCTTTGTTCTGTTCATTTAATAAATCTGCCGGTAAAATATCAGGATTTTGTTCAAACCAGATGTGGTATAACTCATGCGCTGCCGCAAAGACTTGACGATCCATAGAAATAGACGAATTAATAGCTACAAAAGGCTTTTCCAGAGCTGCATCGTCTCTGGAACCGCTGATTCGGGTAAATCCCCATGGAGCCTCCTGTCCCAGGGGATAATAGATTACCCGTGCATACATACTTAGTATGGAAAAAATCTGTGTTCCGATAATATCATTCGTTTTACTGCAAAGTCCCAACTTTTCCTTTGCAAGATTCTTGATCTCTCTTACTTCCAGTTCATTCAATTCATTTGTCATGTAATACCCCTTCCAACATATGGATTTCATCGATCGCTTCTCTGATCCGGTTGATCTTTTGTAATGTATCCTCATCCTGTACCGTTCCCATAAAGCTTAAGCTGTCAGGTGCAGTGTTCGTATCTCTTACCATCAATAAATCATCCGCCGAAACTCCCAGTATCTGTGCTATCTCTGCAATTCCCTCTTTTCATCAAAGATAAAACCGTTGACTGTTTTTTATCCAAAATCTCTGCAATTTCCTTTACATTAATAGCTTTATTCCCCTTTATAATCTTGTTCACGACTTGTTTGGAAATTCCCAATGCCTCCGCAAGATTTTGTTGTGTCATACCTCTCTCATCCAAAAGATGCTGTATATTCTCTCCGACCTGTGCAAATTCCATAGCATACATAGTCTCAACCTCCGTTTCCATTATAAGTATAACAAGTTCCGCGGAAAGAATCAACATTTCATTTACTTATATCGAATTTCATCTTTCATTTCGTTGATTTTGAGTTTTTACTTATACTTTTCTAGATAGAAGGAATACAGGATCCGCTCCTTCACGCGCATCTGCATCAGCTTCGTCAACGCTTCCTCATAGTACTGAATCTGAACGTTGTAGCGGTTCCAGAGGGCTTCCAGGGAGTCGATCACATCGGTCTTGTAATCCAGCAGAACAATCTCACCGTCTTCTATGAAAAAGACGTCGATAATACCCTGAATGAGCACCTTTTCTCCCTCGGGCAGGTCCGGATCCAGGCGTTTTGCATCAATGCCCAGCACAAAGGGCTGCTCTCTATATAGAAGCCCCTGTTCCTGAGCACGCCACATGCGGTATGCCAGCTCCTGCTCCAGGAAATTGAGGATCTTCGGCAGACTGACTGCTTTGGCATATTCCTCCGTCAGGCGTAAAGATATCGTTTCCCGCTGTAAGAATTCTTCCAGTCGGTTCTGTAACCGATTCTTGTCCAGTCCTCTGCGATATTCCTCATAGTTGTTCGGACATCCGGTGAACAGCCCGGATTCTGTGAATAGATATGTGAAATCCAGAAGCTCCATGGTACGGTGAAACGCATTACCGCGCACTGCACCGCTGACCTTCTCCTGCTCTCTGCGGAATCCCGGGATATAGGGAACCACTTCTTTTTCTTCAAAGGTATGGAATGCCGCCTCGTCCTTTTCCGCCATGGCTGCGATCTTTAACTCTGACACTGTTGTCTTGGTATACAGCTTTTGTAACCCGGGATGTGGATATTGATAAGCAAAACGCTCCCGCAGATACATAAGCTTCCGCTCATTTTCTTCCGGGTCCCCGGTCAAAGTTGTCTCTCCACAGGCTATCAGCCGCAGCTGTTCTCTGCGATCACCCATGCGCAGCTGCTCTCGGAGCTCTTCTACCGCCAGGTCCTCCGTTCTCAGTGTTTTCACCGCAATTCCCGTCTGCGGCAGGATCGGCAGCAGGAAATCCATATAGCTTCCCGCCTCACAGAAATCCAGATAAGTCAGCCTCTCCTGTCCGGTCATCTGCGCCAACTCCCACTTTTCGTCGGCCTTGTCCAATACCGCTGTTAAGATCAGCTTCTCTCTGGCACGGGTCAGTGCCACGTAGAGCACGCGCAATTCCTCCGCCAGATTATCTTCCTTCATTTTTGCAGACAGGACTGCCCGGCGGAGAGTCTTATTTTTAATACGCCGTACGGAATCTACATAATCCACCGCGACACCCAGATCCATGTCCACGATCAGGGATTGGTTCGCATCCTGCATGTTGAAGCGTTTCGACAGTCCGGAGACAAATACCACCGGGAATTCCAGTCCTTTACTTTTGTGGATACTCATGATCCTGACCACATCTGCATTTTCATCCAGAGTATCCGCTTCCCCGTAATCCACGTCATATTTTTCCAGTTGCTCCATATAACGGATAAAATGAAACAGTCCGAAATAACTGGTCTTCTCGAAAGCGGATGCCTTCGTAAGCAGCATCTCCACATTTGCACGCCGCTTGCTGCCGGCGGGAAGTGCCGTCACATAATTCAGATAATCATAATCGTCAAGTATTCGCTGCAACAGGTCACGGATCGAGGTGAAAGGAGTCAGGTCACGGTAGTGGCCAATCCGTTGTAAGAAGGTATCTGCCTTTTGTGAAAGCTCTGCTTCTTCACCGGCGCTTTCGCCCGCTGATATCTCTTCTCCCTCTTCCACCGTCCGGCCGCTCTGTGCCACTTCCTTCAGTGCCTCATACAATGTCATCCGTTTTCTGGAATGCCCTTCCCCGCCACTGCGGATCTGCGCGATCTCTTCCTGGGTGAATCCACCAAAGACGGACTGCATCACGCCAAACAGCGGGATATCCTGTCTCGGATTGTCCAGCACCCGCAAAAACTGCAGCAGCTCCTGCACCTCTAGCGCCCCAAAATATCCGGTCTTAGATGTGATGTAGACAGGGATTCCCTGCTGTTCCAGTATCTTTTTGAATTCTTCGTCCCAGCCGCTGGTGGTGCGAAGCAGGATGACCATATCCGAATATCGCACCGGGCGAAGTTCTCCCGTGGACTTCTCCATGACCTTCAGACTGCCCTTCAGCTGTTTTATACGGGCGGCAATGGCGAGCGCTTCCAACTGTCGTACATTATCGTAATCCACAAGGACTCCTGCACCCTCGGCATGCTGCTCTCCGATGCCGCTCTCTTCGCGCTCTCCCTTTTCCGGCTTGCGGATCAGTAGCAGTTCGCTGCCGTAGGCGGGATCCTCCTGTGCAGGATACACTGCTCCGGGATACAGTGCCGCCTTGTCATCGTAAGCGATACCGCCAATCTCCCTGCTCATGATACGGGAAAATACATCGTTTACCGCATCCACCACCTGGATACGGCTTCGGAAGTTCTTCGCCAGATCGATCCGGCACAGATCTCCGGTCTCCTGATAAGTGTCGTATTTTTCCAGGAAAAGCTCCGGTCTCGCCAGACGGAATTTATAGATGCTCTGCTTCACATCACCTACCATGAAACGGTTGTAACGACCCTCTTCTTCCCCGGAGATAGCACTTAACAGATACTCCTGCACCAGATTACTGTCCTGATATTCATCAATAAGGATCTCCTGAAAATACTGGCGGTACTCCATTGCAACGTCACTTGGCACAATCCGATATTTCGTTTCGGTACGATCCGTCCCTGTGCCACTGGATTCTTCCACTTTTTCCCGCTTTAACAGGATCTGCAGCGCATAATGCTCCATATCGGAAAAGTCGATCAGATGTCTCTCCTGCTTGGCTGCGAGAAGCCTTCTGTCGAATTCCAGTACCAGGTCAAGCAGCATCCGAAGCGGCTCCCTGCAGGCTTTTCCCTGCTCCACCGCCAGTTCTAACGGGGTCTTAAAATAGCTCTCTGAAAGGTCACTTAAGGTATCCTTCACACTGTTTCGAATTGCTTTGGCAAGTTCCCGTTTGGCAGGATCCACACTGTCATCCTTCTTGGAAGGAAGGCGTCCGAATGTCACCGTAGGAACTTTGGCCGCCTGTTCCTCCAGGTCCTTACAGGATGTCAGTCTCTCCAGCTGCTCGATCTCTGCCTCCGTCAGTTCTCCGTACATATACGGGCCGTCCGGCAGTTCACACAGCCGCTTTACTTCCCGCAGTTTTTCCAGGCATCCCTCCACAGTACGGTTCACTCGTTCCGTCAGATATTGTCCGTAATCGCTGCAAACCAGTGCTTCCATATCTCCTGCGGCATAGTCATTTTTACGCTCCTCCAGCCATTCCGCAGGCCAGGGAAAACTTCCCGCATACCGGGACAGATTCAAAATATGCTGCTCCAGCACGCTCTCCCTGCCTCCCGGGCAGAAATACTCCACACAGGCGTGGAACTGTTCCAGTGCTTCCATTTCCGGAACTGTTCCTTCATTACCATAACCTTCCCGGGATGTCAGAGCCTCTTCCGGAACAAAATTCCCTGCATAGGCATCCTCTAACAGCTGCGCCAGTACTTCCTGCTGAAGCAGCTTGATCTCTCCCTCATCCGCCACGCGGAAATCCGGATCCAGTCCGATCTCATTGAAATGGTTCCGGATCAGGAACAGGCTGAAGCTGTCAATGGTTGTGATCTGTGCATTATGTAACAGCGCAGACTGCTTCTGGATATGTTCATTACCGGGATCTGTCTCCAGTCTGGCAGTGATGCCCGCGGCGATCCGTTCTCTCATTTCTGCTGCAGCGGCATTGGTAAATGTCACGATCAGCAGTCTGTCAATATCCGCCGGATGTTCTCCGTCACAGATCATACGGATGATACGTTCCACCAACACTGCCGTCTTACCGCTTCCCGCGGCCGCCGATACCAGAATATTACTGTTATGCAGTTCGATTACCCTTTGCTGTTCCGGGGTGAATTTCATTCCCATATACTACCTCTGTTCCTGATTCTCTTATCTTATCTTTATCTTATCTCTATCCTGCCACCCTGTTTCTACATGCGGCAGGCACTTTTCTTCGTGCTTTCTGATGAACAGGCACTCCCACCGGGCACCTTTTGCCCTACGATTCCATTGTGTCCTGCATCCGCTGCATCAGCGTCTGCTTATCCAGATCCTCCAGCTGCCTCTTCTCATATCCGGGAATACTGCCGTCAAAGCCACAGACTTTTTTATAGGCACAGTACGTGCAGGCTTCCTCATTTCCTTTTTCGTAAGGATTTGCCGCTATTTTACCGTCCAGGATCTCCCTGCCAATCTGGCGTATCTTCGTATCCACATAAGCAGATACCAGCTGCATCTCCTCCCGGCTTAAGATTCCGCTTCTGGAACTGAAGCTTCCGTCCTTTTTCTTCTCCACCGGAATGACTTTGGACTTGTCCTGTAAAAATCGATCCAAACGTTCCACCACGGCGGGATCGCTGTTCACCACACCGTTCATGCGAAGCTTTGTCAGAATCTCTTCGTTGATCTGCTCCTGGGTCAGTTCCACCGGAGTCTCTATCGTAGGATCATCAATATGATAATACAGCAGTGCCGCCGGTACGATCTCCTTATCCGGATGCTTTCTGCTCTCCAGCTCCATTGCCGCATTCATATATACCACCAGCTGCAGCTGCAGGCCATAATATAATGCCGCCAGGTCGAATTTCTTATTGCCGGACTTGTAGTCGATGACCTTGACATAGACATGCTCCGCGTCCTCCGATACATCGATACGGTCAATGCGTCCCTGCAGGTGCATCTTCTCTTCTTCAGACAGATCCACATGAATACTGTCCAGATCCTCCGCAAACCGGAAGGACAACTCATAATCGTCCGGCTGAAAGCTTCCCTGCTTCAGATGCTGCTGCAAGGTCAGCACCGTCCGGGTCAGGATCCTGCTCATCCGGGTAATAGCATATTCATTCCTTGCAGAACTGTACAGAACGGTCTCCCCATAAGTCGCAGCATAACCTTCCACTGCTTCTTTGATGGCCTGAGTCGCAAAATTTTCATCAAAATCCCACCATGTTCGACCGGATTCTGCAAGTTTTCCTGCGAAATTCTCCAGTACCGCATGGTACACATTTCCCATATCCGACACTTCAAAGCCGAATTCTTCTCTCTCCTGCAGAGACAGACCATATTGTAGGAAATGTCTGCAGGCGCAGGCAGCATAGGTCTCTAAGCGGCTCACACTGTTCTCCAGCTGTCTGCCGTACAGTGCTCTCGCCACGATCCTTGACAGACCGTTCTCCTTATATCTTCTAAATGCTGCCGCCGTCAGACGGTCTCTGCCCTCCGGATCTGCTTCATAGGCACGGTACATGAGATAAAAATCCTGCCGTTCCTCTTCCCGCAGCGTTCCGTCCGCATATTCCCGCAGTTCCTCCGCCAGATATCTGGCACCTTCCTGTCTGCCCTCGATCTGTTCGATACGGCTGCGGTTCTGGGGATATTCCACAACAAGCTCCGGAAAAAGCTTCCGTACCGTATCGATCAGGTAAGACGGACGTATTCCCTTCCCATCACTGTTTACCTTGGCATAAGACAGATACAGCCGTTCTGAGGGTTTCGTCATATTCAGATACAGATACAGTCTCTGAATGTACATCTGTTGTCTGGGACTCGGTGCCATTTCTGTTCCGGATTCGATTAAAAATTCTCTGTCCATATCAGAGATAATGCCGCCCTTGGAGGCATTTTTCGGAATGTTTCCATCATTTACCCCCAGGAAAAACAATACTTTAACCTGTTTTAAGCGGGTCCGCTCCATATCACCCACCACAATACGATCCACATTCTGCGGAATCGTACCTACTGTGATCTCGCCAAAACCAGCCTCTAAAATATCCGCAAATTCCTGCAGGGAAATCTCTTCCTCCCCCAACAGCCCATAGATCTGATCCAGCAGATCCATGACCAGGCGGTAGATCTGCGCATATTCCCTGGCTTTCGCCAGGTCGCCCTCCTGCTCGAACCGCTGTTGATAATTCAAAAGCTTTTGCTGTACCTGATTCTGCTCCAGGAAATCATACAGGTGATCCACATACTCGCCGGCTTTTGCCCGGGGAGCCATATGCAGGATCTCCACGGTATCCGCAAACTGCTGTCTGATACGGTTCAGACGCTCCAGGGTCTCTTCCGCCCGCTCTGTGTCTTCCTGCCCACTGCCTTGCTGCATCTCCTCAGTTTTTCGTGTGAACAGGCGGCTGTAGGTGCGATACCCTCTCGCTCCGGTGCGGATCACATAATTCTCCAGTTCGTCAATTTCCTCTCTGGAGATATCCGCCATGCCGCTGCGCAAAAAATGAAATACGGTATCATACGAAAAATCCCTGATATATAACTGCAAGGCGCTTTTGATGTATTCGATCATGGGATTTAAGACAATCCCTCTGGTCCGGTCCAGAAAACAGGGAATCTCCAGCTGCCCGAATTCCGTCTCCACATAGGAAGCGTACCCCTCCAGATCTCCGATGACCACAGCAATATCCCGGTAAGTAAGTCCTTCTTCCCGGATCAGCTTCCGGATATACAATGCCGTCTGATGGACTTCCTCTCTGGGAGAAAGTGCCTCAAACATATGGATCTCATGCTGTTTCTCCGTATATGGCTCATACTGATAGCGAAACAGGTTCTGCTCCAGATAACATAACGCCGGTGCCTCGGCGAAACGGTTGGGACCGCCCTTTACAAATACATCTTCCCCTCGTGTCACCTCTGCCTCCGCCGCCAGCTTCACCAGATCCGCCACTGTTTTTTTACTCAGATGGAACAATTTCTGCTCGCCGTCCATTTGATACGGGTCTTCTTCCTCACCAATGGTCACAGTGACAATGGTCTCCTCGCACACCCGCATCAATTCCTGGATCAGACGGTTCTGTATAGGGGTAAATCCCGTAAACCCGTCGAATACCACCACACTGTCCGGAAGGATCTTCGACTTTACCAGGGATCTGCGCAGCACATCCAGCGTCTCCTCTGTAGTGATAAAATGGTCTCTGATATAATCCTGAAATCCCCGGTACAGAGTCTTTAAGTCTCTGAGCTTCATTGCCAGTGCGCCCCTTTTTTCGGCGCTGGCGATCAGTTTATCCATATCCTGTGTGCTGATGCCGTACTGCATGAATTCGGAGATGGCACTTTTTACCTCATGGATATAGCCCTGCTTATGCAACAGGCTTCCCATGGCAGGCAGCTGCT
>ERZ773181.2787-NODE-2787-length-11021-cov-13.643808_pt1 | contig 11021 bp, 9 predicted proteins | sample MGYA00581001_ERZ773181 | MGnify/ENA primary metagenome ERZ773181 (study PRJEB29015, sample SAMEA2737780) | human gut metagenome | biome: human gut; feature: human-associated habitat; material: faeces | place: China | collected 2012 ... | reverse complement strand
CTCGGCCACGGTTAAGCGAAAATCAGGTTCGTTTCTGGCTGACCCGGTTCCGCAAGCTCGACCCGAACGTGAAAAGCCACCGGGAAACGCTTATCAATACATTCGTGAATGCTGTTTATCTCTATGATGAAAAAGTTTTGATTACATTCAACTACAAAGACGGCACAAAAACCATCACTTTCGATGAAATCGCCGCCAAAGATGCCCCAGAGGGCAATGGTTCGGATTTGGGTTGCTTCGCTCCACCAAAAGAGATCCGCAACTGAGGTTGCGGGTCTTTTTTTGTGCTGGAACTGGTAGGGTTCGAACAGGTCGGCCGCCCGAAGGCGGCAAGCAACAGCCCTGCGGACTGTTGCTTAGACCGCGGCTTGGCGAATCCACCAGCTCCCGCCAAAGTGTTGAACGTTAAAACGTATGTTTTATCGTCTAGTTTTTTTATCTGACCGCACTTTTGACCGCATTTATTATAAAACCCATATCAAAGCGCCCCTCTGTTCCTATCACAGAGAGGCGCTTTTCTTCATTTCAATTTTATCAGGTTGCCTCCCGGCGGGCAAAGTAGGAGCCTACTGCGGTGATCTGCTTGGGCAGGTCAGGGCGGTAAAGGGGGGAATCCGGGTAAAAGCTGTTGATCACAACACCATTATTCCCTGCTCGCGCGGTGGAATGAATGTACTCTCCATTGCCAAGATAGAGCGCCACATGGCCGGGGAAAAACACCAGATCTCCCACGCGCATATCCGAAACATGGGCCGGATGGATGGGGTAGCCCTCTTTCAGCTCGGAATCCCGCCAGATGGAAATACCGCACAGCAGGTATGCCATGCTGCACAGGCCGGAGCAATCAATGCCCGCCGGGGTTTTGCCGCCCCAGCGGTAGGGCGTGCCAAGGTAGCGCTTGGCTGCCTGGGCAATGGCTGCACGCAGCTTTTCCTGGTCCTGCTCGCAGGGCTGGGTGTACAGTGGGGCCAGCGCGTCCGCACGCAGGTAACCGGTGCGGCCATCCGGCAGCGTTACGGCCTGCCAGCCGTCTTCCGGCTCCCCCTGCACGGCCACGCGGGCGCCCAAGGGCAGGCCAGCAGCCACGCAGGCCCCCTGCACACGGGGTTCCGCCAGCACATCAGCCCAGCGGGCTATGACCACCATCTGCGGCTGAACCAGCCATTCTTTCGCCTTGGGGCCAGTCAGCAAAGCATCCTGTGCTGCCCAGCCGGTATAGCCGTAAAAGGTGCGCACCGGTACCATGTGCTGTTCGGCTTCGCCGGTAATTTCCACCGGCATGCCCAGCAAAAGCTCATCCACCAGACGGGATTGCTGCGGGTTCTGCGCCCAAAGGGCCGGGTTTGTGGTAAGCGGCGCTATGGCCACGTTGATTACTGCCTGCATTGTTATTTCCTCACTGTGTTATCTCAGTCCCAGTTTTCGCCCGCGCGGTGGCAGGCAACCATACGGCCATCCCATTCCCGCAGCTCCGGAACCTCGGTGCGGCAGCGCTCCGTTGCGTAAGGGCAGCGGGTATGGAAGCAGCAGCCGGACGGCAGGTTGACCGGGCTGGGCACTTCGCCCATCAGCACACGGCGGTGCTGGTTGCGGCGGTGTGGATCCGCCTGCGGGATGGCATCCATCAAAAAGGCGGTATAGGGGTGCATGGGGCGGCTGTAGAGCTCCTCCTTGGTGGCAACCTCGCACACATGGCCCAGGAACATTACGCAGACGCGGTCCGCAATAAAATTGATAACAGAAAGATCATGCCCGATGAAGAGATAGGTCAGGCCGTACTGCTTTTGCAGGTCCTTGAGCAGGTTCAACACCTGGCTCTGCACCGAAACATCCAACGCGGAGACCGGTTCATCGCAGACGATCAGGTCCGGCTGCAGCGCAATGGCGCGGGCAATGCCGATGCGCTGGCGCTGGCCGCCGCTGAACTGGTGCGGGTAACGGTTCAAAAACTCTGCCGGTACACCAACAGCCTGCATCAATTCCAGCACGCGGTGGGTGGTTTCGGCTTTGGTTTTGCATACATGATAGGTTTCCAGCGGTTCGGCAATGATATCCCGCACCTTCATGCGCGGGTCAAGGCTGGCATACGGGTCCTGGAAGACCATCTGCATCCGGCGGCGCAGGGGGGCAAATTCCTTATCCTTCATGGCGGTGATGTTCTGCCCCTCAAAGGTCACGTTGCCCCTGGTTGCGGGCAGCATGCGGATCAGGGTGCGTCCCAGGGTGCTTTTGCCGCAGCCGCTCTCCCCCACCAGGGCCAGCGTTTCGCCGCGGTACAGGGTCAGATCCACATTGGTCAGGGCATGGACGGCCTGGTCTTTTTTGCTGGTTTCAAAGTTTTTATAAATACCTTTTGCCTGCAAAAGAACTTCGTGTTTTACCTCGCTCATTGATGTTCCTCCTCACAGCGGAAGCAGCGCACCTGATGATCCGGTGCAACGGGATGCAGCTGCGCTTTTTCCGTGCGGCATTGGTCGGTGGCATATTCGCAGCGGTTGCTGAACGGGCAGCCCTGCGACAGGTGCAGCAGGTTGGGCACCACACCGGGGATGGTGTGCAGCCGCTCGGCATTCTGGCCAATGCGCGGGATGGAATCCAGCAGGCCCTTGGTATAGGGGTGCATGGTATGGTCAAACAGCTCAAAGGTTTCGGCCTGTTCCATGATCTTGCCTGCGTACATGACATACACATAGTCACAGATTTCCGCCACAACGCCCATGTTATGGGTGATGATCAGCACGCTCATGCCGGTTTCGTCTCGCAGCTCCTTCATCAGGCGCAGGATCTGGGCTTCAATTGTCACATCCAGTGCGGTGGTGGGCTCATCGGCAATCAGCAGTTTGGGCTTGCATACCATGGCCATGGCAATCATCACGCGCTGGCGCAGGCCGCCGGAAAGCTCGTGCGGGTAGCAGTCATAGCGCTTTTCCGCTTCGGGGATGCCAACACGCTGGAACATTTCCACCACGCGCTGCTTGGCTTCCGCCTTGCTCATGGTCGGGTTATGCACCAGCAGCGTTTCGCGCACCTGGCGGCCCACCTTGAGCACCGGGTTCAGGCTGGTCATCGGCTCCTGAAAGATCATCGAAATATCATTGCCGCAGATCTTGCGCAGTTCTTTATCCGAAAGTCTGGTCAGGTCCTGATCTTCAAACCGGATGCTGCCGCCCGCCACGCGGCCAGGGTATTTCAGCAGGCCCATAATGGATTTGGCGGTCATGCTTTTGCCGCAGCCGCTCTCCCCCACCAGACCGATGATCTTGCCCTTGGGAATATCCAGGTCCAGGCCATCCACCGCCGGGGCCACGCCTTTTTCGGTAAAGAAATAGGAGTTCAGGCCGCGGATTTCCAGAACATTATTATTATTTTCCATCTTTTACTTCTCCCCCGCCGTTACTGGTTCTTCATGTAGGGGTCCAGCACATCGCGCAGACCGTCACCCAAAAAGTTGAACGCCAGCACCACGATCATAATGGCAATGCAGGGTGCCAGGGCCAGCCAGGGCTGGGTGAACAAAAACTGCTTGGACTGGTTGACCATCAGGCCCCAGGATGCTGCCGGGGGCTGTGCGCCGATGCCCAAAAAGCTCAGCGAGCTTTCAGACAGAATGGCAGAGGGAACATTCAGGGTAAACAGAACGATCAATGAGGGAATGCAGTTGGGCAGGATATGCTTGAGCATGATTTTGCCGTTGCTGACGCCGATCGAACGGGCAGCCTCAACATATTCGCTCTCCTTCAGGCTCAGGGTCTGGCTGCGCACCACGCGGGCCACACTGGCCCAGCTGGTGAGGGAAAGCGCGATAAACAGGTTGACGGTGGACTGGCCCAGGGTGTACATAACCACCATGGCCAGCAGCAGGGACGGGATGGACAGCATGATATCCGCCAGGCGCATGATGACATAATCCACCCAGCCGCCAAAGTAACCGGCCAGCAGGCCAAAGAAGATGCCCACCACCAGCGAGATGATGCTGGGCAGAATACCGATGGTAAGCGAGAGGCGCGAACCATACAGAATACGGGAGAACACATCGCGGCCCAGTTCATCCGTGCCAAACCAGTGGGCAGCGCTGGGGCCCTGCAAACGGCTGATCAGGTCCTGCTCAGCCTCACCATAGGGGGCCAGAACGGGAGCCAAAATAGCTATCAGGATGACAACCAGAATCAGCACAGCCGAAAAGGCGGCCAGCTTGTTCTGGCGGCACATGCGCAGCAGCTGTTCTTTCAGGCCGTCCTCTTCGCCGATCTGGCTTTCCAGTTCCTGCGGCTGGGCATTTTTCAACATTTCGTCTGCCATGGCTTATGCCTCCTTTCTGATGCGCGGGTCCAGCACAGAATACAGCAGGTCCGCAATCAGGTTGCCTGCAATGACCAGCACGGTGGTAAACAGCACGGTTCCCTGCAGCACCGGCATATCACGGTTCTGGATTGCTGTGGTGGCAAGGCGGCCGATGCCGGGAATGGCAAAAATGCTCTCGGTGATAACTGCGCCGGACAGCATGCCGGAGAACTGCAATGCCATCATGGTAATGACCGGCAGCATGGAGTTTTTGAGCGCATGGCCCAGAATGACCGCCTGCTTGCGCAGGCCTTTGGCACGGGCGGTATCAATATAATCCGCCTGCATCACTTCCAGCAGGCTGGAGCGCGTCATACGGGCAATGCTGCCTGCGCTGTTCCAGCCCAGGGCAATGGCGGGCAGAATCATGGAAAGGAAGGTACCATCCAGCGTAAGCGGGAATGCCTTGATTTTGAAGGCAAACAGGTATTGCAGCAGCAGCGCCACCATGAAAATAGGCATGGAAACGCCAGCTAGCGAAACGCCCATGAACAGGTGGTCCACAAGGCTGTTCTGCCTGATGGCTGCTATAATACCGGTGCCAAGGCCCAGCACCCAGGCGAACAGCGCCGCCAGCAGGGCCAGTTCCAGCGTGTAGGGGAACGCCTCTATGATCATATCGGTAACAGCGCGGTTATATTTATAACTGATGCCCAGGTCCCCATGGATCGCCCCGGCCAGATAGTCAAAGAACTGCACGATCACCGGCTTATCCAGCCCCATCACTTCAGTCAGGCGGTCAATGGTGGCCTGGTCCACATGTTCACCCAGCAGCATAGCCGCCGCATTGCCGGGAACAATGCGCAGCATGATGAAGATGAGCAGTACCACGCCGATCAGCACCGGAATGGTGCCCAAAATGCGCTTTATCACGCTTTTCACACGGAGTCACTCCCCTTTTGTCCCTCACAGCCGCTGTTTCCAAACTGCCAATCGGTTAAAACCATGCTCTGTGCAGGTGAATATCATTTTCCCCGCAGGCGTTGCTTCGGCACAGCGCTTTTATAAAAAGCGCTAACGTGGGTGCACAATGTGCGCCCCTACGGTTCCTGCCAGGCAGAATGCAGTTTTACCTTATGGACAGTCTGTTTGAGCGACTGTATATTTTTACACTTTTATGCTGTAAAATATACAAGCATTAAAATTATAACATAAAAAATGCAGGCTGCAACCTGTGGTCGCAGCCTGCATTGCATTATTTGTAACTTTTTTTGTCCAAAAATTACTTCAAGGTAACGTTGATATACTGGGTATCGTTATAACCGGCCCAGTGCGGGGTGAAGGAGGCGATCCGGTCGCCCTTAACAAACAGGTGGGAACGGCTGAACATGGGTACCCATGCAGCGTCCTCTTCCACGATCTGCTTTTCCAGCGCGGCGTACTCGGTCAGGCGTTCGGTGTCGTCCACAATGCCGCGGGCGGCAGCAACACGGCTCATAACGTCGGTGTTAAAGTAGTTCAGGCTGCGCACATTGCTCTTTTCGGGGGTACCGAAGAACGTGTAAATGAAGTTATCCGGGTCGTTATAGTCGGCCGTCCAGGAGCTGACAAAGCTGACCATATCGCCGCTCTTGCGCAGATCCAGCCAGCTGGCGGGGTCATAGCTCTTGATCTCGGCGTTAATCCCGATCTGCTGCAGGTACTGCTGCACGATCTGGATGACCAGCAGAGTGGAATCGCTGCTGGAGTTATCGGCAGCAATCTCCATGGTAAAGCCATCCGCGTAACCGGCTTCGGCCAGCAGGCTCTTGGCCTGTTCGGGGTCGTACTTCAGCCAACCCTCGTTGTCCTCGGTGTAGCCGATCAGGCCTTTGGGGTAAATGCCGTCCACCAGGCTGCCATCGCCGTTATACACGGTATCCAGGATGGTCTGGCGGTCAATGGCCATCTGGATGGCCTTGCGGACCTTGACATCGTTCAGCGGCTCCACATTCTCGTTCAGAGCCATGTAGGTGGTGCCCAGACGGTTGGAGGTTACGATATCATCGGCATACTGGGTCTTGTAGGTAGAGTTGACAACGGCAGCGTCAATGTAATCGCAGTCCAGGATATCCAGCTCACCGTTCTGGAACATCATGCTCATGGTGGAAGAATCCGGCACGATGGAAATTTCCACATGCTGCACGCTGGGCTTTTCGCCCCAGTAGTTGGGGTTGGCATCCAGCACAATGCTGCTGTCGCGGGTCCAGCTGGTGACCACATACGGGCCAGAGCCGATGGTCTTGGAGCAGTCCATACCAAACTGGTCGCCTGCTTCCTCCACGTTCTTCTCGCTCATGATGGAGCAGGAAGCGGTTGCCAGCTCATACAGGAAACCGGCAAACGGATCCGACAGGGTAACGGTAAAGTGGGTGTCATCAATCACCTGAATGCCTTCCAGGTCGGTGGCGGTGCCATCCATCACAGCTTCCGCACCGGCAATGGCAGAGGCATAATCCGTCTGCACGCTGTCCGGCAGGGCCAGCATACGGGTAAAGGTATACTTGACATCGTTGGCGGTCAGCGGGGTGCCGTCAGAGAACGTAACACCGCTGCGCAGGGTGAAATCATAGGTCAGGCCGTCGTCCGAAACGGTGTAGTCTTCCACCAGGCTCTTCTCCAGCTCAGTGGAGCCGTCCGCATTGGTTTTGATCTCAAACAGGCGGTCAAAGATATTCAGCGGCACCATGTAGTCGTTGTTGGTCTTGTGCACATCCATCGTCTGGATATCGGTGTTCATGGCAACGTGCAGCGAACCATCTGCTGCAGCCCCGGTGGAAGCGGCAGCTTCGATGGAAGATGCCCCGGTATCGGAGGATGTATCAGCGGAGGAAGCCGCTGGGGTGGTGGATGCGGAGCTGCCGCAGGCAGCCAGCATGCTGGCCAGCAGTGCAGTGCTCAGCGCAGCGCAGGCAAATTTTTTCATAATTCTTTCCCTCTCTTAATTGGCGCAGCCATTCTGCCGCGTCCCTGATTGTTTTGGGGCTGAGTCCCCGGCCCCAGGCGGTTAAAACGCACAATGTTACCGCCTGAACCCGCAAAAGTGCAAAAAAGGGCAGCTGTATTGGTAGCTGCCCCTTTGCATCTCATGTTGGTTATAATACCACAAATCCTATCAGATTGCAAGCGCAAATTCTGCTGGCCGTGGTGCCCCAACCCGGAACAGCTTAAACATTGTTCGGGTTGTTTTTCAGGATAACGTCATGGCTGCCGCCTTCCACAATGGAGGTGGAAGAAACGACCGTCAGGCGGGCTTTCTGCTGCAGTTCCGGGATGGACAGCGCACCACAGTTGCACATGGTGGAACGCACCTTGTACAGCGTGGTCTGCACGCCATCGGCCAGCGGGCCGGCATACGGAACGTAAGAATCAACGCCCTCCTCAAAGCTCAGCTTCTGGGCACCGCCAAGGTCATAGCGCTGCCAGTTGCGGGCACGGTTGGAACCTTCGCCCCAATATTCCTTCACATAGTTGCCGCCAACGCGCAGCTTGTTCGTGGGGGATTCATCAAAGCGGGCAAAGTAACGGCCCAGCATAACAAAGTCAGCGCCCATTGCCAATGCCAGGGTGATGTGGTAGTCATGCACAATGCCGCCATCGGAGCAGATAGGGATATAGATGCCGGTCTGCTCATAGTATTCATCGCGGGCTTTGGCAACCTCGATAACGGCGGTTGCCTGGCCGCGGCCAATGCCCTTGGTTTCGCGGGTGATGCAGATGGAGCCGCCGCCAATGCCGATCTTGACAAAGTCTGCACCGGCTTTTGCCAGGAACAGGAAGCCCTCGCGGTCCACCACGTTGCCTGCACCGACCTTTACCTTGTCGCCGTAATGCTCACGGATCCAGGCGATGGTACGGGACTGCCATTCGCTGTAACCTTCGGAAGAGTCGATGCAGAGCACATCCACGCCGGCATCCACCAGGGCGGGAACGCGCTCGGCATAGTCGCGGGTATTGATGCCGGCGCCGACAACATAGCTCTTGTTGGCATCCAGCAGCTCATTGGCATGTTCCTTGTGGGAATCATAATCTTTGCGGAAAACCATATACTGCAGGTTGCCCTGCTCGTCTACCAGCGGCAGAGAGTTGATCTTGTTATCCCAGATGATATCGTTGCAGTCATGCAGGCTGGTGTTGGCCGGTGCGGTAACCAGCTTGTCCAGCGGGGTCATGAATTCAGTCACTTTCAGATCGGTGCTCATGCGGGACAGGCGGTAGTCACGGGATGCCACAATGCCCAGCAGCTTGCCGTGGGGGGTGCCGTCAGCCGTGATGGCAACGGTGGAATGGCCGGTACGGGTTTTCAGGTCCAACACATCAGCCAGGGTAGCCTCCGGCGGCAGGTTGGAATCAGAGGTAACAAAGCCCTTTTTGTAAGCCTTGACACGGCGAACCATATCAGCCTCGGACTGAACGGACTGGGAGCCGTAAATGAAAGAAACGCCGCCCTGCTTGGCAAGGGCAATGGCGAGCTTTTCGCCGGAAACGGACTGCATGATAGCTGAAACCATGGGGATGTTCATGGTCAGGGGGCAGGCTTCTTCGCCCTTGCGGTACTTGACCAGCGGGGTTTTGAGGCTGACTGCCGTGGGGATGCACTCCGAAGAGGAATAGCCGGGGACGAGCAGATACTCGCCGAAGGTACGGGACGGTTCACTAAAATAATACGCCATTTCGCAATTCTCCTTTACCCTTTTCGTTGCCTGATTTGCTTATTGGTTATTGTACCACATTCGCGTACAATATGCAAAATTTGTTGCATTAAATCTTTTTTTGGCCTTTTGGGCAAAAGTTGTATAAACTGCACCATGGCCAGGCACAAGAGTATGACTAATCAAAACATTTTTCACATCGGCACCCGTCCGCCGTTTGGAACGGGCTCCAAACGCGTTCCGGCATGCCGCACATGTGATGCTCTTTTCCCCGCTCATTCCTCAAAGTTCAGGGTAATATCCCCCAGCGCGGCATCCAGAATCACAGCGTTGGCTGCTTTGCTGTTGGCGCTGTAAGGGCTTGCCTGCTTGGCGCCGCTTACCGTAATGCTGCCCAGGCCGCATGCAGCCTGCACGCTGTAACTGTCTCCCTTTTCCCCCAGGGTCAGGGCAATATTGCCCAGCTGATCGGTTACCTGCACCTGGCTGGCCCCTACCAGGCGGCTGATCGTCACATCGCCCTGGGCGTTTTCAATCGTCACGCGCTCTGCCTGCACGGTGCCAAGCTCTGCACTGCCCAGGGCAAGCGTTGCATCCAGCTGCCCGGTTTGCAGCTCATCCGCATACAGGCTGCCGAGGGCAAGGTCTGCCTGTATGCTTTTGGCTTTCAGTGTACCAAGGTCGGCGCTGCCCAGGTTCAGATTCAGCTCTATCTGTTCCAGTTCTATCTCCGGCAGGGCGATGCTCAGCGTGGGCGTGGGGTCACTGCCGGAAATATAGCCTTTGGGTATTTTGTACCGCACGCTAAAGCCGCTCTCGTCCACGGTACGCTCCAGCCAGTCGGAATAGAAATTTTCAAACCGGAGTGTTATCTCATCCGCTGCATTGCTGCGCACAAAAGCAACCTCGCCGCAGTCCAGGTCCAATACCATCGTTTGGGACTGCTTTGCATCCAGCGTCATCGTGCTGCTTTCCAACCGATTGGTGCTTTCGCTTTTTGCACTTTCCTTTGTGATGGCTGTTTCGGTATTTTCATCCGTGCTTTCGTCCATATTTTCGGTTGCTCCCCCGGCGGCTTCCTGCGGGGGAACCTCCTCTGCCGTTGCGCTCTCTGCAATGCTGTACTGATATTTTGTCACAATTTTGAAAGAGCCGATGAACACCAGCAGCACAACAATCAAAATTGCAAGGATAGCCAGCACAATCCACACCGGGCTTTTTCTGCGTCTGCTGCCCTGTTCTGGCATGCTGTTATCCGGCATCGGCGTGCCGAACTGTGCCCCGGTACCCTCCCATATCTTTTCCGCCACATTCTGGGGGCTGCCCAGTTCCTGGATGGTCTGGGCCTCTTTTTCGGGGCCTGCAGCATCAAAGTATTCTTCGTAATAATCCAGGGCATCCCGGCGTTCGGCTTCCGGCATTGCGGCCAGCAGAGCTGCCAGCTGCTGCATATATTCCTGCCTTGTCATTTTGCATCCTCCCCAAAAATATGGTCAATGTTAGCGGCGTAAACTTTCCACTCTGCCTTGTAGCCTGCCAGCTGCTGCCGCCCCAGCGGGGTAATTTTGTAATAGCGGCGGTTGCGGCCATTGAACGGTTCATCGTAAATGGTCAGGCAGCCATCTTTTTGCAGCCGCCGCAGCACCGGGTACAGTGTCGATTCGCTCAATTCCAGCGCCTGCTTGATCTCCTGGGTGATCTTGTAGCCATAAGTACCTTCTTCCTCGCGCGATACGACCGCCAGCACCACGGCATCCAGCAGCGCCGCGCCTGTGGTAAAGCTCATTCGGTGGCCCCCTTCCCTGTTGTATTAGCCCGGCAGTGCCGCTGCATGTGGCGGCGGCTCTGCCGGGATTATTTTGTTCTATATATTATATATCATATAATATTATGTCAGTCAATACATTTTATCTGGCTCTTTCCCACTGCTTCAAAAATGGCAGCAAAAATGCCGCAGGCACACAGCCTGCGGCATAAAAGTGATGCTTATTCTGTTTTAGGGCAACACCGCATAATTCTAAGTGCCGATACGGCGAGCGAGGTGCGGCA
>ERZ773181.2784-NODE-2784-length-11034-cov-3.810547_pt1 | contig 11034 bp, 9 predicted proteins | sample MGYA00581001_ERZ773181 | MGnify/ENA primary metagenome ERZ773181 (study PRJEB29015, sample SAMEA2737780) | human gut metagenome | biome: human gut; feature: human-associated habitat; material: faeces | place: China | collected 2012 ... | reverse complement strand
CCGTCGGCCAGCGACTCGCGGCAGCCGTAGAGGTTGTCGAACTTCGACTTGGTGCACGAATCGTTGACGTTGATGGCCGGAACCAGGAGTTCGCCGGCCTCCTGCATCTGGTAGAGGCGGTGTACGCCCGTGGTGGTCTCCTCGCTCACGCCCTTCCATTCGGCGACCGTGCGGTGCCATTTTTCGGGGTCCTCGGCCAAAATGCTTTTCAGCGTGCCGAGGATCACCTCCTCTTCGTAGGACGAAGGTTCGTAATCGAGCGTCGAGGCGTCGTTCTCGGCCTTGTAACCCTTGTGGATCAGCAGTGTGGCGTCGCCGCCGTCGTCGACGATCAGCTGCGGGCCTTTGCCGCCGGGAAACGAAAGGGCCATGGCGGTGCACCACCAGTATTCGGGCAGCGTCTCGCCCTTCCACGCGAAGACCGGGACGCCTGCGGCGGCAATCGCGGCGGCCGCATGGTCCTGCGTCGAGAAGATGTTGCACGAGCACCAGCGCACGTCGGCGCCCAGCTCCACGAGGGTTTCGATCAGAACGGCCGTCTGGATGGTCATGTGCAGCGAACCCATCACGCGTACGCCTTTCAGCGGTTTTTCGGGTCCGTATTTGCGGCGCACGGCCATCAGGCCGGGCATTTCATGCTCGGAAATCTCGATCTCCTTGCGGCCCCATTCGGCCAGCGACATGTCGGCAACCTTATAGGGAAGAGTGTTGTCAATATACATAGCAGTATGTTTTTAAGTTATCGCATCGTTCGTCCGTATCTGCCCGGTTGAGACCCGCGGCGTACCGCCGCGTTTACAAGTCTGACCCCACCCCAAACCCCTCCCTCGGGAGGGGCTTGTCGCAACGCAACCGGGTTTTTGACCAAAATACGGACACATTATTTCAATCCTAAAATATATTCCTTGTCCCTGGCAATCTGCCCGCGCAGTTCCTCCACCGAAGCGAACCGGCGTTCGTCGCGGATCTTTTCGAGCAGTTCGACCCGCAGCCGACGGCCGTAAAGTTCGCCGCGGAAGTCGAAAATATGCGTCTCCAAACGCCGCTCGACACCCCCGACCGAAGGGTTGCGGCCCAGGTTCGACATGGCGTCATAGACTTTCCCGCCGACCTCCGCACGCGAACGGTAGACCCCGTCGGCAGCGGCGACGTCCTCCGGAACGGCCAGATTGGCCGTCGGAAAACCCAACTCACGTCCGAGTCGGCGTCCGTGCTCCACAACGCCTTCGATCAGAATCCGTTCCATCAGATTTTTTCGGTCAGTTTACGCACCAGCCGGAACTGCGAAAAGAACTCCTTGGCAAAGACACGCAGTACCGTATAGGAAGGTATCGCCAGCAGCATGCCCAGGATTCCGGCCAGCGACCCGGCAATGAGAATCACCAGGAAGATTTCGAGCGGATGCGCCTTCACTCGTTCGGAATAGAGCGTCGGCTGGAGGATGAAATCGTCCATACCCTTGAGGATCAGCAGCGACCCGGCGATCACGAAAGCCGTATGCCCCACGCTCATGCCCTCGATCGGCGAGACGATGCCCACGAAGACCGAGACCACGCCGCCGATCAGCGGCCCGGCGTAAGGCACGACGTTCATCACACCCATGATAAGGCCGATGAACCCCGCGTCGGCGGCCTTCATCCCGAAGGCCATCATCACCAGCGTCACGGCGATCGTGAGCAGCAGGCTTTCCGAAAGGATACCCGTAAAGTAGCGCGCCAGCAGGACCGTCACCGAATCCAGCGCACGGGTGATGTTGCCGTGATAATGTTCCGGGAAAACGGAGGTGACCATCGCGTAGAACAGGCCCTCCTCCTTGAGGAAGAAGAAGGTGATGAACGAAACGGAGAAAATGGCGATCACCGACGAAAGCACGAGGTTGATGACCGACGAGAAAATCGTGTTGAGCGAATTGATGTCGATGATCTGCCGGAGGGCGGCCGTCAGTTCGTCGGAGAGCGAGAAAGTGCTCTCGGGCAGGGAGAAAAGCGCCTGCAAATCGTGCTGCATCCGGGCGATCGGCTCGCCGATGCTCCCCACGACCGCCGCGAAGTCGACGTGCGCGAACTGGTTTATCTTGTTGAAGACCAGCGGCACGAACAACGAACACAGCGTAGCCAGGACGACCCAGATCACCACGAGGGTCGCCAGCGCGGCCAGCCAGCGGGGAACCTGCCAGCCCTTGAAGTGAAGCCCCGAAAGAAACTTCACGAGCGGATTGCCCATGACGGCCAGCACGGCCGAAACGAGGATGTAGACGACGATCGAGGAGAAATACCAGACCAGAAAGAGCACGGCCGCGGCAACCGCCGCGCCCGCGATGAACCGCAGGAAGGTCTGGGGCGTCGCCTTCATGGCGTTATTCGTTTTCGAGGTTCTTGCGCAGCCGGGCGATCGGAGTCTGCGAACCCACCGTGGGATCGCCGATCTCCACCAGCAGTTCGCTGTCCTTGGGGACGAGCACGTCGACGCGCGAGCCGAACTTGATGAATCCGCAGACGCTGTTCTGCTCGACCTGATGACCGACGGTCATATACGAGATGATGCGCCGGGCGATCAGTCCCGCGATCTGGCGGAAGAGCACCTTTTGGCCCGAGGGCATCCGCACCACGGTCGTCGTGCGTTCGTTCTCGGTCGAGGATTTGGGGTGCCAGGCCACCAGGAAACGCCCCGGATGGTATTTGAAATACTCCACCTCGCCGCCCACGGGAACCCAGTTCATGTGGACGTTGGTGATCGACATGAAGATCGAGATCTGCATCATCTCCCGATCGAGATACTCGCTCTCGTGTACCGGTTCGGTCACGACCACACGGCCGTCGCAGGGGGAGAAGACCAGATCGGCGTCATGTATTTTCACGCGGCGCGGCTCGCGGAAGAACGCCACGATGAAAAACCAGAAAAGCAGCATCAGTACGACCAGCACCCACACGAGCGTACCGTTGTCGTGGCTGCTCAGCAGGCGATAGATCCCCGTACCGAGCAGCAGGCAGATCAGGCCGGTGATACCGATGATTTTATAACCTTCCTTATTGATTTTCATTGTCAGTAAAGATTAGTCGTTATACGAACCTGCCGACCAGCAGCAGGTAAAGGAAGACATAGGGCGCCGAAAGCAGCAGCGCGTCGAAGCGGTCCAGCACACCGCCGTGACCGGGGATCACCTGCCCCGAATCCTTGACCCCAGCCTCCCGCTTGAACATCGACTCCACCAGATCGCCCGCTACGCCGGAGAGCGAGGCGACGCGCATCGCGTATACCTGCCGCTCGACCGCGCCGGGCAGCCGCGCGACAAGCTCCGTCGCTTCCTTCAGAAATTCAACCTTCTGCTCGTCGGCGCTCAGGTCGTATTTCGCCGTGACCGCGTGCAGCCGGTAGTCCACCTGATCCTCGGAGCCTTCAAGCAGGTTGCGGAACGCGTCCGCACCGAAGGTCTTGATATATTCGTCGGGGTCTTTCGCCCCCTGCATCTGCAGGACGCGCACGCGCACCTCGAGCTTTTCGAGGATGCCGATCGCGCGCTGCGACGCCTTTTGCCCCGCGCCGTCGTTGTCGTAGGCGATGACGATCTCGCTCGTGTAGCGCGAGAGAAGCCGCGCCTGCTCCGGCGTGAGCGACGTGCCGAGCGAGGCGACCGCACTGTCGAAGCCCGCCTGATGCAGACTCGCCACGTCGATGTTGCCCTCTGCCAGTATGATATACCCGCATTTCGACTTTTTAGCCAAATTGAGCGCGAACAAATTGTGGCTCTTGCTGAAAACGATGGTTTCCGGGCTGTTCATGTACTTGGGTTCTCCGTCGCCAAGGATGCGCCCGGAGAAGCCGATGACGTTGCCGCGCACGTCGATGACCGGGAACATGAGCCGGTTGCGGAACGTGTCGTACACGCCGCCGGAGCGGCCGTGGCGCACGAGCCCGCCGTCAAACAGCTCCTGCTCGGAGTAGCCGAGCGCCTTCATCGCGCGCACGAGGCTGTCCCACGTGTCGGGCGCGAAGCCCAGGCCGAAGCGCGTCACGGTCTGCGCCGTGAGCTGCCGGCGGGCGAGATAGTCCCGCGCCGGCTGGCCGGCCGGGGTCTTGAGCTGCGCGTGGAAAAAGCGCGCCGCGTCCCGGTTGAGCGCGAGCAGGCGCTGGCGCTTTTTCGCGCCGGGGTCGTTCGACTGCTCGGGCAGCTGCATGCCCGCGCGGTTGGCCAGAAACGCCACCGCCTCCGGGAACGAGAGGTTCTCGATCTCCATGATGAAGCTGATGACGCTGCCGCCCTTTCCGCAGCCGAAGCAGTGGTAGATCTGCTTATCCGGCGAGACGGAAAACGACGGCGTTTTTTCGCTGTGAAACGGGCAGAGCCCGAAGAGGTTCGACCCGCTCTTTTTCGTCAGGCGCACGTAGCCGCTCACAACATCGACAATGTCGTTGCGCTCGGCGAGCTCCTGCAGAAAGGATTCCGGAAAGGCCACGTGCGTCACCTTCTTTCTGTGGTTTCCGTTGTATGTACTTCCTTATTTAATGGTCCAGGCGGCGGGGATGAACAGTTCCGAATACACCTCCAGCGCATAGCTGTCGGTCATGCCGGACACATAGTCGCACACCGCGCGCTGCGGCCCTTCGTCGTCCGCGATGGACTGATAGACCACCGGGAGCTCGTCAATATGGTTGACATAATATTCCCAGATGCTCCCGAGGATATTCTGCACCTTGCGCTCCTCGCCCTTGGCGATGGGGTTGTAGTACACGCCCTCATACATGAAGGTCGTGAACACGTCCACGGCCTCGCGCATATCGGGCGACATGCGCAGCTCGCCGTCGCCGCTGTGGGCGATGATGTCCGTGAGGATGGAGTTGATGCGCACGCTGTTGCGCTCGCCCACGCGCTCGCGCACGATGGCGGGCACGTCCTCCGGCTGCACGATGCCGCCGCGCATGGCGTCGTCGAGGTCGTGATTGATGTAGGCCACGCGGTCGGCCAGGCGCACGACGTCGGCCTCGAGCGTGCCGCGCGGCTGCCCGGTCGTGTGGTTGAGGATGCCGATGCGCGTCTCGTTGCAGAGGTTCAGGCCGCGGCCGTCGCGCTCGATGCGGTCGACGACGCGCAGGCTCTGCTCATAGTGCCGGAAGCCGACGCCGGTATAGATCGCGTTGAGCGCACGCTCTCCCGCGTGGCCGAACGGCGTGTGGCCGAGGTCGTGCCCGAGACTGATGGCCTCGGTGAGATCTTCGTTGAGTTCGAGCGCGCGGGCGATCGTGCGCGCGAGCCGCGCGACCTCGAGCGTGTGCGTCAGGCGCGTGCGGTAATGGTCGCCCTCCGGGCGCAGGAACACCTGCGTCTTGTGTTTCAGGCGGCGGAACGATTTCGAGTGCGTGATGCGGTCGACGTCGCGCTGGAAGCACGTGCGCATCTCACACGGCGGCTCGGGCGTCGGGCGGCCGGTGGACTGCGTGCTCAGCAGGCCGTGCGGGCCGATGAGCAGCGCCTCGGCGGCCTCGCGTTTTTCTCTCGGGCAGGGCACAGGGATCCCTCCGTTTCCACATAAAATCCATGGTTGCGGCCGGAGCGCCTTGCGCCATTTCCGGCTGCAATACTCTGATACGACATTGCCGTGTATTTCCCTCTTTTTTTTGAAAAAATACAGAAAAAAAGTTTCCAAATCGAGTGCCAATTTTTTCACGATCGTTTTTGGCCTGCAAGCGCGGTAAAGATCCGCAGAAAATGGATGCGGATAGATATTCGTCAAGCAGAATGTTTATGCAATATTTTGGCTGGGATTCCGTGTGCGTTCGACGCGCACCTCATCCGTCGCGGCGTGGCTGCCGCGATGCCTTCCCCTCAAGGGGGAGGCATCGCCAGAGGGCGATGCATGATTTCATCCGAGGCGGGCCTTGCCCCCTCGGGCTTCCCCGCTGCTCTGTCACACAACGCACCAGCACCATCCTAACAAATATAGAACAAACCCCAGACGGCAAGCCGCCTGGGGTTCGTTCAATAGAGAGGAGAATATGAGGAGGGAGAAACTAGCAAATTAAGAGATGTCGTTCGTATCGACGAGCTTGACGTCGACGTCGAACGTTTTGCCGTCGCGGTAGATGGTCAGCGTGACGGTGTCGCCCACCTTCAGCCCGTCCTTCGCGGCGCTGACATCATAGGTGGTGGTCACGGCCTGACCGTTGACGGCCAGCAGCATATCGCCGGACTGGATGCCCTGCTTTTCGGCGTCCGAGCCCTCGGCGACGGCGCTGATATACAGCCCATCGGGCAGATCGTAGTATTCGGAAGCGGCGGAAGACACAGCGCCCACGGTGATGCCGATGCTCACGCGGCCGGAAACGCGGCCGTCTGCGAGCAGCGCATTGACGATCGGGCGGATGGACGCGGTCGGGATCGCAAAGCCGATGCCCTCCACACCCGTGGACAGGGCCTTCATGTTCGTGATACCGATCACCTGCCCATACATATTGATGAGCGGGCCGCCGGAGTTGCCTTCGTTGATGGCGGCATTGGTCTGCAGAAGCGTCATGCTGTGCCCGTTATAGACCATGTCACGGTTGATGGCGGAGATGATGCCGTTGGTCATCGTCCAGCGCAGCTGTTCGCCGAGCGGGTTACCGATGGACACGACGTCGTCACCGACCTGCAGGGAACTGGAGTCGCCGAATTCGGCGGGCGTGAGGCCCTGCGCCTCGATCTTGAGCACGGCGATGTCGCTCACGGCGTCCGCACCGACGAGCTTGCCGGTGTACTCGGTACCGTCCGAGGTCGTCACGGTGACGGCCTTGGCGCCGTCGAGCACGTGCGTATTCGTGACGATGTAGCCGTCGGCAGTGAGCACGATGCCCGTGCCGGTGCTGTATTCGCTGCGGCTGATGTCGGCATGGATGCCGACGACGGACGGCAGGCACTTGGCATACACGCTCTGCAGCGTGAGCGCGCTGCCCCCGGCGGGCTGGAGCGTCATGGTCACGCCGGGGTCGGTCGGCGCGGTCGGCAGCTCGTTCTTGCCGGTGACGGTGGTGTCATCGTCCGTGTCCTCGCGGGGGAGCGTCACGCTGCCGTGCTGGCCCGGATCGCCGTCGACGGAGATGGAATCCCGGCCGCGGCCGGCGAACACATAGCAGGACGCGATGATGAGTACGAGCACGCCGAGGATGATCATCGTGATCTTCAGCCCCTGATGGGGCTTTTTCTTCGGCGCGGCGGCCTGCGACGGGCTCCAGTAGGAGTCGTAGCAGCCGGTGCCTGTGGTATCGGTGCGGGGCGCGGCATAGCCGGCCTCATACCAGTCGGACTCCGGTTTGCGGACATTGTCGTACATTGTGGTGTCCCTCCCAAGGAACGATTTGATGATAGCACGTGATTTTGTGCTGCTTATGAATGGAAAACAAACATTTTATGAATTCCGAGAACAAATCATGAACTCTTGCGCCCGCCCCGGCGGCCGGTGCTCTCGGGCTTGGCGGTGGGCTTGGGCGCGGGCTTTGCGAGCGTGAGCGTGAACACGAACTCCGTCACACCGTCGCGGCTCGTGACGGCGATGTCCTCGCCGTGCGCGTCGAGGATGCTCTTGACCAGATACAATCCGAGCCCCACGCCGTCGCGGTCGAGGCTGCGGCTGCGGTCGGACTTGTGGAAGCGGTCGAAGATGAACGGCAGGTCGTCGGGCGGGATGGTCTCGCCGTGGTCGCGCACGGAGACGTAGGCCTTGCCCTCCGACTTCCAGAGCGAGACGCACAGCGTGCTGCCGGGCGCGGCGAACTTGACGGCGTTGTCCATCAGGTTATAGAGCACGCGCGTGATGGCGTCCGGGTCTGCGAGCACCTGCATGGAGTCCTCGGGCAGCTGGAGGTCCACGTCGAGCTGCTTGTCGTTGGCGCGCGCCTCAAAGCTGAGCATGGTGCTGACGATCCTGTCCGAGATGTCAAATTCGCGCCGGCGCGTCAGATCCTCGCCCGTGCTCTCAAGGCGCGACATGTCGAGCATGCTGCGCACGAGGCGCGAGAGCCGGCGCGTCTCGTCGGCGATGGTGGCGAGGTACTTGTCCTCCTGATCCTTGGGGATCGTGCCGTCGAGAATACCGTCGGCAAAGCCGGCGATGGTGGTCATGGGGGTCTTGAGCTCGTGCGAGACGTTGGCGATGAAGGCGTTGCGGCGCTGCTCGCTCGTCTCAAGGGAGTCGGCCATGGTGTTGAAGGCCGAGATGAGCGCGCCGACCTCGTCGGTGCGTCCGTCGTCCGTGACGCGGGCGGAAAAGTCGCCGTGGGCGAACTTCTTGGCCGCGACGGCCATCTCGTCGAGCGGCTGAGCCATGCGCTTGCTCGTCACGAGCGAGAGCAGCAGCGCGATCATCATCACGGCGGCAGACGCGGCGAGAAACACCCACACGAACGTTCGCCAGCCGTCGATGATCGTGGCGCTGTTCGTGGCCACGAACACGTAGCCGATCACGCGCGCGTCCGTGCCGATGGTGATCGGCTGCGCGACGACGTAGTGCGGCGAGGCATAAAACCCGCCGAGGTTCGTGATGAGGTTGAACTTGCCGTCGCTGCGCAGCTGCGTCAGCTGCGCCGAGCCGACCGAGCGGCCGAGGTGCTCGCAGGCGATGTTGCGGCACGAGCAGGACACGATCGTCCCGTCGGTGTCCGTGATGAAGATGTGGTTACCGGTAGATTGTGCAAGGGTGCTGATGACCATACGCAGGTCCCAGTTCGAGAGCTCACCGTCGCGCACGAGCGCCTGCGCGGCGTGGCTGACCTCCTCGGCGTTGGAGACCATGTTGTCGCGGTATTCGCTGATGACATAGCTGCGGCCGAGGAACACGAACGCCGTGCCGAGGATGAGAAAGCTGAACATGACCATGACGGCGGTCGCGGCGAAGTTTTTGAAATAAATACTCTTCACTTACGTCTCTTCCGCTTCGAACTTATAGCCCACGCCCCAGACGGTCTTGAGCGCCCACTTGTCGGACACGCCCTCGAGCTTCTCGCGCAGGCGCTTGATGTGCACGTCGACGGTGCGGCTGTCGCCGAAGTAGTCAAAGCCCCACACCTCGTCGAGCAGCTGGTTGCGGGTGTAGACGCGGTTGGGCGTCGCCGCGAGGTGGTACAGCAGCTCCATCTCCTTGGGCGGCGTATCGATCTTCTTGCCGTCGACGATCAGCTCATAGGAGTCGAGGTTGATGACGAGCTTGTCGAACGTGAGCTTCTTGCTCTTGGGCTTGCCGTCGTCGCCGGTGCGGCGCAGCACGGCGTGCACGCGCGCGAGCAGCTCCTTGACCTCGAAGGGCTTGACGATGTAGTCGTCCGCGCCCATCTCCAGGCCGGAGACCTTGTCCTCGGTCTCGCCCTTGGCGGTGAGCATGATGATGGGCATTTTCATGGTCTTGCGCAGCTCGCGGCAGACCTGCCAGCCGTCCATGACGGGCAGCATGATATCGAGCAGCACGAGGTCGGGCTGGATCTCCTTGGCCATCTCGACGGCCTTGCCGCCGTCGGCCGCGTGTGAGACCTCGAACCCGTCCTTCTGCAGGTACAGACGCAGCAACTCTGCGATGTTGTTGTCGTCCTCCACGACGAGCACTTTCTGGCTCATGTGATATTGCCTCCTTCGCCGGCGCACTTGCGCGCCGGGTATCATTTTCACAATTTGTTCTTATTATAAAACAACCGGCACGGCGTTTTCATGTCCAATCTGTAAAATCCGCGCGCCCATGACCCCCGCGCGCACGCAAAAGGCATTTACAAGACCGGAAAAATGTTGTATGGTTATCTGTATCCTTTATTTTGAACGAACAGCGAGGCAAACGCATGAATACCTATGGCGAACGCGTAAAAGTGACGATCTTCGGCGAGTCGCACGGCCCGGCGATCGGCGTCGTGCTCGACGGCGTCCCGGCCGGCGAGGCCATCGACATGGACGCCGTGCGCATCCAGATGCGCCGGCGCGCCCCCGGCTCGTCCGACCTGACGACCCACCGCTCAGAGACGGACGATCCGCTCGTGATGAGCGGCATCCTCAACGGCGTGACGACCGGCGCGCCGATCTCGGCCATCTTCCGCAACAAGGACCAGAACAGTGCGGCCTACCACCCGGAGATCCCGCGCCCGAGCCACGCGGACTACGCTGCGACCGTGCGCTTCGGCGGCCACGCCGACCTGCGCGGCGGCGGCCCGTTCAGCGGCCGGCTCACGGCCTGCCTCGTGTTCGCCGGAGCAGTCTGCCGGCAGATCCTTGAGCGCCGCGGCATCACGATCACGGCCAACGCCGTGCGCGTCGGCCAGGCGACGGGCAGGGAGCTGAACTTTGACATGAAGCGCGCCATTCTCGACGCGCGCAGCGCCGGCGACTCCGTCGGCAGCGAGCTCGAGTGCGTCGTCACGGGCGTACCCGCCGGCGTCGGCGGGCTGCTCTTCGGCGGCATGGAGAGCCGCATCGCCGGCATGCTCTATGCCATCCCCGGCGTGAAGGGCGTGGAGTTTGGCCGCGGCTTCGCCCTCGCCGAAATGCGCGGCAGCGAAGCCAACGACCCCATCCGCCTGAAAAACGGGCACATCACCATGGCCTCGAACAATGCCGGCGGCATCAACGGCGGCATCACCAACGGCATGCCGCTCGTCGTGCGCATGGCCCTGCGGCCGACGCCGTCGATCGCGTGCGAGCAGCCGTCGGTCGACCTGGCCACAATGGAGGAGACGCCGCTGCGCATCAACGGCCGGCACGACCCGTGCCTCGCCCCGCGGGCGATCCCGGTCATGGAGGCCGCGCTCGCCTGCTGCGTGCTCGACGCCATGCTTGACACCGCCGCCACGATCTGAGAAAGGAGTTCCTCATGGACGAAAACAAGACCCCGGCTCAGCAGGCCCCCGATACGGCCGCGCCGGAAACCACAAACATTGAACAGACTACCCAGCCGGAAACCGCCCCGGCTCCGGAAGGCACGGAAGCACCGAAGGCCCCAGAGGCCCCGGAAACAGCCGCCCCCGCGCAGAAGGCCGAGCATGGCGCACGCTGGCGTCACGCGCTCTGGCGCGGCATCGCGGGCGTGCTGG
>ERZ773181.2782-NODE-2782-length-11040-cov-3.147838_pt1 | contig 11040 bp, 9 predicted proteins | sample MGYA00581001_ERZ773181 | MGnify/ENA primary metagenome ERZ773181 (study PRJEB29015, sample SAMEA2737780) | human gut metagenome | biome: human gut; feature: human-associated habitat; material: faeces | place: China | collected 2012 ... | reverse complement strand
ACCTCATGATTATGAATCATGCGCTCTAACCAGCTGAGCTATCCCGCCATCGTTTCTCGATTGCGGGTGCAAAGATAGATGATTTTTTATAATCTCCAAAACAATTCATAACTTTTTTGTGTTTTTTCTTTAATACGGGTCTTGGTTTTCCCTATAAACAGGGAGTTTGAGGCTCGATAATGAAAGAATAATTAAATAAAGTGTCTGATTTATGCGGTGTATTTAGAAAAAAGTATTTATCTTGGCACACGTAAAAACAATTCGAAATTGCTATGAAAAAGGAAAAGATTCATTTGGAGTATTTGTTGAATGCAACATCTAAAAATATACTTTGGGGAGCTATTAGCACACCGACCGGGTTGGAGGACTGGTTTGCAGACAAAGTTATTTCTGACGATAAAATAGTAGAGTTTCATTGGGGCAAGACAGAACAGAGGAAAGCAGAAATTATTGCCATTCGCTCTTTCTCTTTTATCCGCTTCCGTTGGCAGGATGATGAAAACGAACGCGATTATTTTGAAATCAAGATGACTTATAATGAGCTGACTAGTGACTATGTGTTGGAAATTACCGATTTCGCAGAGCCGGATGAAGTAGCCGATATGAAAGAATTGTGGGAGTCGCAAGTAGCTAAATTAAGAAGAACTTGTGGTTTTTAGTTAACTTTCAACTAAAAATTTTCGATGCTCCTTTTTTTGTGCTAATTTTGCATCCTAATTGCACGAACCTATTAAGATGCTACGCATAAAGAAATTAGATATATTCATCGTAAAGAGTTTTTTGATGCTCTTTATTGGTACATTCTTCATCTGTCTGTTCATATTCATGATGCAGTTCCTGTGGAGATATGTAGACGAATTAGTCGGAAAAGGGTTGGAGATGAGCGTTATGGCTCAATTCTTGTTTTATTCTGCATTAACATTAGTGCCAGTATCGTTGCCATTGGCAGTGTTGCTGGCTTCTTTGATTACTTTCGGTAACTTTGGCGAGCGTTATGAATTGCTTGCGATGAAAGCCGCAGGTATTTCTCTCCTTAAAATCATGCGTCCGCTTGCTTTCTTCGTTTGCGGGCTTGTCGGTGTCTCATTCTATTTCCAAAATGTAGTAGGTCCTATCGCCCAGGCTAAGCTGGGAACCCTGATTCTTTCGATGAAACAGAAATCTCCGGAGTTGGACATTCCGGAAGGAGTTTTCTATTCTGAAATCAAGGACTATAATTTAAAGGTAGCTAAGAAGAACCGGAAGACCGGTATGCTATATGATGTGCTGATTTATAGTATGAAAGATGGCTTTGAGAAAGCACGTATTATATATGCTGATTCCGGGCGTTTGGAGATGACCGCGGATAAACAGCATCTTTGGCTGCATTTGTATAGCGGAGATTTATTTGAGAATCTGAAAGCTCAAAGTATGAAATCGGAGAATGTACCTTATCGACGCGAGGAATTCAGGGAAAAACATTCCATTATTGAGTTTAATTCCGATTTCAATATGGTTGACGGTGAGATTATGGGTAAGCAGTCCAGTGCTAAGGACATGGCGCAGTTGCAGAGTTCCATTGACTCGATGACGGTTGTGGGAGATAGTATCGGACGACAGTATTACAGGGAAGTGGCAGAAGGAAATTTCCGTCCTTCTTATGGATTGACAAAAGAAGATACGGTCAAAATAGAAAAGGCGGATATCCATGAATATAATGTAGACAGCCTTTACGAAGTAGCCTCTTTAACGCAGAAACAGAAGGTGATTTCTTCTGCTGTCAGTCGTGCGGAGAACGTGGCTAACGATCTTGGGTTCAAGAAATTCACGATGGAGAACAATGATTATAGTATTCGAAAACATAAGACGGAATGGCATAAGAAGATAACGATTTCACTTTCTTGTCTGCTGTTCTTCTTTATCGGAGCTCCGTTGGGCGGTATTATCCGTAAAGGAGGTTTGGGAATGCCGGTCATCGTATCCGTGTTGGTGTTTATCATTTATTATATCATTGATAATACAGGATATAAAATGGCCCGCGACGGTAAGTGGATTGTTTGGATGGGGATGTGGACAAGTAGCGCAGTCCTTGCCCCGTTAGGAATCTTCCTTACTTATAAATCGAATAAAGACTCTGTGGTGCTTAATGCAGATGCCTATATCAACTGGTTTAAAAAGATTGTGGGAATTCGTAGTGTGCGCCATATATTTAAGAAAGAAGTGATTATCCATGATCCTGATTATCCACGTCTGACTGGTGATTTGGAACAACTCACAGCAGAGTGCAGAGCGTATGCTGCCAAGAAACGATTGGAAAAAGCACCGAATTACTTTAAGTTGTGGATGGCGAGTGAGGATGATAACGAGGTGATGGCAATCAATGAAAAGCTGGAAGCGTTGGTTGAAGAAATGTCCAATACGAAATCTGCCACTTTGATCGGTGCATTAAACAATTATCCGGTTATTTCCGTTTCTGCTCATGTGCGCCCGTTCCATATATATTGGTTGAATCTGGTAGCCGGAGTTATTTTCCCTATCGGTTTATTTTTCTATTTCCGCATCTGGGCGTTCCGCGTTCGTCTGGCTAAGGATATGGAACGGATTATAAAGAACAATGAACAAATTCAATTCATCATACAGAAAATCAATAAATAAGTGTTATGAAAGAGACTATTAAAATGGATAGAATAGAAGATGCGATTGCCGACTTCAAAGAAGGCAAGTTTGTCATAGTAGTGGATGATGAAGACCGCGAAAATGAAGGCGACTTGATTATTGCCGCTGAAAAGATAACTCCCGAGAAAGTGAATTTCATGTTGAAGCATGCGCGTGGGGTGCTTTGTGCACCTGTCACAGTGTCTCGTTGCAAGGAGTTGGATTTGCCGCATCAGGTAAGTGACAATACTTCCGTGTTGGGAACTCCTTTTACGGTTACTATTGACAAATTGGAAGGCTGTACAACAGGTGTTTCCGCTTCCGACCGTGCCGCTACTATTCAGGCGTTGGCAGATCCGACTTCTACACCGGCTACTTTCGGGCGTCCCGGACATATCAATCCGTTGTACGCGCAAGAAAAAGGAGTACTTCGCCGTGCCGGACATACAGAAGCTACGATTGATATGGCTCGTCTGGCAGGACTTTACCCCGCAGGTGCCTTGATGGAAATCATGAGTGAAGACGGAACAATGGCGCGTTTGCCCGAACTCCGTCAGATGGCAGACGAACACGGACTGAAACTGATTTCTATCCATGACCTGATCGTTTATCGCCTGAAACAGGAATCTATTGTAGAAAAAGGAGTAGAAGTAAATATGCCTACCGAACACGGAAAGTTCCGTCTGATTCCTTTCCGCCAGAAATCAAACGGATTGGAGCACATGGCTATATTTAAAGGTACGTGGAGTGAAGACGAACCTATCCTGGTACGTGTTCACTCATCTTGTGCTACTGGAGATATCCTTGGTTCGCAGCGTTGTGACTGTGGCGAGCAGCTGCATAAAGCGATGGAAATGATCGAAAAAGAAGGAAAAGGTGTGGTGGTTTACCTTAATCAGGAAGGACGTGGCATCGGTCTGATGGAAAAGATGAAAGCCTATAAGTTGCAGGAAGACGGTATGGATACCGTTGATGCGAATATTTGCTTAGGACATCTTGCTGACGAACGTGATTATGGAGTAGGTGCACAGAGCCTTCGTGAGCTGGGAGTACACAAAATGAGACTTTTGACAAATAATCCGGTAAAACGTGTTGGTTTGGAAGCCTATGGATTGGAGATTGTAGAAAATGTGCCTGTTGAAACAGTTCCTAATCCGTATAATGAGCGATACTTGAGAACAAAGAAAGAAAGAATGGGACATACTTTACATTTTAATAAGTAAATTGCCATTTTGTTTTCATATATCAAATATTATCGCTTATTTTGCAACGATTTTCACTCAACAACAATAAAATAGATACAAAATGAATCAATTATCAGATCGTTTGAACAGCTTGTCGCCCTCGGCGACGCTTGCCATGTCGCAAAAGAGCAATGAGCTTAAGGCACAAGGCGTTGATGTTATTAACTTAAGTGTAGGAGAACCGGATTTCAATACTCCTGACCACATCAAAGAAGCTGCGAAAAAAGCCGTAGATGATAACTTTTCCCGCTACTCTCCGGTACCGGGCTATCCGGCTTTGCGCAATGCTATTGTTGAGAAACTGAAAAAAGAAAACGGTCTTGAATATACAGCCGCCCAGATTTCGTGTGCAAATGGTGCAAAACAATCTGTTTGTAATACGATTCTTGTATTGGTAAATCCGGGTGACGAAGTAATCGTTCCGGCTCCTTACTGGGTAAGCTACCCGGAAATGGTGAAAATGGCAGAAGGTACTCCTGTTATCGTTTCGGCAGGTATCGAACAAGATTTCAAGATTACTCCGGAACAGCTGGAAGCTGCTATTACTCCGAAAACGAAAGCGTTGATTCTTTGTTCCCCGTCCAACCCGACAGGTTCTGTATATACAAAAGAAGAATTGGCCGGACTGTCTGCTGTATTGGCTAAACATCCGCAGGTGATCGTAATCGCTGACGAGATTTACGAACATATCAATTACATCGGTGCACATCAAAGTATCGCTCAATTCCCTGAAATGAAGGAACGTACAGTGATTGTAAACGGTGTATCCAAAGCGTATGCTATGACAGGATGGAGAATCGGTTTTATTGCCGGTCCGGAATGGATTGTAAAAGCTTGCAACAAGTTGCAAGGTCAGTACACTTCAGGTCCTTGCTCTGTTTCTCAAAAAGCTGCTGAAGCTGCATATACAGGAACACAAGAACCGGTAAAAGAGATGCAGAAAGCATTCGAACGTCGTCGTGACCTGATTGTGAAGTTGGCTAAAGAAGTTCCGGGATTTGAAGTAAACGTTCCGCAAGGTGCTTTCTACTTGTTCCCGAAATGCGATACTTTCTTTGGAAAGAGCAACGGCGAACGTAAGATTGCAGATTCGGATGATTTGGCAATGTACTTACTTGAAGAAGCTCACGTGGCTTGTGTAGGTGGTACCTCTTTTGGTGCTCCTGAATGTATCCGCATGAGTTATGCTACAAGCGATGAAAATATCGTAGAGGCTATCCGTCGTATCAAGGAAGCATTAGCTAAATTGAAATAAGAGTTCACCACAGATTACACGGATGAACACAGATTAAAAGATTTTTTTATTGTTCAATATATGTTTAAATTGTAATTCCCTTGCTGCAATATGTTGTAGTGAGGGAATTACAATTTAGTTGAATATAAATAACCTGTGTCCATCTGTGTAATCTGTGGTGAAGACAAGAAATAAAAAAGGCTGCCTTCCGTAGAAAGCAGCCTATAGATTTTTTGTAGCTTGTATTATTCAGCCGGGTGAATTGCTTCAGACGGACAAACGTCTGCGCAAGTACCACAGTCAGTACATACATCTGGGTTGATAGAATAGATATCACCTTCAGAGATAGCTTCTACCGGACACTCGTCAATGCAAGTTCCGCAAGCAATACAATCGTCACTAATTACGTAAGCCATTTTTCTAAGATTTAAATTATTAGTACTAATTTCTCCGGCAAAAATAAGGCTTTTATTGATTAGTTGTTATGCTTCGATGATTAAATTGACTTAATTTGTACGTCTTCTAAATAAGCAACCTCCCTATAATCTGCTATATTTTTCGTATTTTTGCACTCAAATTACTAATATATAGCGATTATGCCTTTAAATTTACCCGATAAACTACCTGCGATAGAGCTTTTGAAGGAAGAAAATATTTTTGTGATCGACACTTCCCGCGCTACGCAGCAAGATATTCGTCCGCTACGGATTGTGATTCTGAACCTGATGCCGTTGAAGATTACAACGGAAACAGACTTGGTGCGCTTACTTTCGAATACACCTCTTCAGGTGGAGATTTCGTTTATGAAGATCAAGAGCCACACGTCGAAGAATACACCGATAGAACACATGAAAACGTTCTATACGGATTTCGATCAGATGCGTCATGAGAAGTATGATGGTATGATTATCACCGGAGCTCCTGTAGAACAGATGGACTTCGAAGAAGTGACCTATTGGGATGAGATTACGGAAATCTTTGATTGGGCACGTACGCATGTCACTTCTACCTTATATATATGTTGGGCAGCGCAGGCCGGATTGTATCATCATTATGGAATTCCTAAATATCCGTTGGAAGAGAAAATGTTCGGCATCTTTGAGCATCGTGTACTGGAACCTTTCCATTCCATCTTCCGTGGTTTTGACGATTGTTTCTATGTGCCGCATAGCCGTCATACGGAAGTGCGCAGGGAAGATATTCTGAAAGTTCCGGAACTGACGTTGCTTTCCGAATCGAAAGAGGCCGGTGTCTATATGGCGATGGCACGGGGCGGACGTGAGTTCTTTGTCACGGGGCACTCTGAATATTCTCCGCTGACACTGGATACGGAATACCGCCGTGACTTGGATAAAGGCCTGCCAATAGAGATTCCCCGCAATTATTATGTAGACGATGATCCTGAAAAAGGTCCGTTGGTACGTTGGCGTGCTCATGCCAATTTGTTGTTCTCCAACTGGTTGAACTACTTTGTTTATCAGGAAACACCTTACAACATCAATGATATTAAATGATAAAGCAGCGTAAAATAGAACTTCTCGCTCCGGCGAAAAACCTGGAATGTGGTATTGAAGCTATCAACCATGGTGCAGATGCTGTATATATCGGTGCTCCGAAATTCGGTGCCCGTGCGGCAGCTGTGAACTCATTGGAAGATATTGAAGCATTGGTGCAGCATGCTCATTTGTATAATGCACGTATTTATGTCACGGTCAATACGATTCTGAAAGAAGAAGAGTTGAAAGAGACGGAGGAGATGATTCATGCACTTTATCGGATTGGTGTCGATGCACTGATTGTACAGGATATGGGAATCACGAAACTGAATCTTCCTCCGATACCACTTCATGCCAGTACGCAGATGGACAATCGTACGCCGGAAAAAGTGAAGTTCCTTTGGGAAGCAGGTTTCCGTCAAGTGGTGTTGGCGCGGGAGTTATCGTTGCGTGAAATAAAGAAGATTCATGAAAGCTGTCCGGAAGTACCTTTGGAAGTATTTGTACATGGTGCTCTTTGTGTCAGTTATAGCGGGCAATGCTATGTTAGTCAAGCCTGTTTCGGTCGTAGTGCCAATCGTGGAGAGTGTGCACAATTCTGCCGTCTACCTTTTAGTCTGGTAGATGCGGACGGGAAAGTGATTGTCAAAGACAAACATCTGCTTTCCCTGAAAGATATGAATCAAAGCGACGAATTGGAGCAACTACTGGATGCCGGAGCTTCTTCATTTAAAATAGAGGGACGACTGAAAGACGTATCTTATGTGAAGAATGTGACGGCCGCTTATCGCCAGAAACTGGATGCGATCTTTGCCCGTCGTCCGGAATATGTACGTGCTTCTTCGGGTACGTGTAGTTTCGAATTTAAACCACAACTCGATAAGAGTTTCAGTCGTGGATTCACGCATTATTTCCTGAATGGACGTGATAAAGAGATTTTCTCTTTCGACACTCCTAAGTCGCTGGGTGAAGAGATGGGAACCATGAAAGAGGTCCGGGGCAACTATCTGACAGTTGCCGGACTTAAATCCTTTAACAATGGAGACGGTGTTTGCTATATCGACGAACAGGGACGTTTGCAGGGTTTCCGTATCAACCGGGTGGACAGCAACAAACTCTATCCGCAGGAAATGCCCCGTATCAAACCCCGCACTACACTGTATCGTAATTTCGACCAGGAATTTGAACGAATCCTTTCCCGCAAATCTGCCGAAAGGAAAATCGCAGTGAAAATCTTGCTTGCCGACAATAATTTTGGTTTCTCCCTGACATTGACTGATGAAGATGATAATAGCGTCACAATCACTCTCCCTCGTGAGAAAGAACTTGCCCGCACTCCACAGACGGACAATCTGAAAACGCAACTGTCCAAACTGGGGAATACACCTTTTGAAGCAAAAGAAATAGAAATATCCTTTACCGGAAATTGGTTTTTGCCAGCTTCGGTGTTAGCCGATTTCCGCAGACAGGCAATCGACCAATTGATAACTGCCCGTCGAATCAATTATCGTCAGGAATTGGCAGTATGGAAGCCAACGAGTCATGCTTTCCCGCAAACTACATTAACCTATCTGGGGAATGTAATGAACACCCGTGCAGCTTCTTTCTATCAAGAACATGGGGTACAACAGGTAGCGGCAGCATACGAAAAAGAAGCAGTGGAAGATGCGGTACTGATGTTCTGCAAACATTGTTTGCGCTATAGTATGGGCTGGTGTCCTATCCATCAACGGGTCCGTTCGCCTTATAAAGAACCCTATTATTTGGTGTCGAATGACGGCAAACGTTTTCGTCTGGAATTTGATTGTAAGAATTGTCAAATGAAAGTAAAGGCGGCACAATGAGGATAATTAATCACGGAATCATTCGTCACAGAGGACGTAGAGGAGACAACGTTTCAACTCATTCTTCCGGTACCGGTCGTTTGAACGGTTTGTGGAAGAGAGATGGAAAATTCTTCTTCATGTTCTCTGTGTCTTCTATGTCGTCCGTGTCTTATAGTAACTTTGTGTTCTCTGCATTCTCTATGGTGAAGTCTGTCATGGGCTTGCTATTGTGTCTGTTTTTGCTTTCGTCTTGTTATTATAAAACGCCTGCTTTGGATTCGGAGGAGCTGTCGAAGAAAACAAAAGATTCGCTGACTTACCTGTATGAACGCCATTATACATGGAATACAAACTTGGAAGTAGTCGATGATTCCATCTCTTTGGAATGCCTCCCAATAAAAGATACTTTTATTCAGTTGAATAGGGGGGATAGGGTAGTGGTTGCAGAGTTTGCGGTTCATCCTGCCGATAGTGTAGACAGCATTTGGGTGAAACTGGCACATACACAAGATGAACAGGGCTGGATACGTGAGAAAGAACTCAAGAAGTCATTTGTACCGACTGATAGTATTTCGCAGGCTATTCATCTTTTCAGCGATACACATGCCTCTTATTTTGTGGTTATTTTTGCTTTATTTGTTGGAGCTTATTTGTTTCGCGCTTTCCGTCGGAAGCAGTTGCAGATGGTTTATTTTAATGATATTGACAGTGTTTATCCCCTGTTTCTTTGTTTATTGATGGCTTTCAGTGCAACGATTTACGAATCAATGCAGGTCTTTGTACCGGAAACGTGGGAACATTTTTATTTCAATCCAACTTTGTCACCGTTCAAAGTTCCTTTCATTCTCTCTGTTTTTCTGTTGAGTATTTGGTTGTTTCTGATAGTAGCTTTGGCGGTGTTGGATGATTTGTTCCGACAATTGACTCCCGCTGCGGCTATCTTTTATCTGCTGGGACTGATGTCCTGCTGTATTTTCTGTTATTTCTTCTTTATCCTGATGACACATATCTATATCGGTTATCTATTCCTGGCCTTTTTTATTTTGGTTTTTGCGAAGAAGGTCTATCGAAACATTGGGTATAAGTATCGTTGCGGACATTGCGGGGAGAAACTAAAAGAGAAAGGTATATGCCCCCATTGTGGAGCGATTAACGAGTGATTTTATTATCTGTTTTATTTCTGAATAACTTTTCAAATGATGGAAATCAGACCTACCGAAATAAAAGATCTCCCTTTAGTGATGGAGATTTATGACTATGCCCGTGCCTTTATGCGTGCAACCGGGAATACTACCCAGTGGATTGACGGTTATCCGTCGGAAGCATTGATCTGCCAGGAGATTGAAGACGGTCATAGCTTTGTCTGTACCGGTGAACAAGGAGAAATCTTGGGAACTTTTTGTTTCATCTTGGGAGAAGATCCTACTTATCAACAAATTTATAAAGGTGCATGGCTCAATGACGAACCTTATGGAGTGATTCACCGGTTGGCAACGAACGGAAAGCAGAAAGGGGTGTCAGAAGCTTGTCTGGACTGGTGTTTTCAACGTTGGCCTAATGTCCGGGTAGATACTCATCGGGATAATAAGGTCATGCAACATATACTGACAAAGTATGGCTTTCAACGTTGCGGCATCATTTATGTAAAGAATGGGACGGAGCGTATTGCTTATCAGATGAAGCGTTTGCATGGTGGGGTGGAGGAATCTGATCGTACTGAAGTATAGGTCAGGCATGTTGGATTATGAACGAAGCAGTCTTAGGTATAAGCAAACTGATAGCAAGCAGTAGGTAAACTAATGCCGAAGCATTGATAAAGTTCCGGTAAGGTGCCGGTATAGTTGTGTGAGGGTACCGCTATCTTTACCTTCCCACGGCCGTGGTGACTTCTTCCCACAGCCGTGATGAATTCCTACCACAGCCGTGGGAAGATCTCGTCACGGCCGTGGGGAGTTAACAACACCGACACTTTAATGGAACAATACCTGCTTGGTAAGTGAAAGATACCGGTTATGTAGCATTCATTTAACAGGGGCATACTCATTTTATAAAGCGTATGTGTTTTTTATGTCGATGGTATTGTTACTGTAGACAATGATAGTCTTCAGTAGTTTATAACATGGATCAAGCAGGGAATTAAGTCAGAGTATATCGACACATTGGAACGAATCTTATAATCTTGCTCCAAAGGGATTAAAGAACAGGCTGACAATAGAAGTTATAATTTTTTATTGTCAGCCTATTGTCATGGCTTATTGTCAGCATGTAAACCGATGATAATCATTATACTATTTGGGAAAAGCTTTGGTTGACAATAAGAATCATCAAATTTATATGTAATCTTCTTCTGTCCTGTCAAAGTTCGTCCTGTAAAGGATAAGTAGCAGTTGACAACTAAAGAAAATAGTAGCTACAGTTGGAAAGAAAAAGAAGTCTTGCTTAATATATTAAGCATGTTTTTGCTATATTTGTGCAATATAAAGAGCATATTTTATGGAAAAACGAATAATAAAGGCAATTATAGCCGAGCGTCAGCAAGAAATTAGTAAGATTCAGCTGGTTGAAAGACCGATATCATTACTTGGGATGAAGAAAGGACAATTTCA
>ERZ773181.2779-NODE-2779-length-11055-cov-3.053273_pt1 | contig 11055 bp, 9 predicted proteins | sample MGYA00581001_ERZ773181 | MGnify/ENA primary metagenome ERZ773181 (study PRJEB29015, sample SAMEA2737780) | human gut metagenome | biome: human gut; feature: human-associated habitat; material: faeces | place: China | collected 2012 ... | reverse complement strand
CTCTCACTTTTTTGACTTACACTACCTTCCGAACCTAAACCAAGATTCTCACATCCATGATTAATAACTTCTAAAAAATCAATTCGATATTTAAGATTTTCTGCTTTATCATTTAACAACTTTGTTAGTTCTGGTAATGCAACTATAGATTCACTGTTAGGAAATGTTTTTCCTACGAACAGCATCATATAATTTCTAAACAATGCATGATTAAATTCCGTAGAACACTGCCCCCTAATAATATGAATATCACTTTCTAACTCAGCAATATTTTGATATTTTTTTCTAAAATTATCAAGATTTTTATTAATATAATTCACAAATTGATTGAATTTTTCCGAATATTTTGAGTGTCCAGATTTTTCTTCTTCGTTACTATTTATTAAGTTTATAATAAATTTTATTTCTTTCAACATATCTTCTTTACTGAAATTACTTACCATATTTAACAATTCATTAATCACTTTCAAAAAATTTCTGATTTCTAATGAATCAAAATCAACTAACATTTTTTTTATGGTTTCACTAATTTTTTTTGATTTTTTAAATTCACTAAAAAACAACTTCAGAGTACCTTCACTATCATTAAATTTTAACTTACCTCCCAAACCAAAACTTTTAGCCTTTTTGAAGTAACTAAGCATTTCTTTTTCCGTTTCGCATTTTGAAAAAAATTTTTTAATTTCTTTGAATTCTTCTCTATTAAAATTTAACCATTGATCAATATTTTTTTTGTATTCCTTAATCTTTTTTTTGTATTCACTAGTATCTGTTTCTCCACGATCATATTTAACTTTTAATTCACCAAATGATCTATTCAATTTAGTTATAACCATATCTGCCAATTTAATCACCTCATTTAATTTTTCAAATCATTTCTAAGAGTAATTTTTAATAAATTCGTATACCTTCTCAACCAGGCTTACAGGAGTTGACGCTCCGGCAGTTATCGAAATATTTTCATAATGCGAAAAATCCATTTTCTTCAAATCATTAATGTCCTCTACCCAAATAGTTTTAGTATTTTTATTACATATATCATATAATTTATGAGTATTTGAGCTGTTTTTTCCTCCTATAACAACCATTAAATTTGAATTCTTCGATAAAATAAAAGCCTCTTCCTGTCTTAAACTGGTCGTATTACATATAGTATCAAAAAAACGTATTTTTGTAAATACTTTTGTTGAAAAATCAACACATTTTTTCCATTCTTTTACTGAAAATGTAGTTTGAGCTACCATAATTATCGAATTATTGATTAAATTTGGGTGATTTTGTATAATTTTATTTAATTCAATCGCATCCTTAAAAGTATAACTCACACCATTAAAATAACTTCTTATTCCTATCATTTCGGGATGATTCTCGTTTCCCGCAATCAACAAAATATTATTACCATCAGAAGAATTTCTAGCAACTATGTTATGAATCTTTTTTACGAATGGACATGTAGCGTCGACATAATTTATATTTCTTGATTTTATAAACTCAATAGTTGATTTCGTAACTCCATGAGAACGAACAACCAACACCGCTTCTTTTGGCACAAAGGAAGGAGCCTCTACAACTGCGGCTCCTCTTTCTTTAAAATTTTTTGTTACAACAGAATTATGTATTATAGGCCCTAAAGTGCAAACTTTTTTGCCCTCTTTTAATAAATTATCTACAATTTTTACAGCACGGTTTACTCCAAAGCAAAATCCCGATGTTTTAGCAATTCTTATTTTCATTTTATTCCTCACTGCGTAATTCTTTTATTTTTGTCATTATTAAATTGGTTGCGGATTTTATTTCTGCTCGATTTTTTTCTTCTATTCCAAGCTGTTCGGGGGTAATTACAGGACCGTATTTTATAACGGTTTTTTTAAATAAATGCACTTTTTTATCTTCTGACACTCCTGTTATGCAAACCGGCACAACAGGAACATTTGCAGTTGCGGCCAAAAGTGCAGCTCCGGATTTCGGTCTTAAAAACTCACCTGTTTTGGAACGAGTTCCTTCTATGAAAATTCCTAAAATTTCTCCACTTTTTAAAACGTTTTCAGCTTCATTTATAGCTTGGTGATCTCCTTTTCCCCTTTTAACCGCGAAAGCTCCCATAGCTGAAAAAAATTTACCGAGTAAAGGATTTTTAAAAAGCTCATATTTCGCCATAAAGTGAATATAATGCGGGCAGGAAACAACAAAAAATACAGGGTCCAAATTCGAAAGATGATTAGAACAAATTATACATCCGCCCTCTAAATTTTTAATGTTTTCAATACCCACAACCTTGTACGGAAAAAATATTTTAACAAAAGGTCTAAGAAATGATGCTATAAAACTATAAAGCTTTTTATTTTGTTTCAAAATTTATACGCTCCTTTATTATTTTTAATATAGAATTTACAGTTTGATCAAATGTTAAATCGGAATTATCAAAAACAATAGCATCATCGGAAATTTTTAAAGGAGAAATTTCTCTATGAGTATCGTTAAAGTCACGCTCATTAATATTTTTCAAAACATCGGAAAAGTTAATTTCAGGGTCATCGGCAACCATTTGATTATATCTTCTTTTAGCCCGAACTTCCGGGGAAGCAGTCAAAAATATTTTGATTTCGGAATTCGGAAGAACAACTGTTCCTATATCTCTTCCGTCCATAATTACATTATTTTCTTTTGCAATATTTCTCTGTAAATCCAAAAGAAATTTCCTTATCAAAGGCATAGACGAAATACGTGACGACGCCATAGAAATGTCTGCAGAACGAATTTTATCGGTAACATTTACTCCGTTTAAAAATACATTTTGATTGTTATTCTCAAATTTTACTTTGATATCTATATTTTTTAAATTTTCACAAACCTTTTTCGAACTACTGTAATCCACATTGTTTTTACACAAATGATAAGCTATAGTACGATACAGTGCACCGGTATCAACGTGAACAAATCCAAGTTTTCTAGCTAAACACTTTGAAATACTGCTTTTTCCCGAACCTGAAGGTCCATCTATTGCAATGGAAATCATAAATTATCACCTTTTATTAAAAATATTACATCCTCGCATAAAACAAGGTTCTTGCACAATAAAAATACAAGAACCCTTAACTTCGTCTTTATTTTTTGTTTTTAATTTCAGTTTGAAGATTTTCTGTAAAAGCTTCTAAAGACATTGAACCTAAATCGCCGCTTTTTCTGCTTCTGACGGAAATTTCATTGTTTTCTGCTTCTTTTTGTCCCACAATTACCATGTAAGGAATCTTATTTAACTGTGCTTCACGTATTTTTTTCCCTATTTTTTCGTTTTTAGAATCTACAGAAACTCTGAATTTGCCAACTTTCTTAAGATTTTCGGCAACTGTTTCGGCGTAATCCAAGAAGTTTTCACTTATAGGCAAAATTCTTATTTGCTCTGGAGCGAGCCACAACGGTAAATTTCCTCTGGTTTCTTCTAAAAGAAATGCAATAAACCTGTCGGATGAACCAAGTACTGCTCTGTGAATAACTACAGGTCTGTGCTCGTGACCGTCTTTTCCAATGTACGTCAAATCGAATCTTTCAGGTAATGCAAAATCAAGCTGACATGTGGGAATAGTGACGTCATGCATCAAAGCGGATTTTATTTGAATGTCTATTTTCGGTCCATAAAAAGCAGCTTCGCCTTTTGCTTCATAAAAATCAATTTTCAACTCTGTAAGTATTTCCCGGAGCTGACTTTCGGCAGTTTCCCACATTTCATCGTTGTCAATATATTTGTCTTTGTTTTCTTTATCTCTTAAAGAAAGCCTTACTTCAAACTTATCAAACCCAAAGTCATCTTTCCAAACTGAAAAAATTAATCTCAGTACATTTCCTATTTCGTCTTTTATTTGATCAGGTCTTACAAATATGTGAGCGTCGTTTTGACACATTTGCCTTACTCTTTCCAAACCGCATACAGCACCGGAATTTTCATACCTGAAATCATGAGCAAGTTCGCCGATTCTTATTGGAAGATCTCTGTACGAATGCAATTCATTTTTATACACAAGCATATGATGAGGACAGTTCATCGGACGCAAAACCATACTTTCGTTTTCCATCTCCATAACAGGAAACATGTCGTCCTTATAGTGATCCCAATGTCCGCTTATTTTATACAAATCCGTAGACGCCAGACTTGGAGTATATACATGATTATACCCGAGTTCAAGCTCTTTGTCTTGAATATATCTTTCAAGAATTCTTCTGATAGTTGCCCCTCCCGGAAGATATATCGGCAAACCTGAACCAACCAAAGGATGTGTCATAAACAGTTTTAAATCTTTACATATTTTTCTGTGATCACGAGATTTTCTATCTTCCAAAATTTGCAAATATTCCTCAAGCATTGATTTTTTCGGAAAAGAAATACCGTAAATTCGCGTAAGCATTTTATTTTTGGAGTCGCCTTTCCAGTAAGCACCCGCACAAGCGATTAACTTAAAAGATTTTATGCATCCTGTAGACATCATGTGAGTTCCACCGCAAAGATCCACAAATTCCCCTTGCTTGCGGAAAATTAAAGCACCGTCATTTTTGTGTTTTTCTATAAGTTCTATTTTGTACGGTTGATTGCGTTCACGCATAAAATTGACGGCATCTTCTTCACCCATTGTGAAAATTTCTATACTGAAATTTTCTTTTATGATTTTTTGCATTTCGGATTCTATTTTACTCAAATCATCATCACTAATGGGATTTTCAAAATCAAAATCATAATAAAACCCTTCAGCTATGGCCGGCCCTATCGCAAATTTAGTACCGGGAAACAATCTGCAAACAGCTTGAGCAAGAATATGAGAAGTAGTATGCCAGTAAGTTTTTTTACCTTCTTCGGAATCAAAAGTCAAAAATTCTACCGAACAATCATTATCAACTGCATACTTTAAATCTTTAATTTCACCATTTACTTTAGCAACGCAAACATCTTTGTAAAGACTTCCACCCAACCCTTTAGCTATTTCAAAAAGGGTAGTCCCTGCACTCACTTCCTTCACACAACCATTTTTTAATTCTATCTTCAACATGGAAACATCCCTTTCCGTTTTTTACTTTTTCTTGAATTTCTTAATAAAAACAGCCAATAAATATATTATACCAAATACAGCTAAAATTACAACCAAAAGCCATGGCTCGGTATAAATTCCCCCAGATTTTACTTCTACCCATAATTCGTCCATGAGTACGTTTATATCTTTAGGAAGGTTAACAAATACTTGAGAGTTATTTATAACTTCTTCATCAGGATAAAATATTTTATTATTTTTTACATCTTCACTTAGTCTCTTATAAACTTCTTTGTGCGGAGTAGAATATCCTGTTTTCTCTACATTAGCTAAAGCTATTTCAGGTTCACACATAAAATTTATATACTTTTCCGCTTGAGTTTTGTGTGTAGAACTTTTTGGAATACACATAGAATCTATAAATTTATTTGTGCCGTTTTTAGGAATTACAAATCCAATGCTGGGGTTTGTTTTAAGAAGGGTAGCTGCGTCTCCGGAATAATATGGTGCTAAAACAGCTTCTCCGTTTCTCATTTTATCAAATATTTGGTCCATAACATAAGCCTGAACGATTTTCTTCTGACATATAAGTTCTTCGGCGGCTTTTTTCCAAGCCTCGCGATCCGAAGTGTTTATTGAATATCCCAAACGCAAAAGAGAAATGGCAAACGCGTCGCGTGCATTGTCGAACATCAATATTTTATTTTTATATTTGCTGTTCCATAATATATTCCAGTCTATTTCTTCTTCTTTTTCATTCACTTCGTTTTTGTTGTAAAATATACCGATTACTCCCCAAACATACGGAACAGAGTATTTATTTTTAGGGTCGAACCCCAAATTTTTAAACTGCTCATCAATATACGAATAATTTGGAATATTATCAAAATTCAAAGGTTCAAGCATATCGTTTTCAATCAGCCGAGAAACCATATAATCGGACGGAATAATAACATCATAATCCGCACCTCCGCCAATTAATTTGGCAAAAAGTTCTTCATTATTTTGAAACGTTTTATAGTTTACTTTTATACCTGTTTTTTCGGTGAATTTCTTGTTTACATCTATGGTTCCGTCTACGCCGTTAGAGATAAACTCTCCCCAGCTGTATACATTAATAACATTTTCTTGGTTGGAATTATCGTTTGAACACCCTGCAGTAAAAATTATGAAAAATAAAATCAAAAGAGAATAACAAACTTTTTTTTTCAAAAATCCAATCTCCTTTTATTAGTACAATTGATTTCTTTGCGTTTTTTTATCTCTTGCCTGACGAACGTTTATAACTATCAACAAAATAAATACCGATAAAAATAACAAAGTAGATAACGCATTTATTTCCGGACTTACAATTTTTCTAGTCATTGAATAAACCGCAATAGGCAGCGTTTGAGTCATACCTCCAACAAAGTAACTTATTACAAAATCATCTATGGACATCGTAAAAGACATTATCATTCCCGTAATAATTCCCGGCATAATCTGAGGCATAACAACCTTAAAAAACGCTCTTACAGGAGAACATCCGAGATCCATTGCCGCTTCGTAAATATGCGAATCCATTTGTCTAAACTTTGGCATGACAGACAAAATTACATAAGGAAGACAAAATGTAGTGTGGGATATTATCAAAGTTAAAAGTCCTGGTTTCAAAATTCCGAATCTATTATACAAAAAAACAAACAAAAGCATAAGCGAAACACCTGTAACAATTTCAGGATTTATCATAGGTAAATTAGTAACGTTCATCATCAAACGTTTTGTCCACTTTTTGCTTTTCGCAATGCCTACTGCCGCAGCCGTTCCCAAAATAGTCGCAATTACTGCCGAAACGGAAGCAATTATAATTGTGTTGTAAAAAGCACTCAAAATTTCAATATTTTCGAAAAGTCTTGTATACCACCTAAATGTAAAACCTGACCAAATAACACGGCTTTTTGAATTATTAAAAGAAAAAGTCATAAGAACAAAAATAGGAGCATACAAAAACAAAAATATCAAAGTCATATATATTTTACTTAAAAATTTCAATTTTCTCGCTCCCTACATTACTACAGTTTCGCTATCTTCATCTAAAACATTCATAATTCCCATAGTAATCATAATTATAACCATAAGCACTAAAGATATGGCAGAACCCAAATGAGGATTATATGTATTTCCCAAAAATTGCATTTCAATCAGGTCGCCTATGACAAATATAGAACCTCCACCAAGCATTTTCGAAATTATAAAAGTACTCACAGAAGGAACAAATACCATAGTAAATCCCGAAACAACTCCCGGCAAGCTCATCGGAAACACAACTTTCTTAAAAACTTTGAAATTATTCGCTCCCAAATCTTGTGCTGCTTCTATGACTTTATTGTCTATTTTACTTAAAACGGTATATATGGGAAGTATCATATATGGCAAAAAATTATAAACCATTCCCAAGACAATTGCCCCGGGTGTGTTTATCATATTAATTTTTGATAACCCCATAAGAGTTAGTAATTTATTTAATAGTCCATTATACTCCAAAATAGTCATCCATGCATACGTTCTCAAAAGAAAGCTTGTCCACATAGGAATCATTAAAAGCATTATAATTACACTTTGATGTTTTATGTTTATTTTAGATATAAAATAAGCCATCGGATAACCTAAAAACAGGCATACCACCGTGGATATTATTCCAAGTATTACCGACCTCAAAAATACGGTGGAGTATTTCCCTACATTTATCATATTTTCAAGTGTAAATTCACCTAAAGGAGATGTGAAGGAAAACACAATTACCAATGCAAGCGGCACAATCACAAATATCCCCATCCAAAGTGCATAAGGATACAGTATCCATTTTGTTTTCATATACATCAACCCTCACAATAAAATTTCATCAATAATAAAAATTTTAATTTTTATTATGTTGTTCTTCATAAAATTCATCACTAAAAGCACTGTAATCTCCAACTTCGGAAGAGTAATCGGATTTATTCATTATATGAATATCATCAGGATAAATAACCATACCAATTTTGTCGCCCGATTCTTGACTTTCAGTGGTTTGAATCATCCACTTAAATCCGTCCACATCTACTATGATTTCATTGTGAACACCTTTAAAAGTTACCGATGTAACAGTTCCCGATATATGACCCTTTTCAGGAGTAGTCACTTTTATGTCTTCAGGACGAACAACAACATCAACAGGTTTCATTTTTCCAAACCCTTTGTCAAGACATTTAAATTGTTTTCCTGAAAAATTAACTAAATAGTCATCTATCATGATTCCGTCAACTATGTTGCTTTCACCGATAAAATCCGCCACAAATGCATTTTGAGGCTCATTATATATATCTTCCGGAGTTCCTATTTGCTGAATTCTTCCCTTATCCATAACCACCACTGTATCAGACATCGACAGTGCTTCTTCTTGATCGTGAGTAACAAGAATAAAAGTTATTCCTGTTTTTTGATGAATATTTTTAAGTTCGGTTTGCATATCTTTTCTAAGTTTTAAATCCAATGCTCCAAGAGGTTCATCAAGCAAAAGAACTTTAGGATTATTAGCTAAAGCACGAGCTATAGCAACACGCTGTTGCTGACCTCCGGAAAGAGAATCGATATTTCTGTCTATGTAATTGCTTAAATTCACCATTTTAAGCATTTCTTTTACTTTTTTATTTATCTCGTTTTCGGATTTTCTTTGAATACGCATTCCAAAAGCAACATTTTCATAAACATTTAAATGAGGAAACAATGCATATTTTTGAAAAATAGTATTTACTTCACGTTTGTGAGCGGGGACATTGTTGATTCTTTTGCCTCTAAAAAAAACATTTCCGCTGTCAGGAGACAAAAAACCTGCAATTATCCTCAAAGTAGTGGTTTTACCGCATCCCGACGGCCCCAGAAGTGTAACAAATTCGCCTTCTTTTATAACAAGGCTCAAATCTTTAAGAATAGTTTCATTATTGAAAGAAATATTTATTTTATCCAAAGATATTATTGATGATAATGATTTTTTACACAATTTATAAATCTCGCCACCTTTACTTAAAAGTATAAACCGTACCCTTCGGAGTGTCTTCTATTATTACGTTCTTTGATTTTAATTCATATCGAATTTCATCAGCACGTTTCCAATTTTTTTGTTTGCGTGCTTCATTTCGTTCATCTATAAGTTGTTTTATTTCATCGTCACTAAGTTCAACATTTTTAGCTTTGTTTTCGTACATTATTCCTAAAACTTCAGTGGTTTCATCTAAAAATTTCAAAGCTTCTGAAATCGCATCTTCATCACAATCACCATTTGACAAAACTTTAGTATTAACTTCTTTAATCATTTCAAAAATAACGCCTAAAGCCTCTGCGGTGTTGAGATCATCATCCATAGAATTTCTGAATTTTTTGCGATATAATTTAAAATTTACAGATTTTTTTTCTGATTTATATTCTTTATCACTACAATTTTTCAATGCGTTTTGAAGATTTTTTCTAAATGTATACAGTCTGTCAAGAGCAGATTTGCACTGAATAATTATATCTTCACTGAAATTTATAGGATTTCTGTAATGAGAAGATATCATCAAATAACGAATCGGTTCATAGCCATATTTTTCAGCAATTTCTCTCACGGTAAAAAAGTTGCCCAAAGATTTAGACATTTTTTGACTATTTATATTAATATATCCATTGTGAATCCAATAATTAGCAAATTTAACGCCATTGCAGCACTCACTTTGAGCAATTTCATTCTCATGATGAGGGAAAATTAAATCCTGACCCCCGCAATGAATGTCAATCGTTTTGCCTAAATACTTTTCTGCCATTGCAGAACACTCGATATGCCAACCCGGACGGCCTCTTCCCCACGGACTTTCCCAAAACGGTTCATTTGCTTTTGCGGATTTCCACAAAGCAAAATCCAAAGGATCTTCCTTAAGTTCGTCCACTTTGATTCTTGCTCCCGATTGAAGGTCATCTAAAGTTTGGTTTGAAAGCTTACCGTAATTATTGAATTTACGTGTTCTGAAATACACATCTCCGTTACTTAAAGAATACGCATATCCTTTTTCTATTAAAATTGTTATTATACTAATTATTTCATCTATATTTTCTGTAGCTTTCGGATGAAATGTCGCTTCTTTTACATTTAATCCTTTTGAATCTTTTTTATATTCTTCAATGTATTTTTTCGAAACAGTCAAAAAATCACTGTTTTCTTCAATTGCTTTTCTTATTATTTTATCATCAACATCTGTAAAATTTTGTACAAATGTAACATTATATCCTATGTATTCCAGATATCTTCTCAAAACGTCAAACACGCAGAGCGGCCGCGAATTTCCGATATGGATATAATTATAAACAGTCGGGCCACAAGCATAGATCTTAACTTTTCCGTCAGTTAAAGGAATAAATTCTTCTTTCTTGCGAGTCAATGTATTGTAAAGTTTCATTTGACATTTCTCCCACTAAAATACTTTAATTTATTTTTATGTATTTATGATTTTTTGCTATATAAATAACGCCCGAAATCAAAGAAAGTATAGCAGATATCCAAATTAATAAATTTTGAATAACAATCATAAAATACAAATCAATGCTATATCCAAACAAATTTATGTAAGATTGCACACTTAAAATCAATATCAGCGACAACATTTGGCTGAAAGTTTTGAGTTTGCCCCAAATATTTGCCGAAACAACCAAAGATGAATCCTCTAAAATTAAAAATCTGATTGAAGTAACTATAAATTCTCGACACACTATCAAAACTGTAACCCACGTCGGTACCAAACCTACAGAACTGAAACATATAAAAACGGAAGCAACCAAAATTTTGTCTGCTAACGGATCCATTATTTTACCAAAATTAGTTATTATGCCGTTTTTTCGAGCTATATACCCATCCAATCTATCTGTGTAAGAGGCAATCAAAAAAATCAACAAAGAGTACAAATAATGATTTTTCAATCCTTCAAACAGAATAAAAAACACTATCACAGGTACTAATATGATTCTAAAAACAGTAAGTTTATTAGGTAAATTC
>ERZ773181.2773-NODE-2773-length-11089-cov-3.636215_pt1 | contig 11089 bp, 9 predicted proteins | sample MGYA00581001_ERZ773181 | MGnify/ENA primary metagenome ERZ773181 (study PRJEB29015, sample SAMEA2737780) | human gut metagenome | biome: human gut; feature: human-associated habitat; material: faeces | place: China | collected 2012 ... | reverse complement strand
CTCCCGTTCTTATTCCTCAACAGTTTCCTCAGCGGGTTCCGCGTCCTCCGGAACTTCCGGTTCTTCCCAGTCCACCATGGTGCCCACGCAGCGGTTGATGGGCTGGCCCAGCTCGTGGAACTTGGCCTCATAGTCCGTCATAACGCCCACCGGGCCGTTTTCGTGGAGATTCCGGGTGACCTCGGACAGCTCAAAGCCAAACTGGGGCAGCTCCTCCACGGAGAACTCGAACAGGGGCTGGTTGTCAGTCTTGAAGTGGATCTGACCGCCCATTTTCAGCACCTGACGGTACAGCTTCAGGAAGTTGCCGTGGGTCAGCGTTCTGGAAAAGGTATAGAATACGACCCCTCAACTCAGATAAAAAAATACTACGGAGATTTTGCTAACGATGTTCGTAACGGAACAGGCGTCGAATACGAAGAAGACGGCATAAGTATAAAATACGAAGGAGCGTTTAAAGACGGAGTATACGGAGGAGGAAAAGGAAAACTTTATTCCGGCGGCAATTTGCTTTACTCAGGTGACTTTTTAAACAATCTTTATGACGGCGAAGGCACTCTTTACGATTTAGATACGGGAGCTACCCAGTATGTAGGAAACTTCAAAAGCGGTATGTATGACGGAACTGGAAAACTTTATGATTTGTCCACATCGGTTGCAATTTATGAGGGAGAGTTTTCAAAAGGTAAAAAACAAGGCAACGGTACTTCTTTTGACAAGCTTGGATCCAAACAGTTTAACGGTAATTTCAGAAGTGACAGTATTGATTATATCGGTTATCTCGGAAAAAGCCCCGATGACGTTAAACTTGAATTCGGTCAGGAGAGTTATCGTACCGAGACCGACGGCAATCTTATAGTGACTTATCTTAACATGGACGCTTCCCTTATTTTCAAAATTGACACCGAGAAAGGAGAGTATGTTTGCGACAAGATTATGCTCGGAATAAAAGAGAAATTTATGGGTCTTGGTGCACAAAGCAGTGCTGTCGAAAGGCGTTCGGTTATGGGAGAACCGTTTTCATCTATAAATTACAGCTGCCCGAAATATTACTCAAAAGTATTTTCGCACTTATCCATAAACATAAATAATATAAGCAAAGTTCCGAGTGATAAATATATAATGGACAATTACTTCATAAGATTTTACTTTAATGACGGAAGAACAGAACTTAAATGTATCGAGATAGGCTCGATAGGTTAATAATTTCAGGAGGTGTATTTATGAATAATGTAGAAGAATTTAACGATAATCTATTTTTTGTATTTGAAAAGCTGCTGATGGATAAGGAGCTGGCTGAAAAATTTGCAGAGTGCAAAACCGAAGATGAGCTTTATAATTTTTGTTTAAAAATAAAAGGAGGATACACTAAGGAAGAGTGGGAAAAATTCGCAGAAATAATTTATAAGTTGACAATTAATAAAGAAAATGATAAAATATTGTTAGACAATGATTTAGAAGAGATAGGTGGAGGCAGTATGACTAACAATATTGGAAAAAAAGCTCTGTCCGGCACATTGGCGGCACTCACTGCAGCAACAGTGCTGCAAGTTGGCTCTGTGGGTGCTTCGGCTGCAAGTAGTTCTTCTAAGCCAAAGACTTCGGTTTCGCAAAGGTCTTCTTCTCCAAGATGGAAAAAAATTATTAGAGGTGTTTTAATCGGAGCAGGCGTTGCAGCGGTTGCTGCAGCCTTGGGGTATGGCGCTTATAGGTTTGTAAAACATAAAAAAAATGATACTCCTAAAAATCAACCCAAGCCAAATGTAGATCAGTCTCGCATAGGAGTAAAAAAAGATCAAACACTTGGTATTAAAAATTTAGGTAACTCATGTTATTTAAATGTTATTGCACAGCAAATAACGTCTGATCCTGGGTTGAGAAAGCGTATTTTAGATGATCGTGCTGACAACCATCCCGGACAAGAAAAGTTGTTTGCTGCGGTTCAAAAATTGGTTAGATGTGCAGTAAATGGTCGTCATGGTATTGAAATGAACGAAGATGATCTTGCTAAATTAGAAAAATTAGCAGAAAGTGCCGGTATTTATGATACGAATCAACAGGATGCCGAGGAATATCTTAATCATATTGTGGAAACTTTGTATCCGAAACAAGGAACTGCTATAGTTAGTTCTATTGAAATTCCAAAAATTCCCGGTAAAACTATTTCTTTGCAGGATATGGTAAATCATGGTGGAGGTTTTAGTGTTGATAGAGCTATAGGGCAGTTAATGAAAAGTGAGGATGCTGAGGATGCGGAGTTTAAGGCGGAGCTTGAAGGTTTTCAAAGCAAATTTCCTAGGAATAAAGAACCTGGAAAGAAGTCTGACGGGTCGCTTAGAAGGGACGCATATAAACAATATATTAGTGCTAATAATAATCGATTAGGTTCCAAAGTAACCTTTAATAGTGGTAAACCTTTAAAAATGCTTACAAAAGAAGAACGTCGTTCAGATAAACTACTTTTTGATGGAAAATTTTATCCGAGTTTGGGTGGTCGTGTATATATTCCGATTAAACGTTTTGGGCAGGATTATAAGGGGGAAAAATACAAAGATCAAACTTTTGTGAACGTTCCTGAAGAGTTGAAGATAGATGGTAAGAAATATAGGTTTGTTGGTTCAGTTTTGCATTTAGGTAGTAGTTTGAACAGTGGACATTATACGAGCTACACATCGGATGACGGTGAAAAATTCCGACTGTTTAATGATTATACTTCGAGAGAAGCTGACAAATCAGAGGTTATAAGAGAAACCGGTAAAAATGGAACTATGGTTGTTTATCAGTTAGGAGATTCCTAATTGCAAATGTTAAACAGCATATAAACACGAAAACGCTTAACAATTTTTTGTTGAGCGTTTTTTATTGTTAAAATTTGTTTTGTCTATATAAAATAAAATTAATGTTGAAAAACATTAAGAGTTGTGAGAAAATATTACATAATATAGTTTTATTGAGGAGGGCTTGTTTTTTATGGATAAAATTAAAGCTTTTTTGAAAAAATCGAGTAAAAATTTAATATTTATCGCAGTTTTGATGATAACTGCTGCATTTACTGTCTATACTATTACAAAAGCACTTGAAAATGATTCGAATTCTTCATCGTCTTCGTTATCTTCGTCTTCAAATTCAGACGACGCAGAGCAAAAACTTACCAGCGAAGAAATAGACAAAATAATAGAAGATTTAAAAATTTCAGGAAGTATCGACAATATTCTTGATAAGCTCGACGAGATAATTCAAAGAGCAAAACTTTCCAACAACACCGCTCTTCAGGAATACGCCACAAACATGAAAACTTATTACGAACTGAAAAAAGAACTTGACAGCGTAAAAAGTTTGATAGAGGCTTCCAAGAAAAAAAATTCAGACATAGCTCAGGTGGATAAACAGGTATCTAAAATTTTATCCGTAGATACTGTGGCTGAAGACCTAAAAGGTGCGGTTTCGGATGAGACCATGCTTATTTTGGAATCACTTAGCAGTGACGACGTCAAGAAATTACAAGAACTTATGGCTGAAATCGAAAGTCTGATAGATGTTAAAAACATAGAATCTTTATCTGTTCAGCAACGCAGTTTGCTTGACGTGTTGGTTTTGACAAAAGTTTTGGATGAAGACATGGTAAAAGATGAACGCATTCATACAGCCCAAGAAGCTTTAAGTGTAGCAGTTACTATTTTGGAGTCGTACCAAAAACAAATGTATTCACCGAGCGAATATGATTCTTTGACTGAATCCAGTGATGAAATTGCAAAACTTGGCAAAAAAACTTCAACAGTGTTGCCCGAACAGATTATTTTTCTTAATGGATATTTTAATCTTAAGCATGCTCCAATGATGTACGACGGTCATATTTTACTTGCAATAGACGATTTGTATCAGTACATTGACGCTGATATCGAATACATGTACAACAACGCTACGATGGTTATTCAGTCTCCGGATAAAGTTTTAGAGATTGTTGCGGGAAAAAATGTAGCATATTTAAACGATGAACCCAAAAACATGGCAGTTCCTATTTTGAATTTCAATGATACCATATATATGTCTGCGGAATTTTTTGCCGAGGCATATGACATATCTTGCAAATACGTAAAACAGCATGAATGTTTGGTATTTTACAATAATTTGGTTCAGCTTTCTAATGTTTCGGTTCCTAACCAGCTTAATAAAGATTAAGGATTGGAGAGTTTTAATATGGCAAAATATACCATTATTTCGGATATAGGAAAGGGTATTCTTGCTCTTTTGAGGGACAAACTCGTTCCCGACGTTGTGGACAAGGCGGACAGCATAGGTATCTGTGATCCAAAAGAACGAGGAAATTATATTGTTGGAATTCATCCATATGACATAAAGGAAGATACCAGCGGTACAGCAAAAGATTCCAAAACTTTGCCCGACGGAAGTGTTCAAGATGCTCCTGCAATGATTGAAATTAACTATGTTATATCCGTGAGCAGTAAGGCGGAAATTGAATCAAAAGCACTCGATGAGGCTAAAATAATAGGTAAGGTAATTCAGATTTTTAAAGATAATCCTGTTATTCCTGCAAGGTATATGCCGAATAACGCGGGATCACCGGTAGAAAATGTGCCTGTAAACATGCTTCCGATCAATATGGAAGAGAAAGTCAAAGTATGGACGATGTTCGGTGAATCGTATAAACTTTCGGTTTTTTATGTTGTAGGACCTGTTGCAATAGATTCAGGAAATATTCATAAACCCAAAAAGAGAGTCGAAAGTATTTATATTGGAACAAAGCAGTTTAGGCGTAAAAAAGAGATTCATTTTGCAACATTCCTTAAAGAGGAGGATATTGACGACGAATATACCCAGAGACCTGACGAAGACGAGGACGAGGACGAGTCTGAAGATGATGATTTTGGTGATGAAGATTCCGGAGATGAGGATTCAGACGACGATTTCGGAGACGATGATCTAGGCGATGATTCAGGAGACGACTTGGGTGATGATTCAGGCGACGACTTAGGAGACGATTCAGGTGACGACTTAGGCGACGATTTAGGAGACGATTCAGGCGATGACTTAGGCGACGACTTAGGAGACGATTCGGGCGATGACTTAGGCGACGATTTAGGAGACGATTCAGGTGACGACTTAGGAGATGGTTCAGGCGACGATTTGAGCGACGACGGTGAAGATGTTTAATGGTTTTTGCGAATAAATTCCAAAGAATAAACACAAAGGTGGTTTAACATGAGACTTTTGCATAAGGCTTCATTGGTTTTTCTTCTTAAGGATGTATATTCAAAATATCCTGTTATCAGTGCTGTTATTTTGTGTAACGGCAAGCAAAATCCATATACTCGGAAAAATGACGGATATTATGTTTTTTCAAATCTTAACCCGGGAAACTACGATATAGAAATATCTTGTAAGGGATATACCGATATTAAACTTTCGACCGAACTAAAAGAAAATGAAACCAAAATCATGAATTTCGATATGTCATACACATCTGATAATGTTAATCTTTCGCATGTAAAACGTTTTGACATGACTTTAAAAAGCAAAGATCAAAGCTTTAATGATACCGAAGTTACTCTTGAATTAAAAAATGCGGCTTCATTTTTAAAATTGATAGAGCCTGCCGAAGCAGGTTCTCAAGAAGTTAAACTTAACATGGAAGAAATGATTGTAGGTATTATAGGTCAAAAATATATTTATAGGTTTGAAGATAAAGAAACTGAAATTTATCTTCTCGGTTATGACGAAGAAAAAAAATGTTATACTTTGCAGGACCCGTTGCAGGAAAAACTCGAGCCAAACGGAAGTTTTTATCCTGTGTGGAACGTAAGGACCGATAGCTTAGGCAAAATTATAATGCCTTTTATAGCTCAGTTTATGAAAGATGATAAAATTACAATCAAATGCAAAGCTCAAGATTTTGAAGGAGAAGCTGTCTTTGATTTTAAAGAAATGAGTCAATCGGGAAAGGCTTTTTATGCCGATGTTGAAATGAATAAAATTGTATTAGAAAATCAAAATACTTAATTTTTAAGGAGAGTAAATTATTATGTCTATGCAAACAGTTATGGCAGCAACGTGTCAGTGTACTATGGGAGCGGCTCCGACTCCTCTTATGATTTTACCGGATAAAATGGTTATTATCGAAGGAAAACCCGCTGCAAATATTATGGATAACAAACCTATGGCTAATGTTATGCCTTTCGGTACTTGCAGTGCTGTTCCTCCTACCCCCGCAGGACCGGTTCCTTGCGTACCTACTCCAACAGGTCCGTGGCTTCCGGGGTCGCAGACTGTTTGTATAAAAAATAAACCTGCACTCAGTAATTCCAGCAAACTGATGTGTGGACGCGGCGGAGTCATATCAATAATAAATCCGGGTGCAAATAAGGTCATGGTACGTTAATTCCTATAAATTTGAGGAGAAATTTACATGAGTGAACTTTCCGAGGAATTATTTTCGAAAAAGTTTTTAAACGAGCCGTTTGAAAATAACGATGAGTATATAAAATGCGAAATGAAAAAAGTTGACAGTCATATAAAATATTACCTTAAAGCTAAAGAGTGCGGTAATTACAATCGTTTTAAATCTATTGCTCAAGGTAGTTTTTTTGAAGCTGAATTTTTTATAGATTCTCGTCTTAATGCTACGGGAAGAAATCTGTTTTTTCTTGATTACTTAAGTATTAATTTTAAATTGAACGTTTTGGAAAGATTTTGCATAATACTTGGTATGCTTATCAATACAGACGAAAGGTATAAAGATATACTGAAAAGTATTGATGGCGGACAAAGTTTTAGTTATGCACTTGCACTCAGACTCTATTTTTTTGCCGAAGACACTTGTGATATAGATAATTATTACACCATACACAGTGAAATCAGTAAAAAAATGAATTCTTTGTTTTTTAATGGTGATCTGGCAAGTTTTGATAAGTATATTTTCAAAAGTATAATAGAAAATTCCAATAATTCGCTCAGCGGAAACTATGGAATAACAATGAGAATTCCAAACGAAAGTTCGAAATCAGTCATACGAGAAGATGTTGCTCAAAAAATTTGCAAATATCTTAAAAACACGCCTAAAAATCGTACGGCTTATTACTGTATAACCGGCTGCGAAGGAATCGGAAAAAGGCATTTGGTCGGTAGGGTTTGCGATATACTTGTAAAAAATGTGATTTGTTTTGATGTGAAAGAATATGTTTCGGAAAATAAGCAAAAATTTACCGATGCGTTGATGTCAGCTTATCGTCAGGCTTTAATAAACAAGTCATATTTGTGCCTTGAGAATTTCGAAAGTATTGTAAGTCTTGATTTTATGAAACAAAAATATATAGAATTCATTTTGAATTTGTCTTCTAATTTTTCCAAAGCAGTGTTTATTTTATCTTCGAAAGAATTGCCTTTTTCGAAATATTGTCGTAATTTTTTGTTTATGAGTGTGTGCCTTGAAAGTTTGAATAATGAGGAAAGATTTAAATTTTGGAGTCACTCTCTTTCAAACTTAAAAAAAGACAAAGATTTGGATATTCACGAACTTGCAAATAAATTCTCGTTTACACCTCTTCAGATAAATAACACCGTGGAAGACGCAAAAAGAATAACATTTTGGAATGAAGATAAGGTTATAGACAAAGGGGTTATTTGTGAATCTGCGTACAATCAGGTTTCGGATAATTTAACCGATAAAGCTACTCTCATAAAAAAGAAACACACTTGGGACGAACTCGTTCTTGAGAAAAACCAAAAGGAAATAATAAGACGTGCCTGCAATCATATAAAATATAAACACATAGTTTACGACAAGTGGGGAATGAATAAAAGAGTACTTTATGGAAGAGGCTTAAGCGTTTTGTTTACAGGTCCTCCTGGAACCGGAAAAACAATGGCTGCTCAAGTAGTTGCAAATGAGTTGGGTCTTGAAATTTACAAAGTGGATATTTCAAAGGTAATTTCAAAATATATAGGTGAGTCGGAGAAAAATCTTGGAGAAGTTTTTGACAGTGCAAAAAAAAGCAATGTAATCTTGCTCTTTGACGAAACTGACGCTCTTTTTGGAAAAAGAACCGAAGTTAAAGATTCACATGATAAAAACGCAAATGTTGAAACTTCGTATTTGCTTCAAAAAATGGAAGAATACGACGGAATAACAATCCTTACCACAAATTTTATTGAAAACATCGATAAAGCATTTTTCAGAAGAATCAGTTATGTTGTACATTTTGCGTTTCCGGACGCAGCTGCGAGGAAAGAAATATGGAAAAAAATGTATCCTAAAGAAATGCCTCTTTCAAAAGATATTGATTTTGATTATCTTTCAAATAGATTCGAAATTGCCGGCGGCAGTATAAAAAATATAGCTGTGAATTCAGGTTTTATGGCTGCGGCGGATTCTAAATGTGTTGAGATGAAACATATTATAAAAGCTTTGGAATATGAAATTAAAAAGCAGGGTAAAATAGTCTCCAAAACTGATTTCGGGGAGTATGGGTATTTAATATAAATAAAAAGACCTTTTAAATAAGGTCTTTTTTGTACTGTAATTTACACAAAAAATCCGCAGCCAAAAAAGCTGCAGATACAAATCTAATTTAACCTTAAATTATTAAAGGGAAAAAACACATTGGGGTTTTATAAAAGAATCCTGTTACTTCACTAGAAAAATTGTAAATTAAAAATTCTACATAGTTATCTCCTATGTGTGATGTTTTGTCCTTTCCCCTTTCTTCATCTGTTTCTACTACAAGATCTTTAAAAAAATCTCCGCCGGCCATGTAACCTTCTTCTTTTATAAGATAAGAAATATAGCTATAAATATCTGATCTCCATTCTTTTAAATTATTCGGATCTTGTTGAGTTGGAGGCGTTATTGCAGCATATCTATCAACAAATTCAATCAGTTTTTCCCGAGCAGCTTCACTATATCTTCCCGATAATCCAATTGCAAGTACTGACGAAAAAGGTGATCCGAGTGATAAAGTAAATAAAACCAAGCTTAAAAGTAATCTTACGCTTCTTTTTTTCATACACTTTCCTCCAAATTATATAATGAGTAAACTTTACCGGAATTGTGACCTTAGCATTTGATTTTTTACAATTTTTTCTAAATTATTAAATACATACACACATATTATATTATATACTAATAATTAATTTAATAATATACAATAAAATTTAAGGTTTAATAAAAATCTAAAAATATTTGTTATATTCAAATGTTAATGCTTAGTACATGAAAATCAATTTGTCGACTCGCTATGAATTTAGAGGATGTAAGTAATTCTTTATTATTTATAAAGTTGTAAATGAGTGGGTAAAAAATTATGACCTGTATTTAATTCAGACAGAATTTCTTTACAAATTTTTTCATAATGAGAATAATCAAGTGCTAATCCATTTAATTTTTTTGTTATGTAGGATAATATTTTGTAAACAACAGATTCTGTTTTTTCCTTAAATACTTTACTAAAACTAGATTTAAGAAATTCGGGCCAATAACAATTTGGTACGTAAACAATCGTATAATCTAATTGTTTTTTTAAGTAACGTATACATAAGTTGAATTTTAAGGCGTCTTTGCTAGGTATTTTGGATACGTTGTAATTTGCAATAATATTTCTTTTAGAGGAAATTATCAGATTATATAAAAATTGTCTGTCTTTTTCGCTCATAGTTTCTATAGCAAAATTTTCTCGTTGTGTTTCTTTTACGTGTTTTGCCCAGAAAGCGAATTTGTCCAATTTTAAATCCGAAGAGTATCGGTGCATTTCCTGTTTTCTTTTTTGTTGTTCGGCTGCTTTGAATTTATTAAAGAATTCCAAATTTGAACATTTAGTAATACGCATTTTGTTGTAAGATATTTTTCCTGCTCTTTCAGAAATTGTGGGAGCAAGGCGTTTTTGCCTTGTAGGTGATTTCGAATGATTTACGGCAGAAGCAGCAGGAGCAAAAGTTGTTCCGACAATGGCTAAAATTAAACCGATAGTTAAAAGTTTGTTCTGTTGTTTCATTTTTGAAATCCTTTCGTTGATGTCTTTCATCTTATACTTAAATGTAAACGCCGGGCACACACAAATTAATTTTTCAACTTACTTTGAATTTTAAAAATTTACATAGTTTTTCTATATTTAAAGAATTTTAGAAGTGTGAGGCGAAAAGTCGACCTCTTTTTAACTCTCCAAGAATGTCTGAGTAATTTGCATTGAAATAATCACCTTTTTCTACGGTGGCACCTAATTGTGAAGTTAAGTGGGAGAATAATTTACTGAGAGCAGGTTCTGATTTTTCTTTAAATACATTATCAAAATATGGTTTAAGAGATTCGTACCAAAGATGTTCAGGAAAGCTAGTAATAGTAATCATTAAATGATCTTTTAAGTAACGTATGCATAATTCGAATTTTTTAACATCTCCGGAAGGGATTTGAGAATCATCGAAAAATTTAAAAATACGATTTCCGGATTCATTTATTAGTTCGTATAAAAATTTTCTGTCTTCATTGCTTAAACTTGATATTATTCTATGTTCAGCAATATGTCGTTCGGTTTCTTTCAAATTTTTTTCTTGAATTCCTTTTATCCGTTCGAGGTAACGTTGTCTATCATGCTTTGACAAAAGATACATGTGATCTGCGTTTATATACTCCGGAAAATAACCTCCCAAATTTCGCAATTCGGTTCTTTCACGTCGTATTCTTAGCTCTTCTAGTCTGCGATATGGTCCGAAGAATTCAGGATTTGGATATTCAATCACGTTAATTTTTTTTCTTTGGGGTTTTCCTGCTCTTTCAGAAATTGTGGGATTAAGGCGTTTTTGATTTGCGGGTGATTTGGAATGATTTACGGCAAAAGCAGCAGGAGCAAAAGTTGTTCCGACAATGGCTAAAATTAATCCAGTTGTTAATAGTTTGTTGTGTTGTTTCATTTTTAAAATCCTTTCGTTTATATATTTTGTATTGGTACGCAAGAAATTATATAACATAGTAAATTTAATTTCGATAGCAATAACACAAAAATTAAATATAATTTACCTTTTGAATAAAAAATATAGGGGTTATATATATAAGAAAAATGCAAAATTGCCATTTTTATTTTTA
>ERZ773181.2763-NODE-2763-length-11122-cov-4.356827_pt1 | contig 11122 bp, 11 predicted proteins | sample MGYA00581001_ERZ773181 | MGnify/ENA primary metagenome ERZ773181 (study PRJEB29015, sample SAMEA2737780) | human gut metagenome | biome: human gut; feature: human-associated habitat; material: faeces | place: China | collected 2012 ... | reverse complement strand
TCCTTTTCGGGAAAACGTCCCAAAATTGGTGTAGTTGTGGTGTAGTACCGCAGATATCGCCCGAATTTCGTTTGGAAATCCATCGTACCTGCGTTTCAATTTTACGTTTTACTGCTCAATCGGCTTCATCGTGGGGAGCTTGACTGGTGGTGATTTATAGCTGTTTACAAGTGTTCATAAGCCTTTGTTCGTGCAAGATAAAAAGGTCTTATTTTTCGCAACTCTACGCAACTGTTTACAGCTATTCTCAAATTGGTGGTAAGTCAGTGGTAAGGCTGGTGGTAAACTTATTCGTTCTCGTGAGAGTGCCAACGCTTCAGGACTTCTTCCACCTGCCTAATAAGCTGCTCCTTGTTCGGCATATACAAGACGTACCGGGATGCAAAAATCTGATTCGACAAACCGCCCAGCGCATACTCGGCTGCTACGCTGTCCTTGTCGGTGCAGAGGATGATGCCGATAGGAGGATTATCTTCTGGGTCGTTGACCTCTGCGGCGTAGTAGTTCAGATACATATTGATTTGTCCGGCGGCTTCGGGCGTGAGCTTGGTGGTTTTCAACTCGATCAGCACATAGGCGTGTAAAATCTTATTGTAGAACACCATATCCACATAGTAGTGGGTGTTGTTCACTGTGACACGCTGCTGTGTGCCGACAAACATAAAGCCCCGGCCAAGTTCCAGCAAGAAATCTTCGATTTGTCGCACCAGTGCTGTTTCCAAATCGCTTTCAAGGAACGGCTTTTCTTCCGGCAGCCCCAAAAACTCGAATACATACGGGTCTTTGATGATGTCCTCCGGCTTAGTGTAGTCCACACCCTTTTCGGCCAATGCTAAAACTTGTTCCTTGTTTGCATCCCCACGGGACAAGAGCAGCCGTTCAAACAGGGAACTTTCCATCTGGCGTCTTAATTCACGGACAGACCAGCCAGAATTGACCGCTTCTTTTTCGTAGAAGCTGCGCTTCTCCTTATCGGAAATGGATAACAGCTCACAGTAGTGCGACCAACTCAATTTTCCAGACACTGTCTGGAAAATTGGATAGCTGAGATAGAACTGCCGCATATTGTAAACATTCGAGCGCGAAAAGCCCTTGCCAAGCTCCTTTGTCAACGCCCTGGAAAGCTGCGATAAGGTCTTTTCACCATATGCAGCACGGATGCTGTCATTTTGTTCACAACGAACAACGACCTCACCAATCTTCCAATAAGTTGACAGCAGTTCCTGATTGACTTGCTGTGCTACATTTTTACGGGAAGCTTCCAGCAGAGAACGAATCTCACTCACTGCCGGAACAAGAACCTGTGCTACTGGGGCTGCAGATTTATTTTCCATCAGTCATTTTCCTCCTTTCCTTCAAATGTCGTGGTTGCAGATAAGAACTCTGCAAACTTGTCGATTTCCTTTTTCTTGAGATTTTTCGTTGCCTCAGTATAGATGTTCATGGTAGTGGTAATATCGGCGTGGCCCAGTACGTCTTGAATGACCTTCATGTTGATTCCAGCCTCGCAAAGACGGGTAGCACAGGTGTGACGCAGGGAATGACAGCTAAACTTCGGAAGCAGAACAAGGTTTTTCGGCTTGATTGTACCGCTTTCGCATTTTGCCAACTGTTCCTCGTTGCAGTCGCGGATGATACGGTCAATGCCTTTATTGATGGTGCTGTGATGCTGGCACTCGCCAAAACGGTTTACAAAAATAAAATCCGTATAGCCATCAATCGTCACCTTGCAGGAAATTCCAGTTTTCTTCTGATACTCTCGCTCTTGTACAAAAGCAGCCTTGACTTCCGGAGTCATAGGCACAATTCGGTTTCCAGCTTCCGTTTTGGGTGTATTGATTCCGTACAGACAACCTTTCTCCCGGTGGCTGTAATAAATCAACGTGTGATTTACACTGATTTCACCCGTATCAAGGTTGATGTCCTCCCAACGCAAACCCGTTGCCTCACCAGCACGGAGACCACATTCCACCATCACGGTAATGATGGGAAGCCAGTGATTGTACTTCTCGCTGTTTTTCAAGAAGTTCATCAACAGCTTCTGCTGGCCTGCGGTCAGAGCCTTGCGGCGTTCACTGTCCAGATTGTGCGTCTGTTTGAGTTCTTTCAACGCATTATCGGATGGATTGATACGGAGATATTCGTCCTCCACTGCAAAATCCAGCACCTGATGCAGCACGGTATGGATGTTCTCCACCGTTGCCACTTTCAAACGCTGTGAATCCACAAGGCCGTTGTAAAACCGCCGCACATCCGACTTTTTCAGGCTTCCGACCTTCCGCTTCCCAAACTCCGGGAATACGTACATCTTGTACATATACTCGTAATTGACCAGTGTATTGGCTTTCAGCCCCTTTTTCAGTTGCAGCCACTGCTCGTGAATGTCATTGATGGTCGCGTTCCGCGCTTCTGCACGGATTCCATCACTGCGGTCACGCTGAATCTCTGCTTCTTTCTCACGAAGTTCTTCCAGACTTTTGGCGTACACATTATTTCGCTTGCCGTTTTCACTGCGCCAGCGATATTCATACGTTCCGTTGCTGCGCTGATATTCACCTTCCTTTAGAACACGCTTCTTTGAGTCTTTTCTTCTTTCTGCCATCGTTATGTCCTCCATTGTTGGCAGAAAGCAACCTACAGCTTAATCATACCATACCGCCGAGGTGCTTTCAACTGCCGACTTTATTTTTATTGTCAAATCGAAAATAATCGGTCAAGGTGTTCATCCAGCCTGCGGCGTTTCAACAGCCGTTTCGTACCATTCCAGAGAACAAAGGTACAGTCTTTGGAATCGCTCATTTCACGCAGCTTGTTGATACCAATGCCGGAATAAGCTGCGGCTTCTTCCAGCGTCAGATTGCTTTTCTCCCAGATCGGAACTTGTCGGGACTTGGTCCCTCCATCTTGCTGATGCAAGACCGTTCCGTCGCTTAAAGTCCCCACCGGGGCTTTCATTGCTCCGCTTCGCTGTGCAAACGCGAACTTGTCGGGACTTGGTCCCTCCATCTTGCTGATGCAAGACCGTTCCCTCGCTTAAAGTCCCCACCGGGGACTTCATTGCTTCGCAAACGCGAACTTCTTTCATAGGCAAAACCTCCGTGTTTTTGTTTGTAACCAACAGACTGTAACCACAACAGAAAACTTTTTCTGCAATGGTGTGCTGGCAATTTTCCGTATTTATTTTTTCTTATCAGTTACAGGTTACATGGTTACAAATAGGGAAATTATTTGGAATGATGCGACATTGAGGCAGCTGTAAGATGTAACCAGACCTGTAACCAACAATGTAAAGCAGCCCTTCAAAACGGAAATCCCATCTGCTGAGCTTCTTCGTCTGTAAGTTCTACAAAACCGTCTGCCTCCACTTTTGCAGCGGTTACACGTTCCCATCCTTTCTGCACGCCATACTTCGGGTAGCGTTTGGCTGCTTTATGGGCTGTCCACCCCTTGATTTCGCCATTCACAATTCCTGCAGTCATGATCTCACAGATAGCACGGGTTTCCCACTCCGCAGGAAGATTCAGATTGCCCAGTGCCTCAGCGTAGAGCTGTTTGGAACATACCCGGTCACCCGTGTAATCCTCCAGAAACGCATAAATCATGCCCGCCTGTGTATCTTCCTGCATAAAATCTTTCTGGCAAATCTGCAAGGCTTCCTGCATGGCAGGGCTGAATGTCAGCTTATAATCACCGCTGTTGTAAATCGTCATGGCTTCTGCCCAAAGCTGGTCAATATAGGCACGGGATTCCGCTTCGTTATCCAGAATATGTACTTCAGCCTGTGTTGCATCCACCGGGATGGGGATAAAGCGGCGGTTTCCCGTGCGGTCACGGGGCAGGAAGTCCTGTCGATTGGTCGTTCCTGCAAAGACACATTGCCGCAAACGATCTGCCGGGTGTGTTTCATACGGGATTTTGTAGGTTTCTTTCTGCTTGCTGAGAAAGCTCTTGATCTCCTCGATGCTTTTGGCATTGGCAGTCGCAATCATTTCCGACATTTCCATGATCCAGTGGCCTTGCAGCTTGCGGAACACATTATCATCGTCCATTCGCCGCAAATCATCCGAGAACCATTCATCTTTGATAGCAAGCAGCCGGAAGAAAGAGGATTTTCCTGCACCCTGCCCACCGACCAAGCAAAGCATCATTTCAAACTTGCAGCCGGGATGAAACACCCGTTTGATAGCTCCCAACAGAAAAATCTTCAAGGCTTCTGCGGTAAGCTCATCTTCTGCCGCACCGAGAAAGCGATGCAAAGCGTGGCTTATCCGCTCTGTGCCATCCCACTTCAAGTCATTCAAGTAGTCCCGGATAGGGTGATAATGATTTTCGTTGGCAACAATGCGAATTGCTGCAGACACCCGTTTTTCGCTGTACAGGCCATATTTTTCCATTCGGCGCAGAATGTACATCATATCGGTGTCGGTCAGCGTAGGGCCGGAACGCTGCCAACCCATCGGCTTTACAATATCAATACGTTCACTCAGCAGATTCAGCCGGATGGAATCTGCAAGAACTGGGTCGTTCTGCAAAACAGTCACACAGTTTTGAATCGTGTTCTGAACACCACCTTTTTCAGCCTGCGAGAGCATTTTGCGGATGTTGGAAATGGTCGATCTCGTATTTTCGGATTCGTTGGGCAATCTGTTGAACCTCCTTCCAATGCTCGGTGAGAAAATGTCGATTCTCTATCAGATATTGGATGTAATCAGTATAATGCAGGCTGGCAACAAAGCAGGGATGCAGTTCTTCCTCTGCTGACTTCGGCGCAAATCGTTTGCGCCAGTCACCCAGAATCGCGCTGCACTCGTACAATGTTTGGATTGGGTTTTGACCTTTATATTCCACAATTTTCGGATACTGTAGTGGAAAAACAGGATTCCCCGAAAGTCCAAAATCTGCGACCAGCTTTTCCGCCGCCTTCCGCAAGGACAGCTGAAACAGTTTTGCGATGAAGTCGATTACATCACCATCCGCTCCACAGCCAAAACAGTGAAACCGGGAATCCACTTTCATGCTGGGATTGCGGTCTGCATGGAATGGACAGCAAATCATGCTGCTACGGTTGGGTTGAAAGCCATAGGCTTCTGCGGTCTGCCGGGTAGTGATATTCCGTTTTACGATTTCAAATAAATTGTTGTTCTTGAAAATTGACCTCCTTCTTATTTTCAAAAGTCCCTGCCGGATGGGAAAGCCCTGCACGGGCTTACGCATCCGGCAGGGTTCCGGGGTACGGGGTGGAAGACCCTGCTGATTACAAGCTCATATCGTAGCTACGCTTCTTGGCTCGCGGCTGCTGTTCACGCTGCTGCACTTTTACCGTTTCAAAGATACTATCCACATTGGCAAGAATTGTCTGTATTTCTGCATTGCGTTCTTGAAAGTAGCGGTATGTTTCATACCGTGCATCCTTTGTGCACATCAGAAGTTCTTTTTCTGCCCGGAGATCTTTCATCGAAGGGAATTTTTCGTCTTGGAAATCCCGCTTTAGAAATTGACGTGCTTCCTCGTATTTTGCAATTTCATCGAAATAGATTTGCCGAAAAATTTTCTTGTTAGGTGCTTTCAGAAATTCGCTATAAACAGATTTTGTAGAAAAATACTGACCCAAATGATGAATCTGCTCGTTGACCTTTTTCAGCTTGACTTCCGTGAGTTTCGCATCACTTCGAGCCGTCGCCATTTTTCGGTCAATACTCTCGGCAGCTTCATAAAGTTTTTCGTATGAATCATATCCGTGCTCTTGCACATAGAGAACGGTCTGCGCCATCTTCTGTAAATTTGAGATTTTGACTTTCTGGGCATAGGCATAGTTCTGTTGAGCCTTTACGCAATCCTGCAAATTTACAACCAGCCGGAGATTCGACTTGATGTACAGCGCATCCATAGGATCATCGACACGCCACTGCTGCTTTTCTTTCTCGGCTGCGTTGCACTGAAAAAGCAGTAAAAGATGCTCCCGGTCAAAACTGGTTCCCAGCGTTCCGGCCGAGATAAATTTTTCTCTGTCTGCCGGAAGATAGCTGAATTGCCCTCGATGGTCTTTCACCAGAATGCCGCATTCCAGCTTTAATAGGTTTTGGAAGTCCATAAAAGATACAGATCGTTTTGCTACATCGGTAATGGCATTTCGGATTTTTTCCTTCTCCGTTTCAAAAGTCGTCTTTACTGGTGTAAACCCATCGCCAAGAAGTTCCAGATTGGTCAGATCTAGGTTGATCTGTCCGCGCCGTTTAGCGTAATATTCCTGCTCCGAAACTTTCGAGAGAGAGGGGGAAAGCAAATCCATCTGATTCAAGTTTTCCCTCATGCAAATATCCATCAGAGATTTCTGTAAATGTTTCAAGTAGTCTTTCGTCAGATGGTGCTTGTACCCGGCCTTGCAGTCAATGGGTCGCTCCATAAAGGACTGCTTAGGTACATCCAGCTTTCGCAAACTGTTGATTACGATATGTACATGAATATTGCCGCTGCCATTGTGACCGTCCATGTGCGTACAGACCAATGCCTGATGCCCCGGAAAATTTGCTTTTGCGTATTCCAGTCCAAGCTCCTGTGCTCGTTTACCCGTCAAGCAATTTTCTGTGCTGTCTCGTGGATCAAAGCTGATGATGTAATGGTGGCTTTTGATTTCATCCTTATTTTTGTTCTTCTGATATTCGCGGTTCAGCTGCTGGCAGGCTGCATCGAAGGAATAAGGTTCACAGTTCAGGCCGTCCAGATAAAACTCATCCCGCATGATACGATTTCCTTTCTGGTCAAGGATCGGAGCTTTCCGAAGTTCGTCATGCTTGAAAATCAGATATTCCAGCGCCGCGCCATAGTTGGAACTCTTACTTACGATGTGCTTTAAGATTGCCATAGTTCTTTCCTGCCATTTCTGCGACCTGCTCCCGCATTTCAAAAATGCAGGAAATCGCATGGTTGATGTTTTCGTGCATCGCACGGGACTGGATACCGCCGCTGTTGAAGAACGCTGCGATCTGGTTCAGGTTGTTCCCGATTGCGGCAATCTCCCGTGTGATAGCTTCGATCTCGTCCGGGTGGACATAGAACACATACGAGGTATTCACGCGGCCTTTCATCAGCATCTGTGCTGCAAATTCAGAGAGGGTCATTCCGGCATCTTCTGCCTGCTGGTGTAAAAGTTCATGTACTACTTCTGTAACTCGTGCGGAGATTACTTTTGTCTTTACGATAGATTTCACTTTTTTCTTCGTTCTTGGCATGGGGTCTCCTTTCCAAAATCAAAAATTTGATTTTCCCGGCAGTGCATCCGCACTCCGGCTGTGACCTGCTGCGGCAGGCCACCAACAGGCAAAATCATGTGATTTTGCACGATGTGAGGGTATGGGGAGCACAATCCCCATCAAGATGCCGCCGTAGAAAAATCGCCCGTAGGAGCGGTTTCGTATACAAAGGCGAATCTTGCTCTTAACTACCGTCCACTCTGTCCCAGCCCGTTCCTGCCCGATTCTCTCCGACGTTTTTTCTGGTAAGACGCGCAGAATGCACATTCAGTACCGGAGGTATCCTGCTGGGGTGGCTCATGCGATTTTCAAGGTGCGATGTGACTTTGTAAGGAATCGGGGAATTTCATCAGTGATACCGTAGTGAATTGGCTTACTTTTGAAAACACTTCCTATACCCTATACAAACTTTAAGGGGTGTTTTTAAACCGGGTCTTTTGAAAGTTCAAAGAAAATTCATTTTTCCAACGTTCCCCTCTACCTATAACATTCTAAAATGGGCGTTTGGCAACCAGTTTTTCAAATTTTGTTGAACTGCCTAATTTTAGAACATGGATTTTGTTTATTTTCCACTCATAAAACTAGAGGAAAGCCTTTTCACAAAAGATTTTGAAAGCCCCTACACTAATAGGAATCCGCAGAGCCGTTTTGGAATACAGTTCTGAAAAAATTTATAATTTTAAATAAAAAGAAAAACGGCAAAGTTCAAAATCGAACCTTACCGTCATCCATAGAGATGTCTTATAAAGTAAAAATACTGCGGCAGACAGGTGTTGCGCCTGCTCATCGTGGACATATTGCTATTTTAACATTGTGTTGTTCATGCACGGGTAACCTTGACACATCCGTATCAGGACGATTTATTAAAAGCTTTCTTCATCTTTTCTTTCGCTTCATCCGACGCACCGATCAGTCCGAACCGATAGAACATCCCGTAGATGTAAGTCACTCCCCGGATATCGCCCAGAGCTTTCGGTCGTTCAACTACTTCTCCTACCTGTTTAATATTGCCCAGAGCCAGCAGAACAGAACTCCACGCCAGACTTTTACTGTTTTCTCTACGATCGATCCACAGTTCCTTTGTGTATTGCCCATTCCGGCCCTTTCGTATTTCATAGGTAAAGGGTAACCCCGAGTACGTTTTGAAACGCACACCAGTATAAAGAAGAACCACCTCCCACAGATGCTCTTCTGTCGGCTCGGTTCTCAGTTTTCTTACTGCTCTGTATCTCCGCTGCCGCTCTGCTCCGACACTGATCTTCTCTTTATCTGATGTGCTTGTAAAGTACACGCCTTTTTCATATGGCAGGTACGAGGTGACGGAGGCTTTGGAGAGTTGAAGAGTATTTGCGGTTGAGAGTATAGCTTCTTTATAGCGCTGGGTTTCTCGGTACTCTTCAAAAGTGTCTTGTACCTTCTCCGCCACTTCTGATTCATACACACCGGCTGTGATGAGCAACTTTCTCACCTTGATAGGATTCAGATTCAGAGCATTGGCGATGGATTGGAGGGAGCAGTCCTCCTCATAAAGCGCCACAGCCGCATCCATCTGCTCTTTCAAATTCTTCCCGGCATCATACTTCGGCTTCAACTTTTTCCTGCCGCCACCAGGCTTTCGAGATTTATACGCTCTTTTCTCTCCCATAGTTCACAGCACCAGTTCATACAATTTGAACGTCATCTTCCCGACCACATCATAATAAAGTGTCTTGGTCTGGATATATCGAAAGCCCAGTTTCTGATACAGCTTTTCGGCCGTTGTGTTGTTCTCGATCACATCAAGTCGCAATGCTTTCTTGCCAGCTTTTCTTTCCTGTTCAATTACATTCTCTACTAATTTCCGTGCAAGTCCTTTTCCGCGATGATTCGGATGAACCGCCAGAACATGAAGAACAATCACCTCATCCGAATCAATCTGCCACGGAGCATCTGCATACCCTTCGACCTTCTCATCGTTTGCTATGATACACGCTGCGATTTCATCACCATCTGCCAACACATATAGCTCTTCCCTCTCAATGCTGTTCTGTATCATTTCGTCAGATGGATGGATTTCTTTCTTCCAATGCGGAAATGATGGGTCGTCCTTCTCCTGGTCAATCAAGTTCCAGTACAGGGATCTGATTTTGTAAAACTCTTCTTTTGCTGCCTTACGGAATATCATTTTGCTTACCTCTTTATTCGTGCAGCTCCAGTGGCTGTCCGTCCGGGTCATGAAAGAACGTCATTTTCTTGCCGGTATAATCATCAACCCGAATTGGCTCACATTCAATCCCTACCTCCTCCAGCTCATTCACTGTCTGCTCCACGCTATCAACGCAGAACGCAAGGTGACGCAGGCCACATGCTTCCGGGCGGTTCACACGCTTCGGTGGGTTTTCTTCTGCAAAAATCTCCAGTTCTGTGTGCTCATTAACACGCAGATCCAACTTCCAGTCCTTTCGCTCTGGACGGTAGTTTTCTCTTATAACAGAGAATCCCAGCTTGTTTACATAGAAGTCCTTAGCTGCTCCGTAGTCAGATACGATGATTGCGATGTGGTGTATTTTTGATAAATTCATTTTTTCTCATGCTCCACTACTTTTATTTTCGTTGCAAACTATACATTAACCTTCAAAAAATACCGTGTGAACTCCTGAAGTTCAGTTTGTCCACACGGCCGATCTTATTTCAGTTTTTCGAGGATCTCATCCGCACTCATACCGCTCGCCAGCAACTTCTTCAGCACAGCCTCTGCTTCGGTCTTCTTAGCTTCTTCAGCGGCCTTAGCATCTGCCTTTGCTTTCTTTTCTTCCAGAGTGGCCACTTCTTTTTCGGCCTTCCTCAAAGCAGCCTTTTTTGCTTTCAAATCAGCCTTCAAAGTGTCAATGTTGGCGGTGATGGATGCAATCTCGGCTGTGAGTGCTTCCTTCGCGGACTGCTTTTCCGCAATCTGCGTTGCAAAATCAGCAGTCACAGTTTTGGGCTTATTCTTGCTACCTTTGGTTCTGGGCATAGGTGATAACCTCTTTCCTGTTATGATGGTTTAATTATATCACTGTGGGATAATAAATGAAATATATAATATCGTCCATAATGATAGCACCTATTTGTTTTTCTACATTTATTCGTTATCACATCTCTGCCGATCACAGATCGTTGCCTGCTGCTCACCACGAAGAGGTGTGTGATTATCCGAGCAGCATCGGGAGCCACCGCTCCCAATATTCCACATAATTCTATTCTTTTACAGATGCTTTTTTGCCTTCGCAATTCCGTAGTACATTAAACCGCCAATCATTCCACCAACTGTGTTATAGAACAAATCAGACAGTTGGAATGTACCGAGCCTTAAAAACAGCTGTAGCATCTCAATGCTTATCGAAAAAATGAACGCTACCTTTCCGCTATACCACAGTATCTTCTTCCAGCTACTGCCCACTTTCTCTTGAAATGTCCATATAACCATGCTGGTGAACGGCACCATCATGATCACGTTCTCAATGCACTCAGTTGTAAGTTTCTGCTCGCCGTTCACGGTCTCCCAGATGCCCCAGCCACCCATGACATTTGACAAAGGATTTAGCCACAGGTTCCGATTCAACAGCGTTCGGAACAAGATCATCGATGTCACGAAAACCAGTAAGAACATCTTCCGAAAGAACACGCTCTCTTTAAATTTCTGATACCAAGTCACTATGGCGCTCTTCCATCCTTTGCCTGCTGCGGTAGGTTCATACGCATACAGATAGAAAAACATGGCAAAAAAGGAAAGAAGAAGCGAAAAGCCAAACGGCTCATATAGCGCAGTCAGGGTGTTTGTGAGGATCTTCCCGAATAAATCAATCGTTTCTTTCATCGTCGTTTACAGATCACTGAACAGGTCAGCCTTG
>ERZ773181.2761-NODE-2761-length-11123-cov-2.716390_pt1 | contig 11123 bp, 9 predicted proteins | sample MGYA00581001_ERZ773181 | MGnify/ENA primary metagenome ERZ773181 (study PRJEB29015, sample SAMEA2737780) | human gut metagenome | biome: human gut; feature: human-associated habitat; material: faeces | place: China | collected 2012 ... | reverse complement strand
ACAGCTGCTGCCGCACCGGAAAGTCCTGCCAGTGCTTTTGAGATTCCATACATGATCGTATTGATCACCGTTGGTGTCGTCGGATCGGAACCACCAAGCACCTGCATAATTCCCTGTGCTCCGGCAGAGGAAACACACTTTGTGTTAAAATCTGATTCTGCCTTTGCCACGGCAACTAAGAAATCATAAGAAATATCATATTTTTCTGCCGCCCGCTCAAAGATACTTTTTAACGTCGTGCTTCCTGTACTCTCGGAAGTATCATTCGACGTTTTGTTTGTCTTTGATGCTGACGATGTTTTTTCTGTCGTCTTTGCTGTCGTCTTTTTCAGCGACGAACTTTCTGTGTTTTCCTCAGAAGCCGCAGCATACAACGCATTTTCCTTTTCTAACACTTTCTGAAACGGAGTAATGGATGTCTTTGTATGCGAAGCGGACAGCGATACACTTGCTGCCTGATTGGTTCGATTTGTAATATCCTGAACATACATCGCCGACATCTTATTTCTCCTTTCACAAAAATCTCCAAACTTAATTTCATTATACCGAAAACTGTTTTAAAAAGCAAGACAAGCCTAGCGGTATTTTTCCAAAAATTCATCCATCTTCTTCATAGATTCTGTAAGAATGGACACCTCCGGCAGATAGACAATACGGAAATGATCCGGATTTGCCCAGTTAAATCCGCCGCCATGTACCAAAAGCACATGTTTTTCACGCAGAAAGTCTAACACAAACTGCTCATCATTTTGAATTCCAAAACGCTTTGCATCAATGCGTGGGAAGATATAAAAGGCCGCTTCCGGATAGGCGTCCATATCGCCGCTCAAAATCGACTGGAACCCGCGCAGCGTCTCGGTCAGCTCCAGATTGCGCCGCGCGGAGAGGTCAAGCTCCATGAAGCGGCCCTGCTCGTAGTATTCTAAATCCTTGATGTAGGAAAGATCGGTCTTCTGCGTCTCGTGCAGATACGAGAGCAGCGCGCCCAGCGCAAGCGACGCGGCCGGGTTGTTGCGCGGAAGGCTTGCAAAGCGCTCCTCGCTAAACTGCGCGCGGATGGCTTTTTCGCACGCTTTGAGCTCAAAGCGGTTCTCGCCGCGCTCGACCGCGCAGGAGAGCCTGTCGCGCAGATACGACACGAGCTCCTCGTTTTCGTAGGCGAGCGCACTCAGCACCGCCTCGGCGGGGGAGAAACGGGATAACTCGTTATACAGGTGTTCTGCGCGGTCGTCGCCCGAAAAGGCGGTCACGTGCGTGTGGCCGGTCGTCATGTCGCAGAAGGCCGCGCCGGCGTTCTGCCCGTCCAAAAAGATGCCACAGAGGAAGTTGCCGCGCCGGTCGTCGAGGCATGCGCTGTCGATGACCGTGCCGGGCGTGATGACGCGGATGATATCCCGCTTGACAAGGCCCTTGGCGAGCGCAGGGTCCTCGGTCTGCTCGCAGATGGCGACCTTGTAGCCCTTGGCGATCAGGCGCGCGATGTAGGCGTCGCTCGAATGATAGGGAATGCCGCACATCGGCGTCTGATCCTCCGCCGCCTTGCCGCGGTCGCGGGTCGTCAGCGTCAAATCGAGCTCGCGCGAGGCGAGCTGAGCATCCTCGTTGAACATCTCGTAGAAGTCGCCCAAGCGGAAAAAGAGGATCGAATCCTTATTCTGTTCCTTGATCTCCAAATACTGCTTCATCATCGGCGTGATCTCGGCCATGATTCGTCCTCGCTTTCTTTCTCTCTAAAATCTGAAATTTACACGGTAAAGTCGGAGCCCGCGGGCATTTCGCCGAGGCGGTCGCCGAGCTTACGTTTCAATCTTTCATAGGCTTCCTTGCCCGTGCAGTGGCCCGTGAAGTAGTGCGCGACCTTGTCCTCGCGCAGCTTTTCGCCCACGGCGTCGACCAGCTCGTCCGGCTCGCTCTTGCCGAGCGAGGGGTTATAGAGGTGGAAGCCCGCAAACACCGCGTCGGGCGCTCTGCCGAGCACGTCCTCGGCGCTCTTTAAGATATTCACAATGCCGCAGTGGGCGCAGCCCGCGAAGAGGGCGGTCCTGCCGTTTTCCGTGATGAGTAAGTCCTGCTCGTGGCGGAACGTGTCGCGCGGATAGTCCTCACCGATCTTCTCGCGCAGCGTGTCGTTCGCGCCGCTCCACAGCCCGCGGCCCGGAACGGCGGAGAAAACCGTCAGTTCTTCGTCAAGCTTCTGCACGCCATCGCAGAGAACGAAGCGGTCCTCGTAATTCTTGAGCACCGCATCCATGCCGATGAAGGCGCACTTGCTGGGCGTGACGACGTAGTACTGGCCCCAGACGGCCTTCTGCATATAGACCTTGGCGCGGTCGTTCAGCTTCAAGAACGCTTCGAGGCCGCCGCAGTGGTCGTTGTGCGCGTGGGACAAAAAGGCGATGTCGACCTGCGTCAAATCGACGCCGAGCGCCTTGGCATTGTCGATAAACTGCGCGTCGGGTCCCATGTCGAAAAGAATTTTGTGCTTGTCGGTCTCAATATACATCGACAGGCCGTGCGCGCAGGCGACGGTGTCTCTGCACGTGCTGTTTTCCATCAAAATGACGACTTTCATCAAAAAGCCCCCCTTTTCTTTATTCCTCTACCGCTTCGCCGTAGAGCGCCCAGGTGTTGCTGTCGGTGATCTTCGCTTTGGCAAATGTGCCGATCAGGGCCTTGTCGCCCTTCATGCGCACGAGGCGGTTGCCCTCCGTGCGCGCGGCGAGGGGGAATGCCTCGTCGTCGCTCTCGCCGTCGACCAGCACCTTGACCGTTCTTCCGATGTAGGCTGCGTGCTTTTTCGCGCTGATGTCGTTCTGCGCATCGACGAGCTTTTCAAACCAGACCTGCTTTTCCTCGCGCGAGACGGGGTCGTCCATCTTCGCCGCCGGCGTGCCGGGACGCGGGGAGAAAATAAAGGTGAAGAGCGCGTCGAACTGCGTCTTTTCTACAAGATCGACAGTCTGCATCGCTTCGTCCTCGGTCTCTCCCGGGAAGCCGATGATGACGTCGCTCGTGAGCACCATGCTTGGCATGACGCTTCGCGCGTAGGCGATCATTTCCTCGTACTTTGCGCGCGTATAGGGGCGGTTCATCGCTTTCAGAACGCGGTCGCACCCGGACTGGACGGGGAGGTGGAGCTGCTTTGCAACGTGCTCGCAGCGTGCCATCGTGTCGAAAAGTTTGTTGGTCGCGTCCTTCGGCTGGCTCGACATAAAGCGGAGCCAATAGTCGCCGGGAATGGCGTTGATGGCGGCGAGCAGGTCTGCAAAGTCGTAATCGGTGCCCAAGTCCTTGCCGTAGCTGTTCACGTTCTGGCCGAGGAGGGTGATCTCCTTGTAGCCCTCGGCGATGAGGCCGCGGCATTCCTCGATGATCTTCTCCGGCTCGCGGCTGCGCTCGCGGCCGCGGACGTAGGGCACGATGCAGTACGAGCAGAAGTTATTGCACCCGTACATGATGCTCACCCACGCGCGCACGCCGCCCTCGCGCACGATGGGAAGGTCCTCGGCGATGCGGCCGTGCTCGTTCTCGATGGAGAAAACGCGCTTATTCTTCGTGTACACCTCGTGCAGCAGCTCGGGGAGCCGCCATTCGGCCTGGGGGCCAAGCACCAGGTCAACGTGGTGGTAAGAGTTTTTCACCTTGTCCGCCACAACCTTCTGCTGCGCCATGCAGCCGCAGAGACAGATGATCTGGTCGGGCTTGGCGGCCTTCGTGTGGCTGAGGCGGCCCAAGTGGCCGTAAACGCGCTTTTCCGCGTGCTCGCGGATGGCGCAGGTGTTGAGCAGGATGACGTCGGCCTGATTTTCGTCGCGCGTGAGCTCGTAGCCCATCTCGCGCAGCATGCCCATGAGCACCTCGCCGTCTGCCACGTTCTGCTGGCAGCCGAACGTGTCGACCAGCGCGAGCGGCGTGCGGGTGCGGCGGTCGTTCATCTCGCGCATCTTGCGCGTAAATTCCTTCTGACGCGCGAGCTCCTGCTCGCTGACGATGACTTCTTTGCGTTCCAAGGGATGTTTCCTCCCGAATCTCGATAGTTTAGCAATATAGTATATCATGTTCGCAAGAACGTGGCAAGGCCGCAGCACGGCTTCCGGCGCGAAAAATCCACAGCTTTCGCAATTCCGGTGACTTTTCCGCACCCTTATGGTATGCTATGGAAAACCTGAACTCCAAAGGAGGGCTTTCCATGGCGGCGTTTTATCAAAAATTTCTGCGCAAGTATCTTGACTTATCGTCTCTCAGCGTGATGCGGCGGGAGGACAACGATCCCTATTTCTGCACGCCCAAGGGCGCTTCTATCTTCGGCTGGGCGGGCGTGGACGGCATCCACTTCTGCTTTGTCCGCGGTTTTGGCGAAACGGTCTTCGCCGTGAGCCCGATGAACGGCGGCAAGGACTGCGTGCACGTCATCGCGCGCGATTTCAGCGATTTTCTGCGCCTGCTGCTCGCGACCGGCGACAGTGCGGCGCTCGAGCAGGCGTGGCAGTGGGACGAGGCGCAATTCGACGCCTTCCTTGCCGAGAATCCGCCGACAGAGGAACAGAAGGCGGCGCTCTCGCAGATTTCCACAGTCTTTTCCCTCACGCCGATGGAGCGGCCGTGGCAATACCTGCGCAAGCTGCAAGCGGAGTTCGATCTCAGCAAGCTCAAATTCACCGAGGACTTTTATGACCCCGAGATGAACGGCGACGCGCCCGAACAGAAAACGGACTGGAAGGTCTACTTTGACGGCAGCTTTTGGGGCCACCACGGGCGCGAGCGCGCGGGCAGGGAAGTGCCTGTACAAAAGCGGTTTTCGTGGGCGGGGCGCGACTGGTTCGTGCCGTCGGTTTACGTTTGTTCAAAGGGCATTGTCGTTGATTTTTGTATGCGCACGGAGGCTTCCGCGCTGCGCGGCTTTATGGAAAAGTGGGGGATCGATCCCGAAAGCGACGAGTCCATCGACTTCACGCGCGACGAACGCGAACAGATGGAGCGCGAGCACCCGCTCAGCCTCGGTTTTACCCCCAGCCTCACCTTGAACGGTGCGAAGCTCCGCACGAGCCACGGCTGCGGCGTCATTTTCCTGCCGGAGCAGCCCGGCTTCTGCGCCGACGCAGAGCCCGCCATGGCGCACTACGGCCTCGACCGCGCGTATGGCTGGAGCATCCGCCGCGCGGCGTTCCCGTTCGTCACGAAGCGCGCGCCGAAGCTCAAGTCGCTCGCCGTCACGATGACGGCGGACGAGGTGCGCGTCCCCGGCCCGCGCTTTCGCGCGGATAAGGCGGGCGATACGTTTGCCTTCTCCTACCGCGGCACAGAGTATACGCTCGCCGTACAGGAGGTCGAGCCGCAGGAGCTGCCGCGCGAGCGCATGAGCCTTGACCCGCGGTTCGACTATCCGACGCATTTTACGGTCATCAGTTACACGCTCATGCCCGAGCCGCCGGAACACTCGATCTTCGTCGAGGACTGCGCCGAGAGCGACCGCCCGCGCCAGGTCAAACGTGAGACCGCTTCCTTTGCGCCCGAGGCGCAGAACGACTTCTGCTTCGGCATCATCGGCGGCGCGGACGGGCCGACGGCCATCGTTGTGGGCGAAGCGGCGCAGGGGAAGCTCCACACCGCGTGCTCGTCGCTGCACTTTGAGATAGTCGACCACGTCGACTGGCGCATCGGCTTCCGCGAAACACCGTGGGAAGCAGGGACGTTCGCGCTTATCTAACTACTTTTTCTGCGATCTCCGGTACTCCGTCGGCAGGACGCCGAAGGCCTTGTGGAATTCGGTGGAAAACTTGCTCTGGCTCTCGTAGCCGACGGCGCGCGCGACCTGCGCGACGTTCTCGTCGCCCTCGAGTAGCAGCTTTGCCGCGTGCTGCATGCGGTGCTCGCGGATGTGCGAGGCGAGCGAGCTGCCGTAGACGGACTTGAAGAGCGCCTTCATCGTCGAGGGGTTCATCAAAAACATGCGCGACAGCTCGTCGATCGTCACGCGGCTTGAAAGGTGCTGCGTCAGGTAGTCGTGAACGGCACGGATGGTCTCGATCTGCTCACTTGTGCCGCCGCCCTCGTACACCTCGGCGTCGAGCGGGGGCAGGTGCGGCGCGCCGGTGGCGGCCTTGCTCTCCTCCTCGGGACAGGAAATCTCCATCGTGCGCTCGATCATGCGGTGCAATAGCTGCGCCTGCTCGCTGTCCGACGCGCGGTAGTAGACCTCCTTCCCCACGCGGCGCGAGACGAGAAGTCCGCTCTCACGCAGCTGCCTCAAATGGTGCGACACCGCGGGCGAGCTCATGCCGACCATCGCGGAGAGGTCGATGACGCACTCCTCGCAGTGGCACAGCAGCCAGAAAATGCGCACGCGGCTGCTGTCGGAGAGCTGCTTGAACACGTCCGCCACGGTCTGGAAGCTGCCGATCGTCTCCACCGATTCCTGCAGCTCCCGCATCGTGCCCTCGTCGCTGTGCTGGTGGGGTAAATGCACTTCGCTCATCGTTGTTCCGCCTTTCTTTTTGGGTCCTGCGGGCGCGTCCGTATCCCGTTTGGAAGTTTGTTTCGCCCGAACGGAAGAGACATGCGTGCAGCCCTTGACTTTTGCCTTTGCGGACATTATAGTACGGTCATCAAGATTAAACAAGCACTTAATCGTTAAATATTTTGTGCCGAAAAGGAGAAACATACCATGAAAAAGACCTATCAGATCGAAGTCGACTGCGCCAACTGCGCCAACCTCATGGAAGAAGCCACCAAGAAGACCGAGGGCGTTGCCGACGCCGTCGTGAACTTCATGACCCAGAAGATGACCGTCGAGTTCGCCGAGGGTCAGGACCCCAAGGCCGTGATGAAGGCCGTCCTCAAAAACTGCAAGAAGGTCGAGGACGACTGCGAGATCTATCTGTAAGAGATTTTCTCCCTCTCACGCCCCGGACGAACGCACCGGGGCGCTTTCTTAGGCAAAATTCAAATTCTCCCCCTTCAAGGAGGTCATCTTTATGACGAAAAAGCAAAAAAAGATGCTTTACCGCATCCTGATCGCGGCGGTGCTGTTCCTCGCCGCGAAATTCATTCCCATGCCGATGCTCGTCTCCACCGCGCTCTACTTCGCCGCCTATGTCACCATCGGCTACGACATTCTGCGCAAGGCATGGAAGGGCATCTGCAACCATCAGGTGTTCGACGAAAACTTCCTGATGAGTGTTGCAACTCTCGCTGCTTTTGCCATCAATGATTCCGCTGAGGCCGTAGGCGTTATGCTCTTCTACCGAATCGGCGAGCTTTTTGAGGAAAAAGCCGTTGAGCGAAGCCGCGGACAGATCATGGACGCTGTAGATCTTCGCCCGGAAGTTGTAAACCTTGTTGTTGGCGATGATATTCAGGTGATCCCATCTGAAGAAGCTCAGGTTGGCGATGTTCTCCTGGTCCGTCCTGGCGATCGTATTCCTCTTGACGGCGTGATCATCGAAGGAAGCAGCCGTATCGACACATCCCCAATCACAGGTGAGCCTGTACCGGTTGCTGTAAATGAAGGTGATGAGATCACTTCCGGATGTGTAAACACTTCCGGTCAGTTAAAGATCCGCGTGGAAAAACCTCTCGAAGAGTCCATGGTCACACGTATCCTGGATTCTGTAGAAAATGCAGCAGCAAGTAAACCGAAGATCGACCGTTTTATCACACGTTTTGCAAAAGTGTACACTCCTTGTGTTGTAGGAATCGCTGTTGCAACAGCACTGATTCCATCCCTTGTAACCGGAAACTGGCATTACTGGATCTACACAGCCATCACCTTCCTGGTAATGAGCTGCCCATGTGCTCTTGTACTTAGTATCCCGCTTGCATTCTTCTCAGGCATCGGTGCCGGTTCCAAGAAAGGAATCCTGTTCAAAGGCGGCCTTTCCATCGAGGGATTAAGCAACCTTGGCGCTGTAGTTATGGATAAAACCGGAACCATCACAGAAGGTAACTTCCAGCTTCAGAAAGTTGTAACTGCCGGTAAATATAACGAAAACGAACTTCTTTCCATGTGTGCAGGCTGCGAGCAGAACTCCACACATCCGATTGCAAACAGTATTGTAGCTGCCGCAAAAGAACGCGGAATCCAGTTTGAAAAACCGATCTCTCTGGAAGAAATTTCCGGACATGGAATTGTCGCAGAAATGCCGGAGGGAAAAGTTCTCTGTGGAAACCGCAAGCTGATGGATAAATTCGGCGTCACCATCGGAGAATTAAAAGAAGCCTCTTACGGCTCTGAAGTATTTATGGCTGTAAACGGAACTTTTGCAGGATATATGCTGATCTCCGATACTATCAAACCAGATGCAAAAGAAGCCATTGCTTCCCTGAAAAAACTCGGTCTTCACACAGTTATGCTTATTTCTGATATTCTGAAACCTCATGCAAAAGAAGCAATTGCTGAATTGAAGAAAGCTGGTATCAAGAAAACAGTTATGCTTACCGGAGATTCCGAAGACAGTGCAAATGCCGTAGGAAAAGACGCGGGAATCGATGAAATTTATGCCAAGCTCCTTCCGGAAGACAAACTCAACGCCCTGAAAAAGGTCCGTGAGGCACACGGAACGGTTATGTTTGTCGGTGACGGAATCAACGATGCTCCTGTACTTGCAGGTGCAGATGTAGGCGCGGCCATGGGAAGTGGTGCAGATGCGGCTATCGAGGCTGCAGATGCCGTATTTATGAACTCCAACGTAGATGCGATTCCTCAGTCTATCGCCATTGCACGAAACACAAACCGCATCGCATGGCAGAACGTAATATTCGCCCTTGTGATCAAGATCGCCGTTATGATCCTTGGTCTTGCCGGACATGCCAACATGTGGATGGCCGTATTTGCAGACACTGGCGTTGCCATGATCTGCGTGCTGAATTCCATTCGTATCCTGTATAAAAAATAAAAAATTTTTTACCACTATATCTTGGGGGGGTCATAAAATAGATCCGGCAGCATATACCTATAGTAGAGGTGCTTGCTTTACGGCATTTCTTTAATTGTTACAAAAGTGTTGCATTTTTAATTCAAACATGATATAATTGCTTTGTAACCTGGCAGAAGGAGGTAAAAAATGATTGTTTTAAAACGAGCACAAAAGCTTATTTTACATACGATACTGCTGCTTGCAGCGATCCTGCCGGTCACCTTTCTCTCTGTTTTTGCGGTGCCCACATCGGTGCTGAAGCTGGGCAGCAAAGGAATGGAAGTAATTGAGGTCCAACAGGCCCTGGCCGACGGCGGATTTTTGGATGAAAAATATGTAACCGGATTTTTTGGCCCTAATACGGAGGATGCCGTAAAAGCGTATCAGAAGGCAAACGTATGGTAGCGGAGCTGACGGTTGAAGCCATGTTCCTGCAGCCGGAAAAGCTGGATACTGAAAAAGTATATCGCAGCGGCGATGAGAACAGCGGCGTAAAGCAGCTGCAGCAGGCGCTTTTTGAAATGGGCTATTTAAAAGCCGAGCACGTAACGGGGTATTTTGGCTCCATTACCGAGGCGGCCGTTAAAAGATTTCAAAAAGATAACGATATCAGCCAGACCGGCGTGGCTGCTAAGCTGACGCTTGAAAAGATCAATTCTCTGCTCAACATTACCAAAATAGATGCTTCGCGTGTATACCGCAGCGGTGACGAGGATGCCGGCGTGAAAGCGCTGCAGCAGCGGCTGTATGAGCTGGGGTATCTGCAAAGCAAGCATGTGACCGGTTATTACGGGTCTATCACGGTGGCGGCGGTTAAGAGCTTTCAAAAAAATAACCGTATCAGCCAGACCGGTACGGTTGCTGAACTGACGATTGCAGCGCTGAACTCTGCTTCGGCTAAAACCAGTTCGTTCGGTTCCTCTGCAGATGCGTCGGCAGATTCCGGTATTGCCGAATCCATTGCCAAGCCCGGCACGCTGCGCTACGGCGACAGCGGCGCGGCGGTAAAAACGCTGCAGAACAACTTAAAAAAGCTGGGCTACTATTCCGGCAGTGCATCCGGCAGCTATGATACCGCTACAAAAAATGCGGTCATTGCTTTCCAAAAGGCCAATTCCCTTTCTGCTGACGGTATTGTAGGCAGTAAAACACAGTCCAAGATCACGGCGGCGCTCTCGGCAAAAAATACCGGATCGTCCTCGGTCAGCAGCGGCTATAATTCCGCGAATATGAGTCTTATCAACCAGGCGATGGAAACGCTTTCGGAAGCGCAGATGAATGAAGTAAAGCTGATGGCAAAAATCATCAAGCGCGAGGTTGGCGGGCGTTCGTATAAATGCCAGCTGGCCGTCGGCAGTGTCATCATGAACCGCGTACAGCGTACCGGTGCCTCTGTTCGGGAGATTATTTTCTCTCCCAACCAGTTTTCTACCGCCAACAGCACGCTGGATGCCGAAACGTATTCCACCAGCAACCTGTATGCAGCCATTGAAGCGTACATGGGCATCAAGCCTGTGGGCAACTGCCTGTATTTTTGCTCTGAATCCGTACGCTATACCTGCTGGGCAGGCAAAAACCGTACCTATTACGGCAAGATCGATACGGAGTGCTTCTTCCTTTAAAAAAATCGTTGACATCCCGCTTTTTTAAAGGTATAATAAGCTTTGCTTTTAATATAGGGATTCCGATTCCGTAAAAAACGAGGTGAACGCAAGTGAAACAGGGTATCCATCCGGATTACAAAAAGGTAACAGTAAAGTGCGCCTGCGGCGAGACCTTTGAAACAGGTTCCGTTAAGGATTCTCTTTCCGTTGAAATTTGCTCAAAGTGCCATCCTTTTTATACAGGAAAGCAGAAGCTGGTTGACTCAGCCGGCCGTGTTGACAAGTTCAAAAAGAGATACGGGCTTTAATCGCACCGAAAAACAGACCGCGGTATCGCATCGATACCGCGGCTTTTTTTGCTTCCTTCGGGAGCAGAGGTTTTTTATTTCACAATCAGCAGCTGCTGCCCGGGATATACGGTATAATCGCTTTCGATATAATTATAGCGCATAAGATCCTCTACGGTAACGCCCTGGCTTTGGGCAATGCTGTAAAGCGTATCTCCCGGCCGTACCACGTAGATATAGGAATTTTCCGGCGGCACGGGTATGGTGATAATCGAGCCGATCTGCAGATTTCTGACGTCTGTAATCTGCGGATTCAG
>ERZ773181.2760-NODE-2760-length-11131-cov-3.364121_pt1 | contig 11131 bp, 5 predicted proteins | sample MGYA00581001_ERZ773181 | MGnify/ENA primary metagenome ERZ773181 (study PRJEB29015, sample SAMEA2737780) | human gut metagenome | biome: human gut; feature: human-associated habitat; material: faeces | place: China | collected 2012 ... | reverse complement strand
TTGATGCATTAAAGAAGGGAATCGTAAACCTTGAAAAGCACATCGAGAATCTTCATAAATACGGAGTACCTGTAGTTGTAACTTTAAACAAGTTTGAAAGTGATACTGCGGAAGAAATTGATTATATAAAAAAATACTGCGAAGAAAAAAATTGTAAATTTTCAATTTCAGATTCATTTTTAAAAGGCGGAAAAGGGACTTCTGATTTAGCTGACTTGGTAATGAATTTATGTGAGGGAAAATCACATTTTTCTTTTATATATGACGAAAAAATTTCAATCAAAGAAAAAATATTAAAAATATCAAAAGAAATATACAGAGCAAATGATGTAATTTATACCGAAGACGCAGAAAAATCAATAAATGAAATAAACAAACTCGAAAAAAGCCATTTGCCGATTTGTATAGCAAAAACGCAATATTCTCTCTCGGACGACGCTTCTAAATTAGGGAATCCCCAAAATTTTAAAATAACGGTAAAAGATGTAACTTTGTCAAACGGTGCAGGATTTATAGTAGTTCTTACAGGTAAAATATTAAAAATGCCAGGTTTGCCCAAAGAACCTGCTGCATACAAGATTGATGTAAACTCAGAAGGAAAAATTTCAGGAATATTCTAAATCATAATCACACCTAAAAAACGTAATATAAAAAGCTCTATAAAGGTGCAAAAGCGTCAGACATCCCAATATGGTTAGCTTTCACTGTGTTAAAACCGAAAAAGATTTATTACTTGATAACTTTAATATTTTTTAGTTTTAAGATTATCCATAATCTTATTTTATTTTTAATATATCTATATTGTTGCAACATTTAATCTTACTGTACTGACGTAATACTTTTTTGCATGGAAATATCTGTTCACAAATTTATACTTTAAATTTGCGTGCCTTTCAAATATCATCATTGTATTTGGTTAGATATCCCATAATTTGCGATATGATATATTTTGGTATTGTTAATAATAGTAAGTGTATATAATTTGGAATCACATGCTTTTCTGCTATCTCTATTCTCCTCCACTACAAATCTTTTATTATTTTTTCCTGCAATTCGACATAAATATTATATGGTATTTGCATGCTATGTAATAAATTTTGAGATATAAACAATGCTTTTCTTTTATTTTGATGGTTTAAATTTCATCATTATACCAAAAAGGCGTTGTTTTACCTAGAGTCCAATCTCACATGCATATCACGCGATTTTTAGAGTAAACTTCACTTACTTTCTTCAGTTAAAACCTCATTGTAAAAAAAGCGATTTTTTTCTGAAATTAACTTATCACAAAAACTAAAAATATCGAACTTCTATTTTGAATTAACATCTACTGTTATTTTCGGAATACAAGTTTAAATTTTATCATAATATTGAAAACAAAAAGCTTACTACGAGGTGGTAGTTATTATTAAAAATAAATTTTCAATAATTTTGATAACTTCAATGTTTATATTTCCGTTTACGGTTTTTGCAGAGCAATCAACACAAAATTTCGATATAAAATCTCCTCATGCTGTGTTAATGGATCAAGAGACCGGGAGAATTTTATTTGAAAAAAACTCAAAAGAAGTATGCAGTACTGCGTCTTTAATGAAAATAATGAATGAACTTTTGATTATAGAAGCAATTGAAAACGGAGAACTTGAAGAACATGATAATATAGCAATCAGTGATAATGCTTCTTCGTGCTCAGGCACAAATGTATGGCTTAAATCAGGCGAAAATTTAACTGTAAAAGACCTTTTAAAAGCAATTTCTATGGTATCGGCAAACGACGCTTCCATAGCTTTGGCAGAACACACAGAAGGTTCGGAAGGAAAATTTGTCGCTAAAATGAATGAAAAAGCAAGTCAGCTCGGCATGCAAAATACAATATTTAAAAATGCAGTTGGTGAAGATGAAGATGGGAATGTATCAAGTGCGTATGATATAGCGGTAATGTCACGAGAATTAATTAATCATAAAAGTATAATTCCATACTGTGCAACCTGGATTGATCACATAAGGAACGGAAGCACTCAACTTGTAAACACAAACAAATTATTAAAAACATATCCGGGAAGCACGGGACTCAAAACAGGCACATCTGAAAAAGCCGGAAGCTGCATTTGTGCTACAGTAGAAAGAAACGGAGTTAAACTTATAGCAGTAATACTCGGAGCAGAAAATCCCAACGAACGATTTAAAGAAGTTAAATCCTTGTTAGACTATGGGTTTTCTGAATTTATAAAAGTTTCGCCCGAAGAAGCATCCATTCCTTCTTCCGTAAAAGTTAAAAACGGAATGATTAAAGAAATCGGCATAAAATCAACTTCGTTAAAGTCAATTTTAATGCTTAAAAATAATTCTAAAAATATTTCTTCGGAAATAACTTTAGAAGAAGAATTAACCGCTCCTGTTCAAGAAAATCAAAAAGTCGGAGAAGTGAAATATCTACAAAATGACAATCTATTGTACACTTGCGATATCACAACATCCGACTCGACTGATGAAATAAATTTTAAAGATGTATTTTATAAAATGTTGGAACAATTTTTAAAACTATAAAAACTTAAACTTTTATATGCGAGTTTTTAAATCCATAAATTCAAGAGTTTCTTTACGGTCGCCTTTAGACAAATTTCTAAAGGCGATTAAAAATTCCTTTTCTTCCTGAGTGACTCTTTCAAAAGTCATTTTTTCGTTTGTTTTGTTTATTAAACTCTTTCGATCACCGCGAAAACTGTCTGAAAACGATGAGTGCTCCTCAGACTCAAGTATATCCGTATAATGAACATCAAATATGTTTGCAAGTTTCATTATTGTAGCTATGTCGGGCTTAATTTTGCCTAACTCGTAATAAGAGTAAGTGGACCGATCTAATCCCAACATATCGGCCACTTGTTTTTGAGTATATCCGGACTTGCTTCTCAAATTTTTTATGTTACAGGATATAATCTTAACTCACACTTTCTCGAATTATTAAGTTCATTATAATACTATCGAAAATATTTATCAACTATTTCAAGAGTTTTTATTATTTTTAGATTTTTTCATTTCCTTTCTTCGCTTATATAGTATCCATAAAGCAAGTGCAATTAAAACAATTATCATTAGCACCAAAATCAGTCTCAGAGCACTTCCCCTTGCGGTAACTTTGTTATTTCTGCTTTTGTATTTTTCACTTATATTTCCTTCAATGTCATCTTCCGAACCGATCAGTAAATCTGAATTTGAGTTCTTGTCGTCAAATACGGCACTTTCGCTAATTCCGCTCTTGTCAGAAGAATTTCCGCCAAAACTTGATAAAGCAAAATCTTTAATTAAGTCAACATTTGCGTCAACTGCATCTAAAAGAGAAGAACGTCCAGGAGTTGAAGAACGATTTGCTATAACACCGAAAGGGCTAAATGTAACGGCTTCAAATGTAGTTCTGCCTCCATCAAATGTAAGCGAAAGATAATCTATTTTTCCGTCGTCATTTTCGTGTATACCTGTAGGCTTATTAAAATAAGTCATATCGGGAGTAGGAATGCTTATTACAGCAGTTGTACCGGTAGGCAAAGTGTGTCTCTTGTCATTAAGAGTATCCCACAGATAAATATCGTACAAAGACAGTATATACTCAGAATTTAATTTTTCGTAAATCCGTGAACATATTTCCGTACTTGAAGAAATAGGAACAGCGACTAACTTAAGATACCAATCTACTCCTTCAACCCTTACATTATTGCTTACATGGTGAAATGCTTTGACTTGTTCTTGGAGTTTTTGCAATAAATCATAATTGGTAATTATTTTTTTCTTCTCGTCACTTAAAGAGTTATAAACTTTTGAAGCTTCTACAACTAAATTTACATCGTCAAGAGTTGTTACGGGATTTGGTAAAGAATTAATAGTATTTATAAGTTCGGCTTCTTTGCTTTTTTCTACACCTAAAACCGTTACTGTTTTATCTTCATCAATACCCGTAAGGGTGTATATTCCCGAAGAATCAGCTGTAACAGCCTTATCTCCTAACATGACGGTTATTTTGGAATCACTGTAAGCAGGATAAAGCGAAACTTTAAAACTTATCGAACTGTTTTGCTCTACTTCAGTATCTCCCGTAATAATTTTTCCGTTTGTATCGTAATAATCTATTCCTTCGGTTTTTGTAAATGTAACAGTATATCTGTTTTTACGTATGTTCCCGACTCTTACTGTAATATCCTGAGTTATGTTTGGTATGACATATTTGCCGGAAGACAGTTTTTGAGCGGAAACACCTATACTTTTGCCTTCATTAACTACTATAAACATCCCGGGAATCGAATCATCATAAGCGTCATCTACATTTACACTAAATTCGAAATTTTTTCCGTATGCTATCTTATGAGTTCCCGATATGACTGATCCTGTTTCGTTAATATATGTTACGCCTTCTACGTCTTGCAATTTAATATTGTAGAATAAATCTTCAACACCCGATACCGAAATCGTTTTGTTTTCTTTAACATTTTGTATTTCATATTCGTAAACTGCATCGCTTCCCGAACCGGAAATTTTCTTACCGGTCAATGTTTCGGATCCTGAAGCTCCTACACAATTAACTGCTATATTTTCGCCCAATTTATATCCTGTTTTTGCCCTGACTTTAAACTTACAACTACCGCCATGCTCGACATTTTTAATTTTTCCGTTGTTTCCTTCTAAAATATATTCCGCTTTATCGCTTGAATCGAAGTTTACTGTGTAATTGTTAAGATTTATACTATCGTCGATACTTATTGTCCCGTCTTTGGTTATATTGTAAATTGTATACGTATCACCAGACAGAGGCTGAATTTCATTACCGTCAGCTTTTACTATTAGTTTTGACTGACTGTATTCATCTTTAAGTTTTACACGAAAAGAGAAGTTTGAACCATACAAAATACCGTCTTCAGTGAACTGATCCGTTATTTCTTTATCGGAACCTACTTTAGTGTAATAAGCACCAACAGGAGGTTTTTTAAAAGTCAATTTACATTTTAGCTTTTCTGCTGAAGCTGAGACAGTAGTATACTGATCAACATTTGACAACGTACATATATGGTACGTTATTCCATCTTGCTCAAGTGTATCGTTATTGCTTAATTCCACGTTGTTACTAAGGACTTTAAAGCTTTCGGAATCATATCCATCCGAAACTTTTACGGCAAACTTATATTCTTCTCCCTTTTTAATAGTGACAGTACCTCTAAGCACATCACTGACTTTTCCTTCGTCCAGTTTAAAATATTCTATTCCTTCAGAGTGCTTAAAGTTAATAGGAATTTTATCAGGAGTCGAGTTAATACGTATATATATATTATCTGACATATTTTTTATCTTTATTTCAAGGCTGTTTCCGAGGTTTTCAAATGTAAATTTTTCACCGGCAATATCATCTTCTATCAGGTTCGTTTCGTCAATGTAATTTTTTAAGTCTCCAGTAACATCTGTACCATTCTTTATAATTTTAAAAATTGATATTACATCCTTAATATCATCGTTGCCAATATTTTGGAAAGAATATCCGGAAGATGGTTTTATGATAAACGATAAGGGAGCATTATAGATGGTAGTTATTTTAGCAAGTTTGTTCCCTGCAAACATCACTTCAGATTCAAATTTTTTTGATTCAGTAATATCCGACTCCTTTAGCATTTCAGTGTTTATTCCTTCAATCATTGCGAATCTATCATTTAATATGATGCCGTTAAGCTTAAGCTGTGCGGGGATTCCGGGGTAGTAATTATTAGAATTTTCGTTAATGGTAACACATATAATTTTTTCAACGGAATCACTTCCCACTTTGCCTTCTGTAATGTTACCCCCGACGAACTGCATATCAGTTATTCCTAGCTTTTCTCCAAGTGTACATTTCAAATCATCTGTTTTTACCCAAAAATAATTTTCTTTTCCGTATTCTATATCTGAAAATGTTTTTCCATCGCTGCTTGAAGAATCAGATAAACTATATCCATCTTCATTTTTTTCCACTTTTGTAAATGTCAAACCGTCCTCTTCATTTGTAAATCTTATACTGCAATTGTCGTAACCTTTAATTATACCATTTTCATCAACAGTTTTTAATACAACAAGTACTGTTCTATCCTCTAGATTATTTGATATTTTTATTTTAAAAACCGCCACGGCATTTGATGTATCTTCACCTTCCCATGTTTCATAACCTTCCAAATTTTTCATCTTAGCATTTTTTTCTCGCTTTTCTAAACTTTCGCTTACAAAATTAAAATCTCTACCGTTGCCGTACATTAATTTTTCATAATTTTTTTCACCTATAAACTTATACCATTGATCAAGTTTAATTTTTATTGTCGCAATTTTGTCACTGCCTATTTTAACATCACGAATAACACAATTACTTCCCCCAAAATTTTCATCCCATTTTTTTACAGGGCCTGTTTCATGCCAACCGGCATCCTCTGAACCCTTGCAATCGATTGAAGATACTTTGTTCCAAAATTCTCCTACATAACCTGATTGTGTACAAAAAAGAATATTAATTGAATTTTCACGAATACCTTTGACAGTTATGTCAATATATTCACTATTTAGGTTTTCATTGTAAAATTCTTTAATAATATCTTGATCTAATTTTGTGGAATAAGTATACCACCCATCATTTTCGCTATCTGATTCATCTATCTTTTTTGTGCCAATATAAACCTGCAACGCTCCGCTCATGGAGTATTTACCTTCTGATTTTATTTCAAATGAATAATCTGTATCATAATCCCATTCCATACTTGCGTCTGTTATTACATCGGTTTTTCCAAACAATCTGATATCCGCGACTCCAAGATTTTTATCTTTTGCATAAAGTTTTAAAAAGCCATTTTCATCATTATATTTTTCATCATCACTCCTAAAACGAATCTTGTATTTATCTATCAATATATTATTAATTTGGACAATCGTATCCTCTTCAACGTCAATTGTAATCGTAAACTTTTGTGGAGAATGTGCATTATTGTTATCAACCCTCTCTATCGTAAGATTCTTAAACCAATTCCACTGATCTGTACTGACTCCTTTATATCCAACATTTTCTCCAGAGTTATCATTTTTAAACATGTAGCCCGGTTTACTTTGTATTGTTAATATAACTTTACAATTTTCAATCGGAGCTGATGTGCAAAAACCATTCTCAGAGTCAAATATTATGTTTTCATCTGTACCTTCTATTTTACCTACAACATCGATATAAGGTGCTGATTTATTTTCATATTTATTTGTTTCAATTCTTATTGTTTTCTTTTTTTCTATTCCTGTGACTACAATTTTAATGTCATACTCTTTGTATTGTTGTATCTTGTTGCCATCAAAAGTAACAGAAAAAAATCCATCATCATCTTTTTCTATTTTATTTCCATCACTAATTTCCCCTAAATACGTTTCGATAGAACTACCGGGGCTAACCATATAGTTACTTCCAAGAGCAATTGAATACTTAAAAATATTTGATTTTGCATACTTAAAATATATTTCTCCATTTTCAATTTCTGCATTATTTTCTTTTGAACAATCTATGTTTATAATATCATCTTTTATAATTCCATTTTCATTAAAATTTTCTATATCGCTCGTAAATTTAACTCGATACTTGTCATAATTTAGATGAACTTTGATATTGATAGATTCGGTTATATTTCTTACCGTAACCTGAATTGTTTTACAATGATGTAATTTTGACGCTTCACTTGAATCGGTTAAATCCTTACAATCAGAGGAAGGTATCCAGCTAGATGTTCCAGCACCCGCAAGTCCCTTAACTTCAATCTTAAAATTTCCTCCATCATCCTTATCCATAACATATCCCGTATCAAGTGTGAATTTTACAGTAACATCCTCTCCGCTGTTAGCGTAATAAACGTTTTCCGAATAGCTTTTACCGTTATATAAGACGTTATTAAATTGTGAAACAGGTTTGCCACCAAAATATCCCACGATTCCCACCGAATGTGGACCATCGACTGCGTTAGCAAAATCATTATTGTCATAAGCATAAAAACACACGAAAAGTGCCACGCAGCACGAAACAACAAAAAAAGACCAACTTAAAACAGCGTTAAGAATGCTCGCAATTTTTTTATTTTTTATTCCAAATTTGCCTGAAGTAAAAAATTTTTTCATACACATCACCATTCTTCAATTAATTTTATGAATATACGACTTTTTTTAATAATTAAAATTCGTTTTAATATGAAATATTCTTAAAACAAATTATATCATTTTAATTCGCTATTTTCAACACAAATATATATAACAACAACAATTTTGTTTTAACTTTTAAATATTATTAGCAAAAACGCATATTTAATGCAAAAATAAAAAGCTGCTTGAAAGTTTGAAAAACTCCAAACAGCTCCGTTTTCAAAGAATTATTACTTTATATGATTTTGAACATATGCAGCGACAGCATTGCCTGCAACAGCTCCGTCCGATACGGCTGTGGCGATTTGCCGCAAAGGCTTAATTCTACAATCTCCCGCAACATAAATTCCCGGTTCATTGGTTTTGCAATCTTCTTTGCAGCAAAAATATCCTTTTTCATCCATATCGATCTTACCGCGATACATTTCATTATTTGGCTGATACCCTATTGCAATAAACACGGCGTCTACAGATAAAGTTTTTTCTTCTCCGCCACTTTCCAAAATTACTTTATTTACAACTTTATCTCCTATAATTTCTTTTACCGAACTTTCAAACATTACATCTATGTTGGAATTATTTTTTACGGCGTCTGATAAAATTTTTTCCGCCCGAAAATTATTTTTCCTCACAACTAAAGTGACTTTCTTACAAATTTTAGAAAGATACAAAGCGTCTTCAAGTGCCGTATTTCCTCCTCCGACAACAATAACCGATTTGCCTTTGAAAAAAGCTCCGTCACATGTAGCACAGTAAGAAACGCCTTTTCCTGAAAATTCTTTTTCACCCACACAACCCAATTTTCTGCGTTTAAGACCATTAGCAACAATAACTGCCTTTGAATAAATCTTTTCTCCTCCTGAAAAAACAACTTCTTTTGTTTCGTTTACAAAATTAAGTTCAACGGCTTCTTTAAAAATAAATTCTATTCCTAAATTTGTTGCTTGTTCGTAAAGGGCATTCGCAAAATCAAATCCTGAAATTTTAATAAACCCCGGATAATTTTCAATATTTTCTATGATGGACGTTTGTCCGCCATAAATATTCTTTTCGACAATAACCACTTTAAGTCCGGCTCTTGCAGCGTAAACAGCAGCGGTAATCCCTGCCGGGCCGCCTCCTATTACGATAATGTCATATGTCATTTTTACACCTCGTCAGATATACAGCTTTAACACTTTGAACTTACACAAAAATCAGATTTTATCATTTCCAAAATCTTTTCTTCGGGAACAAAACCTGTTTCACGACGCAAAAGTTCACCGTTTAAAAAGAACATTAAAGTAGGAACAGACATAATTTCATATTTGTTTGCAATGTCAGGATATTCGTCTATGTCAATTTTAATAATTTCAATACTGTCCCCGAATTTTGAAGAAATTTTCTCTAAAACAGGACTAAGCATTTTACACGGTCCACACCAAGAAGCAAAAAAATCAATTATAACGGGTTTGGAAATATTTTTAAGCTCTTCTTCAATGTTGTTAATGTTTAATTCTTTTTCCATTTTTACTCTCTCCTTTAAATTAACTTATTAATAGTATTATTCACAGTCAGACTGTTTAAATAACCCTTGAACAAAATTTTCTTTTACATCCGAAAGATATGTATCAACAATTTTACCCCTAATATCCTCGTTAGAATTGCTTTTAACCAAAATATAGTTCGGAGTATATCCTTCGTAAAGACCATTTTTGTCCACTGTTTCGTAAAGAACTTTTGAATAGCTTTTCAAAAAGCCTTCAAGGACGATTCTACTACAATTTTCAGAAATTTCAATAACTTTTTTTACTCTTTGAGATTTAATGCTTTTATCTATTTGATTTTTCATATCTGCTGCAGGAGTATTGGGTCTCGGCGAATAGGGAAATACATGAACTTTTAAAAATTTGGCCTCTCCTATAATTTTTAAAGTATCCTCAAAATCTGATTCGGTTTCACCCGGAAAACCAACCATAATATCAGTTGTAAAAGTTGCATTTTTAAACTTAATTCTTAGTTTATTAACAACTTCTAAGTACTCTTGGCGAGTATAACGTCTTCTCATGCTCTTTAAAATTTTATCCGAACCACTTTGCAAAGACAAATGAAACTGAGGGCAAATTTTAGGCTCTGAAGAAAGCTTATCTATTAAATCGTCCGTCATTAAATCAGGTTCAAGAGAACCTAACCGAATTCTTTCAATTCCCGAAAATTTAGCAACAGTATTTACCGCATCATAAAGGTCACAGCCTATATCGGTTCCGTAAGATGAAAGATTTATACCGACAAGGACAATTTCTTTATATCCGTTAGCGGAAATCATACCAACATCTTTTTCGATTTGCTCTAAAGGTTTGGAACGCACTCTTCCTCGAGCATAAGGTATTATGCAATAACTGCAGAATCTATTGCAACCGTCTTGAATCTTCAAAAAAGCACGACAGCGATTCGGAGAATGATTGATATTTGATTTTTCAAATTTAACAACATTTTTAATAGATTCTATTTTGAATACTTTGTGCGGATTTTTTAAATAATTTTCTATCATGTTCGGTAAAAGCATCTTGTCTTTGTTGCCAAGCACTATGTCAATACCTTCAATTTTAGATGCAATATCGGGTTCAGCCTGAGGCATACAACCGGTTAGAACAACAATACACTCTTTGTTGACCCTTTTTACACGGTGGATAGTTTGCCGAAGTTTACGGTCACTTTCTGCAGTTACCGTACAGGAATTTATTATAACTATTTCGGAATCCTCCGAATTTTCCTTGAAACTAAAACCTTTCTGAACCATTGAAGCACAAATATCTTCTGATTCGCATTGATTTACTTTACATCCAAAAGTAATAATATTAAAAGTCATGTAATTTTCTCCAAAAGAATAAAAATATAGCCCCCTTACAACGGGAGCTCTGTAAATAAAAAACTTGGTGGACGTTAACGGACTCGAACCGCTGACCCTTCGCACGTCAAGCGAATGCTC
>ERZ773181.2752-NODE-2752-length-11153-cov-8.025140_pt1 | contig 11153 bp, 8 predicted proteins | sample MGYA00581001_ERZ773181 | MGnify/ENA primary metagenome ERZ773181 (study PRJEB29015, sample SAMEA2737780) | human gut metagenome | biome: human gut; feature: human-associated habitat; material: faeces | place: China | collected 2012 ... | reverse complement strand
CCAGAATCTCTATAATCAACTTTGTATGATTATTTTTATAATAGATTATTATCTGTTATGCGTATTTTTTGGAGGAGATTATTAATGATTAGTGCTAACAATGTAACACTTAGAATCGGTAAGAAGGCTCTTTTTGAAGATGTTAACATTAAGTTCACAGAGGGTAACTGTTATGGACTTATTGGTGCGAATGGTGCCGGAAAGTCAACATTTTTAAAAATTCTTACAGGACAGATAGAACCTAGCAAGGGTGATGTTTCAATCACACCAGGTCAGAGATTATCTTTCTTAGAGCAGGATCACTTCAAGTATGATGAATATAATGTTCTTGATACAGTAATCATGGGTAATGACAGACTTTACCAGATTATGAAAGAGAAAGAAGCTATATATGCCAAGGAAGATTTTACAGAGGAAGATGGTAACAAGGCAAGTGAGCTTGAGGCTGAGTTTGCAGATATGAATGGATGGGAGGCTGAGTCAGATGCTGCACAGCTTCTTAACGGACTTGGAATTGGAACAGATCTTCATTATAAGACAATGGCTGAGCTTAATGGTAGTGAGAAGGTGAAAGTTCTTCTTGCAAAGGCTTTATTTGGTAATCCTGATATTCTGCTTTTAGATGAGCCTACTAACCACCTTGATCTTGATGCGATTGCATGGTTAGAAGAATTCCTTATTAATTTTGAGAATACTGTTATTGTTGTATCGCATGACAGATATTTCCTTAATAAAGTATGTACACAGATTGCAGATATTGATTATGCGAAGATTCAGCTCTATGCAGGTAATTATGATTTCTGGTATGAGTCAAGCCAGCTTATTATCAAGCAGATGAAGGAAGCTAATAAGAAGAAGGAAGAAAAGATTAAGGAATTACAGGACTTTATCCAGAGATTCTCTGCCAATGCTTCTAAGTCTAAGCAGGCTACTTCAAGAAAGAGAGCTCTTGAGAAGATTGAATTAGACGAGATTAAGCCATCAAGCAGAAAGTATCCATATATTGATTTCAGACCAGCAAGAGAGATTGGTAATGAAGTACTTACAGTGGAAGGAATTTCTAAGACTATTGATGGTGTTAAGGTACTTGATAATGTATCATTTATTGTAAATCATGATGATAAGATAGCATTTGTTGGTTCTAATGAGCTTGCGACAACTACACTTTTCAATATTATTACAGGCAACATGGAGCCTGATGAGGGAAGCTACAAATGGGGTGTTACAACTTCACAGGCTTATTTCCCTAAGGACAGTGCTGCAGAGTTTAACAGAGAAGATACTATTGTTGAATGGCTTACACAGTATTCACCAGATCCGGATCCTACTTATGTAAGAGGATTCCTTGGAAGAATGCTTTTTGCCGGAGATGACGGTGTTAAGAAGGTTAAGGTATTATCAGGTGGAGAGAAGGTAAGATGCCTTATATCCAAGATGATGATATGTGGAGCAAATGTATTAGTATTTGATGATCCTACTAACCACCTTGATATGGAGTCAATCACAGCCCTTAACAACGGACTTATTAAGTTCCCTGGTGTTACATTATTTACATCACACGATCACCAGTTCATCCAGACAACAGCTAACCGTATTATGGAAATCGTTCCAAGCGGACAGCTTATTGATAAGATAACAACATACGATGAGTATCTTGCAAGTGATGAGATGGCAAGAAAGCGTCAGGGCTATGCAGAAGCAGCTTCTGATGATGAAGATTAATAATTAGCAGACGAATAGGCGGACGCATTAAGAAATTAGTGCGGACGCCTATTTTACTACATAAAAAGACATATAGTTCTGTAGTTCAGACACGCTTGCGCTGCTCTCGCTTCGCAGCGGATACTAAATTCGAGCTATGCGCTCATTAAGTACCGGCGAGCTCAAAGCACCTGAATCTACAGAATTATATGTCTTTTTTAGTTTTCGAAGGCACCGTAATCTAGATTTTCGTAATACAAGTAAAAGTCTGAAATTTATTTTATAATCTTATCTTATATTAAGCATATTCGTTGAAAAAATGAGTGGGATAGTGTAAAATACTTATTATATAATTATATGTAATAATAAATATAAATTATTTGATAAATAGTTTACTGAATATTAGATGTAAAGACGTGAAAGGGGATAATATGGGAATTATAATGGGGTTAGATATTGGAATTGCATCAGTAGGAATTGCAGTAGTTGATAAAGATACATTAGATATTAAATGCGTGGTTTCAGATTTATTTGATTCTGCTGATGCTAGTAAGAATATTGAACGAAGAAATGCCAGACAAGCAAGAAGACTCAATAGACGAAGAAAAACAAGAATAGAAGATTTTAATACACTTTGGGTAAGTATGTTTGGAGAATTGCCTGAAGAAGTTGATTCGAATGTTTTATTATTAAGAAATGCTGGATTAGAAGAACAGCTTACATTGGATGAGATATATTGTGTTTTAAAATATATGTTAAAACATAGAGGAATATCATATCTTGAAGATGCTTTGAATGAAGAAAATGTGACAGGAAGTTATCAGAAAGGAATTGCAATTAATCAAAGAGAATCAGAGTATATGCTGCCATGTGAAATACAGCTTGAACGATTCAGAAAATATGGACAATATAGGGGAGAGTGTGAGGCAGAAAATGAGAATGGCGAAAAGATTACTTTGAGTAATGTTTTTATGACAAGTTCATATAGAAAAGAAATAGACAAATTTTTGAATACTCAGGGTAAATATGGAATTATTAATCAAGAATTTATTGATGAATATTTAAAAATATTTAACAGAAAAAGAAAATATTATGAAGGTCCTGGAAATGAAAAGTCAAGGACAGATTATGGAAAATACACAACAAGAAAAGATTTAGACGGAAAATATATAACAGAAAAGAATATATTTGAAAAATTAATAGGAAAATGTAGCATATATAAAGAAGAATTACGAGCAGCAGGAGCATCTTATACAGCGCAGGAGTTCAATATTTTAAATGATCTTAATAATATTACGGTCAATAATAAGAAATTGACTACGCAGCAAAAGAAAGACATTATTGAAATTGTTCAGAATAGTGACAGAATTAACATGGAAAAAATAATTTCTTCATGCATAGGAGAAAAGATTGAAAAAATTGAAGGTGCAAGAATAGACAAAAATGAGAAGAACATATATCACACATTTGAACAGTATAATAAAATGAGAAGGGCTTTTGCTGAAAAAAGCTATGATATTAAGAAATTAACAATAGAACAGTTAGATGAAATAGGACGAATATTAACTATTAATACAGAGCGCGAAGGAATAGAAGACGCAATAATGGATAGTGAATTATTAAATCTTAATAATGAACAGATTGATTTGTTGATAGAATTAAGACGAAAGAATTCCAGCTTATTTGCTAAATGGCAGTCATTATCAATTAAGGCAATGAGAGAAATAATACCAGATTTGTATGAAAGAAATGTTAATCAGATGAATATTTTTACAGAACGAGGTGTTTTTAAAGATAAGCTGAATCTTTTTGAGAACAGTGTTTATTTACCTAAAGAGCCTGTATTAGAAGAAATATATAATCCTGTTGTCAGAAGATCTATAAGCATGACAATAGATGCTTTAAATGCATTAATTAAGAAATATGGATATCCGGAAGATATTGTTATTGAGATGCCGAGAGATAGAAATGATGCAGAACAGAAAGACAGGATTAAAAAATTTCAGAAGACAAGAGAAAATGAGCTGAAGAATATTAAAAAGAAAATTAAAGAAGAGTATGGCATAGAGATAACAGATGAACATTTTAGAAAACATAAGGGTTTAGAATTGGAATTAAAATTATGGGTGGAACAGAATGAAAAATGTCCGTATTCAGGTAAGCATATTAATGTTCAGGATATTTTATATCATCATGAGTTATTTGAGATAGATCATATTATTCCATTAAGTATTTCATATGATGACAGCAGAAATAATAAAGTCTTGGTATATAAAGAGGAAAATCAGGATAAAGGTAATCGTACACCATTAATGTATTTATCTACAGTTAATAGACAATATGATCAGCATGAATTTATGAATTATGTATTGAGTACAAAGACATTGCCTAGAAAGAAAAGAGAATTATTGCTTAATTACGAAGATATAACTAAAATAGATGTCTTAAAAGGCTTTATTAATAGAAATCTTAATGATACAAGATATGCTTCAAGAAGTGTACTTAATGCTATGCAGTTGTTTTTTGGAGGAAAAGAATGTGATACAAAAGTAAGAGTAATTAGAGGTGCTGTCACAAATCAGTTAAGAATAAAACTGAATCTTCCTAAAGATAGAGAAAAATCATATAGCCATCATGCGATAGATGCAGCTATTATGTGTTATTCACAAATGGGACTCATGAATTTCAGAAATACTCAGAATAAATTTATCGATTTTGAAAATGAAACATATTTGAGTGATGATAAGAATTCATGTTTTGATAATAAATATTATGATGAGGCATTATTTGGACAAGTTCTTAAAATGCGAAAGAATCTGTTAAAAGCTGAAGGGGAACCTCAAAGGTCAGTTCAGAGCAAAGGTGTATTTGACGAAGAGGAAAAGAATAATGGTATTGTTAGATATCATCATAAGGTTGATAAAAAACCAAATAGAGGATTAAGCAAAGCATCTATATATGGAACTAGAAAAATAGATGGTAAAATATATAAAATTGTAGGATATGATATTCGAAATAATAAGGATGTAGAGGCTATAATTAATATAATAAAAAAAGGAAAATCGGATAACTTTTTGATGTCAAAGCATGATCCTGAAACTTTTAAAAATCTTATGGAAATATATGAACAATACAAAGAAGAAAAGAATCCATTTTTAGCATATGAACAAGAGACAGGAGATTATATAAGAAAATATGCAAAAAATCATAATGGTCCAATAATTAAAAAGATTAAGTATGTGGATAGTGAAGTCGGTTCTTGCATTGATATATCTGCTAGTTATGGGTATAAGAATGGTGATAAGAGGGTAATAATGGATACACTTACTCCATATAGAGCTGATGTGTATTACAATTACAAAGATGGAACATATAGAATAATAGGTGTTAAATATGCAGATTTTAAGTATTCTAATGGGAAGTATGTTCTTGATGAAGATGCATATGTTTCAATTCTTATAAAAGAAGGTTTATTAAAAAATGGTGATAGACTTGAAAATCTTTCTTCGGTAGGATATGAATACAGGTTGTCATTTTATAAGAATGATATTATTGAGTACACCAAGAATGACATAGTTTATAAAGAAAGATTTTTGTCTCGTACAATGCCTAAAGTGAAAAACTATATTGAGACGAAACCAATAAGTGCGGCTTTATATGAAAAAAGAAATCCAATAGGATTAACAAATGCGACAAATATATGCAAGATATGTACGGATGTGCTGGGAAACGAAACTAAAATATATAAAGAGAAATTTAAATTGAGTGTTGATTGAATGATAGTAGTGTGATACTATAATAATAGGTTTGTGATGACTCAATTTTTTCAGACCTACTAAAATAAGGCTTTATGCCGAATTCAAGGGACACCAAAAGGTGTCCCTTTTTCTATATATGGGGGTATTATGGGGTATAAGGTAATATTGATTGAAAATGATGTGAAAATGAGTATTAAATTAAATAATATAATAATTAATAAGGAAGGCCATGATATATGGATATCAGTTGATGATGTATCATTGCTGGTTATTGATAATATGAAAATTACACTTACATCAAGAATGTTATCATATTTAGCAGAACATAATGTGGGAATGATATTTTGTGATGCTAAGCATTTGCCTATAGGATATTATTGCGATTATGATAATCATAGTCATATATCAAAAATTCTTAATTATCAGATTCAGTACAGTCAGACAGAATATGATAAATTATGGAAAAAGATTATTATAGCAAAGTTAAATAATCAGGCAGAGACATTGAAAATACTAGGTAAAGATAATGCGATTGCATTAAAAATAAAAGAATATTGCGATGAGATAACAGATGGAGATAAAAGTAACAGAGAGGCACATGGTGCGAAAGTTTATTTTAATGAGTTGATGGGTACAAGCTTTTCAAGAGGGAATGAAGACATATTATTAAATTCGGGTCTTGATTATGGATATACAATAATAAGGTCTTATATTGCTAGATTGTGCGTGGGTTATGGACTGAATTGTCAGATAGGAATACATCATAAAAATGAATATAACCGTTTTAATCTTGTTGATGATTTAATGGAACCATTAAGACCGATAGTAGACTTATATACATACAGAATTCTGGAGGGGCAGGAATTTTTCAAGGCAGATCATAGATACAAAATAATAAATATTGTTAATCATTTTATTAGATATAAGGGAAAGAAGATGTATCTTGGCAATATGCTAGAGGAATATGTAATGATGTTTTCTAAGAATTTGAAAGATGGAACAGAGCTTATTTTTCCAGATATTAATGATTATGAGGAGTATGCAGATGAGGTATGATGTTATGAGAGTTTTATGCATGTTTGATCTTCCTGTGGATACTGACAAGGAAAAAAGAGAATATAGAAACTTTAAGAAGAAACTTATTCTTGAAGGGTTTGTTATGCTTCAGTACTCTGTTTATATAAGAACCTGCCCTAATAGACAATATTCAGAGAGATTACAGAAAAGACTGGCAAAGAATTTGCCTGAAAACGGGAATATAAGGTTGTTAGAAATAACAGAAAAGCAATACGAAGATATGAAGATACTTGTAGGAACCAAAAGTTTAAATGAGAAAATTGCTAATGATGAAAGGTTTGTAGTTATATGATTTTATCAATAGATGATAGATTAGAGTTAAATATAGAATGTATTACGCAACTATGTGAAATTAATGTGCAAATGAAAAATTATATAATACAAAATATTGTAAAATATTTTTCAAACACTAAATATGCAGAGTATGAGGATAAAGATGACTGTGTTATTAAAATAGATAATGAAGTTGTTGGTAGAAAATATTTTACAACATATTATATAGCAAATATAAATGATTTAATTAGCAATATTCAAATATCTAAAAATAGTATTATGAAAAAGTATGTAGACTATGTTAATTCTAAATATGATAATCAACTTATATATGAAGATATAGTGGCAGGATATGAAAAGATATTTGCTAAGATTAATAGTAATATGAAAGAATCGGGCATTGGTTTAATGCTTGATTTCATGGAGGAGAAGATAACAGATGTTGCACAATTGGCAATCACGAGAACACTAGAACTAGGATATATTGAAAAAATGAGTAATTATGATTTATATATGAAATATATAAAAATCATGAAGGCATATTATAAGGATAATCCAGACAAGATACTGTTGGTGTTAGAGAATATAGATCATTATCTTAATATAGAACAGTATATTTCATTGATGAGGCAATTAGAGATTATGACATTAGAATTAGATATAAACATAATTGTCACAACGAGCATAAGGGAATATGTATATATTAATAAAAAAAATATTACAGGGATTAATGTTATCAACGATGAGGTTTTTTCTATGCCTATGATAGAGGAATTACAAAAATTTTTTGAAGATAATTATCCTTGCAACTATAATATAAATGAAAAAGACATGATATATAACATTACGCAAATTATTCATGATATAGGCATAGATGGGTATAGTCCGCATGGTAAAGAATATGTATTTTTAAAGCTTTTAGATGAATCGATAGGCGTTCATATGGGAAAGTGTAATGCTAAAAATAATATAGAAAATGCTTTTTTAGAGGAATAAATAATGATATAATATACTCGGAGGCGATGTTTTATGCAAATGAAAGGTACATGTGTTTTACTTTTATGTAAAAAGTGGTATTTGACGTTTTAGTACCTGAAAGAATTGAGTCATCATAAAACAGCATTAAAACTGCAATGATAGTTTCGTGTGTTTTAGTACCTGAAAGAATTGAGTCATCATAAAACAAACTTTATTGCCTTATTTGCCTTTTTTGCAGTTTTAGTACCTGAAAGAATTGAGTCATCATAAAACTGAGGACGCTATAACGCAGAGGTAAAAGCGGTTTTAGTACCTGAAAGAATTGAGTCATCATAAAACTTAATAGACGCTTAAAGAAAGCAACAGGACGTTTTAGTACCTGAAAGAATTGAGTCATCATAAAACTAATTGAATGCAATATGGAAGTTGCATCAGTTTTAGTACCTGAAAGAATTGAGTCATCATAAAACCCAAAATATTCAGATGTTCTTAGAATAGTATGTTTTAGTACCTGAAAGAATTGAGTCATCATAAAACATGAGCACACCCCAGTACTTCCGAAGACGTGTTTTAGTACCTGAAAGAATTGAGTCATCATAAAACGTCCTCAACCTCATAAAGTCCAAGTCTGGTGTTTTAGTACCTGAAAGAATTGAGTCATCATAAAACAAGAAGATATGTAAAATGTATTATGGGTGAGTTTTAGTACCTGAAAGAATTGAGTCATCATAAAACAGGCAATAGCAGTAGTATTATAATAAAGTGGTTTTAGTACCTGAAAGAATTGAGTCATCATAAAACGACAGACAGAAAGAGAGAAGAAAGAACATGGTTTTAGTACCTGAAAGAATTGAGTCATCATAAAACAATGTCTAAGAAAACAAGAGAAAAAAGACAGTTTTAGTACCTGAAAGAATTGAGTCATCATAAAACTGTGTTCAACTAAGTATATGCTTAAAGCAGGTTTTAGTACCTGAAAGAATTGAGTCATCATAAAACTATGCTAGTGTCTTGACTAGCTTTCTTTGGGTTTTAGTACCTGAAAGAATTGAGTCATCATAAAACACATACCGTATTACGCCATATTAAAAATACGTTTTAGTACCTGAAAGAATTGAGTCATCATAAAACCTCGACCTGATGTACTTTGTGTTAATTCGAGTTTTAGTACCTGAAAGAATTGAGTCATCATAAAACTATGCTTCTGAATTGTAATTCTGTACGGCAGTTTTAGTACCTGAAAGAATTGAGTCATCATAAAACCCTACATTATGCCTTACCTTACCATCGCCGGTTTTAGTACCTGAAAGAATTGAGTCATCATAAAACAAAGCGACCAGATTGTAAAATTGTTATGCGTTTTAGTACCTGAAAGAATTGAGTCATCATAAAACACGGTACTGCATTAATAATAGGAGAACTGAGTTTTAGTACCTGAAAGAATTGAGTCATCATAAAACAAATCTTTCTGCCGGCTTTTATTTCGCTTAGTTTTAGTACCTGAAAGAATTGAGTCATCATAAAACTTACGAACGAAAAGAAGAACTTAAATTACAGTTTTAGTACCTGAAAGAATTGAGTCATCATAAAACCGGAAAGTGTCATACATGTGCATGATATGCGTTTTAGTACCTGAAAGAATTGAGTCATCATAAAACTGAAGAAGGGAGCTGTTCTTCGCTGTATGGTTTTAGTACTTGAAAAAATTGAGTCATTAAAAAATAATTTATAACAAGTGGATTGATGGTATGTCTAAAAGTTAAAATACAACATATTAATTTTATAAAACTAGAATTTTTAAGATGTATTTACAAAAGTTATCAAGTTAATTACCAGATTGACAAATACCACACATTTGTTATACTTATCACATATTATATTTGCAGGGGAGCATAAGGACTGCGGAAGCAGTGGCTGCTGAGAGGGATTAAGTTCCGACCCATAACCTGATGTGGATAATGCCACCGTAGGGATTCTTAAAAGGGCTTTTTAGCTCTTCATTTGATTGTTTCGATATCGGATTTCCACAAGGCTTATGATTTTCCTGTTAATTATCCAGAATGGAGGAATACATATGGAATACGCAACACAGATGGATGCCGCAAGAAAAGGCATTGTTACTAAAGAAATGGAAATAGTTGCAAAGAAAGAGAATATAGATGTCGAGAGTTTAAGACAGCTTATAGCTAAGGGACAGGTTATCATTCCTGCTAATAAGAATCATAAGTGTCTTGACCCTAACGGTATCGGTAATAAGTTAAGAACTAAGATTAATGTTAATCTTGGAACTTCAAGGGACTGCGTGGATCTTGATATGGAGCTTGACAAGGTTAATAACGCTGTAAAGATGGGCGCAGAGGCTATCATGGATCTTTCTTCTTTCGGTGATACACAGAAATTCAGAAGAAAGCTGACAGCAGAATGTCCTGCAACAATAGGAACAGTTCCTATATATGATGCAGTTGTATATTATCATAAGGCACTTAAGGATATCACAGCACAGGAATGGCTTGATATTGTAGAAATGCATGCTAAAGACGGCGTTGACTTCATGACTATACATTGTGGTATCAACAAGGCTACAGCTAAGAAGTTCAGAGCAGATAAGAGACTTATGAATATTGTATCAAGAGGCGGTTCTATCATATATGCATGGATGGAGATGACTGGAAATGAAAATCCATTCTTTGAATATTATGACAGAGTACTTGAGATATGCCGTGAGTATGATGTTACTATGAGCCTTGGAGATGCGTGCAGACCAGGATGTATCATGGATGCATCTGATATCTCACAGATTGAAGAGCTTGTTACACTTGGCGAGCTTACAAGAAGAGCATGGGAGAAGGATGTTCAGGTAATGGTTGAGGGACCGGGCCATATGCCTCTTAACCAGATTAAGGCTAATATGGAGATTCAGCAGACAATATGCAAGGGAGCACCTTTCTATGTATTAGGACCTCTTGTTACTGATATAGCTCCGGGGTATGATCACATTACAGCAGCAATTGGTGGAGCTATCGCAGCTACTTATGGAGCATCATTCCTGTGCTATGTAACACCAGCAGAACACCTTAGATTACCGGATCTTAATGATGTTAAGGAAGGAATCATTGCTTCTAAAATTGCAGCACATGCGGCTGATATTGCAAAGGGCGTACCGGGTGCAATAGATTGGGATTATAAGATGGACAAGGCAAGAAAGGTTCTTGACTGGGAAGCAATGTTTGATGTTGCGATTGACCCTGAGAAGGCAAGAGCTTACAGAGCTTCATCTAAGCCTGAGAAGGAAGATACATGTTCTATGTGTGGTAATTTCTGTGCAGTAAAGAATATGAACAAGATTATGGAAGGCGAGATTGTAAG
>ERZ773181.2751-NODE-2751-length-11154-cov-4.013785_pt1 | contig 11154 bp, 7 predicted proteins | sample MGYA00581001_ERZ773181 | MGnify/ENA primary metagenome ERZ773181 (study PRJEB29015, sample SAMEA2737780) | human gut metagenome | biome: human gut; feature: human-associated habitat; material: faeces | place: China | collected 2012 ... | reverse complement strand
AATTCCATCCGTAGCATACCAAAATGAGGTAGCAAAACCAATAGAAAATATAACTAATGATGCTAAAATAGGTTTAATGTATATAAGTGAATATGGATTTGCAGCAGAGCCTAGTGCATGGACAACAACACTTGGTCAATATCAAAGCGAAAGAGAGAAAAATTGGATGTATATGGGAATTGCTGATTATTCAATAACTTATATTCCATCTTCTAGTGGAGACAATGGTTCTGAAAATATGGGAGTTAACATGTATGGTGATGTGGGTTTGGGTAGTGATTTGGATGGAGGATCTCCTGTCCGTCCTACCTTTAGTTTACTACCAACAATAACTTATAAATCAGGGTCCGGAACTCCTGCAGATCCAATCAGAATAAACTGATTGACGGACAGTTTTGAAAAAACATCGGTAAAACCTAACAAAAAAGAGATAAATAGTTTGCCCCATGTTGAACTATTTGCCTTATTTTTTCTTAGACGTTGTATAATATGGTGTGTAAATTATACAACGTCTAAAAAATATTATATACTAATATTGCTGTTTGAAAAATAAACAACTGAAGATCAAATAGTGACAATAAAAAATGGAAGTATACAAATTAATTTTGTATCTTCTTTTTATTTTATCATCTTTTTGATTGTTAAGATGAGTTAAAATTAGATTCTCAACAAAGAAAAAATAGAAATTAATTTTTATATTGACATTTATAGTAATGAGTTAAAATATTGGTAAGAATATTGATTATTGTTTGATAATTTTGTATAATTAAAAAGGAAGTGATAGTATGTTTAAAGAATTTAAAAAATTTATAATGCGTGGAAATGTTTTAGATATGGCTGTAGGTATTATTATTGGTAATGCTTTTAAAGATATAGTTGACTCTTTAGTTGATAATATTATTATGCCGGCAATTTCATGTTTAATTGGAAAAGTTGATATTTCAGGATTAACTGCTAACATTGGTGAAATACATATTGCTTATGGTCAATTTTTAAATACAATTCTGAACTTCTTAATTATTGCTTTTTCATTATTTATGGCAATAAAACTTGTTAATAAAATTAATGATATCAATAAGGCTGCACTTTCAAAATTTGGAAGAAAAGTAGAAGAAAAAGAAAAGCCTACAACAAAAAAATGTCCATACTGTTTTTCTGAAATTGATATTCATGCAACTAGATGTCCACATTGTACTTCTGTAATTGAAGATGATAATACAACTGGAATCTCAAAGGATTAAAATAACAAAAAAGATCAAAGATATATCTCCACTGATACATCTTTGACCTTTTTTGTTATTGTACAGCAACTGCAATTGCAATAATTACTGCAAGCAGTACAACTCCGGCAATCTTAGAAATAATGTTCCATTTTGCCTGTCTTTTACCATAAAACTGAACCATTTAGATTCTCCTTTCATTTTGATGAATCATTATTATACTATATATATATTCATTTTGCAAGTGTTTTATGTTATTTTTTTATTACTTTATTATTTTTATGTTAATTTATTTTTTCCATCACCAATCTTTAAATCATTGACATTTTGCATTTTTATAGTATAATTGAGGTAATTTTATGTCAAAATTTGAAAGGACGCGATGTTTATGGATTATAACTTTAAAGAAGTTGAAAAAAAATGGAAAAAATATTGGAAAGATAATGAAACATTCAAGACAGATGTATGGGATTTTTCTAAACCTAAATATTACGCATTAGATATGTTTCCATATCCTTCTGGCGTAGGTCTTCATGCTGGTCATGTTGAAGGTTATACTGCTACAGATATAATTGCTAGATTTAAAAGAATGCAAGGATATAATGTTCTACACCCTATGGGATGGGATGCATTTGGTTTACCTGCAGAACAATATGCTATTACTACAGGAAATCATCCAGATGGTTTTACAGAAAAAAATATAGCTACATTTAAAAATCAATTGGAAAATTTAGGTCTTTCTTATGACTGGAGTAAAGAGCTATCTACAACAGACCCTAATTTTTATAAATGGACTCAATGGATTTTTAAACAATTATATTTAGATGGTTATGCAAAATTAGTTGATATGCCAGTTAACTGGTGTGAAGGTTTAGGTACTGTTTTAGCTAATGACGAGGTAATTGATGGAAAAAGTGAAAGAGGTGGATTCCCTGTTGTTCGTAAAAATATGAAACAATGGATTATTGAGACTCCAAAATTTGCAGAAAAATTACTTGAAAATCTTGAAAACCTTGATTGGCCTGAATCGACAAAAGAAATTCAAAGAAATTGGATTGGAAAATCTGTTGGTGCACATGTAAACTTTAAAGTTGCAGGTCATGATGGTTTATCATTTACTGTCTTTACAACAAGATGTGATACTCTTTTTGGTGCGACATATTGTGTTCTTGCTCCAGAAAGTGATTTAGTAAAACAAATAACAACACTAGATCAAAAGAGCGCAGTTGACGAATATATAAAAATTTGTAGCACAAAATCAGATTTAGAAAGAACAGAATTAAATAAAGAAAAAACAGGTGTATTTACAGGTGCATATGCTATAAATCCTGTAAATGGAAAAGAAATTCCAATTTGGATCTCTGACTATGTTTTAGCATCATACGGAACTGGTGCAATTATGGCTGTTCCAGCTCATGATACAAGAGATTATGAATTTGCAACAAAATTCAATATAGATATAATTCCTGTATTAGAAGGTGGAGATATTTCTAAAGAGGCCTTCACAGGTGATGGATTACATATTAATTCAGAATTTTTAAATGGTCTTAATAAAGAAGATGCGATTTCAAAAATGTTAAATTGGTTAGAGGAAAATAATGTAGGTCATAAACAAGTTAATTACAAAATTCGTGATTGGATTTTTGCTAGACAACGTTATTGGGGTGAACCTATTCCAATTGTTAATTTTGAAGATGGAACAAGTACTGCTTTAGATGACTCAGAATTACCACTTGTATTACCAAAATTACGAGATTATGCTCCAAGTAAAAATGGAGATAGCCCTCTTGAAAAAGCTACTGATTGGGTAAATGTAACTGTAAATGGTAAAAAAGGAAAAAGAGAAACAAGCACAATGCCAGGAAGTGCAGGTTCAAGTTGGTATTTCTTAAGATATATTGACCCACATAATGATAAACAAATTGCAGACCCTGAATTATTAAAGCATTGGTTACCTGTAGACTTATACATTGGTGGACCAGAACATGCAGTTGGACATTTAATTTATTCAAGAGTTTGGAACAATTATTTACATGATAAAAATATAGTACCAGTTGCTGAACCATTCAAAAAGTTAGTTCATCAAGGAATGATATTAGGTGCAAATGGTATTAAAATGGGTAAAAGATATCCTGAATTTGCAGTTAATCCAAATGATATTGTTGATCAATATGGTGCAGATACATTAAGATTATACGAAATGTTTATGGGACCACTTGAAGCTAATAAGCCTTGGAACGAAAATGGTGTTGAAGGTGCAAGAAGATTTATTGAGCGTGTATACAGAATGTTTGAAGATAAAAATCTTACTGATTCAATAAATCCTAATTTAGAAAAAGTTTATAATACAACTGTTAAAAAAGTTACTGAAGATTATGATAAATTATCTTTCAATACTGCCATTAGCCAATTAATGATATTTGTTAATACTGTATATAAAGAAAATGACTTACCAAAAGAATATGCCGAAGGATTTATTCAATTATTAAACCCTATTGCCCCATTTATTACTGAGGAAATTTGGAATACATTTTTAGGACATTTAGAATCAATTGCATATTCAAAATGGCCTACATATGATGAATCAAAAACTGTTGATGATGAAATTGAATTACCAATTCAGTTTAATGGTAAATTAAAAACAACACTTAAGATTCAAAAAGATTCTGATGAATCAACAGTAAAGGAAATTGTTCATAATAATGATACAGTAAAATCTTTAACAGAAGGAAAAACAATAATAAAGGAAATTTATGTAAAAAATAAAATTTTTAATATTGTTGTAAAATAAAATTTTAATATTTAGCAAAAATAAAAATCCACTATAAAGTGGATTTTTATTTTATTCTTTTTCAATTGTGTCTTCTTTTACACTATCATCTTTTTTATTACTTTCATTTTTCGTTTCATTATTATCTTTTGTTGTATTATCATTATTTTTATTATTGTTATCACCAGTTTCATTTTTTATTTCATTTTGAACTGTATTATCTTTTTTTGTATTATTTACATTTTTTTTGTCGTCTTGTTTTTCATTTTTTACAGTGTTATTTTTTGTTTCATTTTTTTCCTTTACTGTATTTTTTACAGTATTTTTAGTAGTATTTTTTGTTTGATTTACAACTGTATTTTTTTTGTTGGTTGTTTCATTTTTCGTTGTAGTGTTTTTATTTTTTGTTGTATTTGTAGTTTTTACATCTTTTTTTATATATTTTGCTTTTTCTTTATCATCAAGTCCTAATTTTTGGATATATCCATTTATTAATTCATTTGTTTTAGTTCTATCAGCTTTATAAAACCATAATTCATTTATTTTTTCTGGAGTTCCTGGTAATTGATCCATTTCTAAATTATTAACATCAAAACTTGTTGCATATGATGCATATCCTAATATTTTAGAAAGCTTAATATCTGTTTTTAAATTTTTGAAAATTGCATTGGCAATTTCTTTTACTTTATCAACATTATTCCATTGAACAACTTGTGTAGCTATTGCTTTTAAAAATTCTCTTTGTGTTCTCATTCTACCTTCGTCATTATCACCATACTCTGCACTGTATGTTGTTCCATTATTATTATGTCTAAATCTAACTAATTGCTCTGCCTTTTCACCATTTATTTTTTGCTGTCCAGATTTTAAGTGGATGTGTAAATCTTGTGTGTCATCATCATAATCCATGTTTATTGGAACATCAAAATCAACACCTCCAATAGCATCAACAATTTCTATTAAAGCACTTGTTTTTACAGTAATGTAATAATCTATATTTATACCAGTTAAATTTTCAACTGCCTCGACCGTTTTTTGTGGACTTTTTTGGTATAATGCATTTATCTTATCAAATCCACCAGCTGTAGCTTCATTCGAACCTACAAATGTATCTCTTGGTATTGATAATAAAAAAGCTTGATTTGTTTCTGGATTAAATCCTGCTAGCATTATTGTATCTGTCAATTCTGCAGATATATCTTCACTAACTCCCATTATTAATACAAATATTGGATCCTTATCAGCAATGGTATCTTTCATAAGGTTCATAACAGCGCCTGAAAAACTACCTCCTGCTTTATATAAATATGTTCCGAAGACAGTTCCCATTATCAAAAATAAAATTAATAATATTGAAAGAACTATTTTTAATGCTTTTTTAGGTTTCTTTTCTTTTTCCTGATTTTGATATTTTCCAGCCATTCCAAATTCATTAAAATTATTTTTGGATTTACTGTCATTTTTGTCTTTTTTATTACCTTTTTTATTTATGTTTTTCTTTTCCAATTTGCTATTCTTAGTATCTTGTACCTTCGAATGTTTTCCGACCTTTTCCATCTGGTCCATTATTATCTCTTCTACTCATTTTCTCTCCAATAAAAAAATTTATTTAAAATTGATATATATTAAAATTATATTTGTAAATATGTATTTTACATTTATAATTATTATTTCCAATTTTTTTCAAAATATTATATTCACAATATTTTAATTGATTTTACTATTGAATAAATTCAATGTCAACATTAAACCTATTTAAATTGTAAAATTCACACTTTCTTCACAAAGTATTACTTATTAGTAAAATTTCTGTTTTATGATACAAAAAAAGCCCAGCAAAATGCTGAGCTTTCGCCAATTCACCACAGCCACCTTTATTAAGGTAACCCATCTGTAAGCAGACGTGTGTTTTGGCATGTCGCCATCTAAGTTGCACAACTTGATGTCATATATATAAACCGATGATATCATCGGACTACTTATATATTAACATAATTATTTGTCTAAATCAATATTTTTTTCCTTTTTTTACTTTTTTTATACGATTAAAGTTCACATGTACTCACATATTGACTTAATATATCGCTTAATTTTATTATTTTTTAAGTTCTGAATATCTTTCAATTACCAATTTTAAATCACACCAAAACTCAATCTTTTTATTTTCATCTCTTAATAAAGCAGCCGGATGCCAAGTTGGCATATAATAAATTCCCTTTTTTTCAATCCATCTTCCCCTACTTGCAGTAATTGAATACTCTTTTCCCAAAATATTTTTTAATGCTGTACTTCCTAATAATACAATTATTTTAGGTTTTACAAGAATCACTTGATTACGCAAATAATCAAGACAAGCCTCTGCCTCATCCGCTTCTGGTACTCTATTTGCAGGAGGTCTACATTTTACAATATTTGCAATATATAATTCATCTCTTTTAATTTCAAGTCCTTCAAAAGCTGAATTCATCAATTTACCAGCCTTTCCAACAAATGGTTGACCAAGTCTATCCTCGTCTGCCCCAGGACCTTCTCCAATTAACATTATATCAGCATTTTTATTACCTTGACCAAAAACTATATTATTTCTATTTGTACATAACTTACATTTTTTGCAATTAATTATTGATTTTTCTAAATCTTCCCAATTACTATACATTATATCATTTCCTTGCTTTCATTTTACACTTTTATTACCACATATCATTATATATATCAAATTTTATAATAAATTGCAATTAGATTAAACACATAATTGCTGCATTTCTACCAGCATTTTGCTTTTCAGTTCTGTATGAATGCAATATATCACTATTGCAAACTGTACATATACCTGAATCTATTATATTTTCTTCTTTCAAACCACAGCTCTTCATCATGTTTATATTTGCTTTAACTGCATCTATATAATATTTTTGTTTTCCATCTACAACTTTTCCCACTTTTATAATTGACTCATCATTAAAAGCTTGCATAAACAAATCTTTTACATCTTTCTCAACTTGAAAGTGACATTGTCTTATTGTTGGACCTATACAACAAATTATATCTTCCGGATTACAATTATATTCTTCCTGCATTTTTTGAACTGCAACCATACCAATTTTTTGCACAGTCCCCCTCCATCCAGAATGAATATCACCTATTACATTTTTTATAGGATCATACAAAAACAATGCTGTACAATCAGCAAAATATAAAGATAGAGCTTTATTTTTTTTATCTGTTATTAATCCATCAACCTCATCAAAATTAGAGCTCTCATCATCTTCATTTACAATTCGTACAATTTTAGTATGTGTCTGTTTTGGATGAACTATATTCTCATTATTTATATTAATCTCATTACATATTTTTTTGTAATCATCACTATCCTTAGTGCTATTTTTAAAATCTAATGGTTTTAATGTATAGCAATGTTTTAACTTATTTGGATATTGTAATAATCTTTTAAATTGTAGATATTGTATATTATTATTTTTAATATGGATAATATTTTCATTTGATAAATCTTTCATAAAATCGACCCTTCCTCTAAAAAAATTTAATTCTCTACTTGTTCTTTTATCATCTCTAAAACAGCATTTTTTTCAGCTTCATTTATATAATTATATTGATTATTGCTATTAGCAGTATCAAAACCACAAATTGCTTTATATTTACAATAATCACACGGTGTTTTTTTCTTTTTATAATATGGGTGTATGTCTATATTTCCAGACATTATTTCCTCTGAAATTTGTTTTATTATTTTATTCATATATTTTTGTAAATATTCAAATTGTTTTCGTGATACACCACTTGTCTTTGTTTGACTTAAGTCTCCATCTTTTCCAATATATGCTGGCACTATTGTTGAAGCTCCCTTTTCTAATTTATTGTCCATCATTTTTACAATATTTATATCTGCTAATATTAATCCCTGCATTTTGAATTTTTTTCTTATTTCATTTTCAATATCTTCTTCAGACATATTTTTAGATGATTTTATAATTGGATCAATTAAATTAAAATATAGTACACCAGCAGGAAGCACATCTTCTTCTTTGCAGGCAGCATCCAAATATGTTAATAATTGTAACTGTAATCCTGCATAAACAGAATTTAGCTCTATATTTTTTACAGATGATTTATAATCTATAATTCTTATGTATTTATCTTCCGCAGTTTTTGCAATATCTATTCTGTCTATCTTTCCTGTAATTTCAACTTTTTTACCATTTTCCAAATCTATAATTATTGGACTATATTCTTTTCCTTCTTTAAACTCTACTTCATTACCAAGTACTTCAAAATCACTATATTTTAAACTTTCTAATATATATTTCATAGATTTTTTTACAACTCTTTTTAATCTAGCTGCTAAAACCTTATACTTCGGAGCACTTGAAAAAATAAAATTCTTATTTAATCCTAATTTTTCATTTATAATTTCTTCAATAATATCATTTGTTTCTTCTTCAGTTAAAAATTTTATTTTAATGTTTCGTTCCCTTACAATATTAAAAAAAGTATCTATTGTATCATGCATAAAAGAACCGGTATCTAACGAATCAACTTTAAAGCTATCCTTTTCAGATATGTTTAATCCATATTTTAAATAATAAGAAAATGGACATGATTTATATTGTTCCAACCTTGATACACTCGTTTTTAATGTTTTTCCATATAATTTTTCTATATTTTCTTTATTTATTTGCTCTGGCATATTTGTATAACTAATTGCCTTTAAACTGTTAACTAATTTATATTTCCAATTTTCATTACTCATATAATAATTATATGCTGTAATCCATTTATCATCTAAATCTTTATCTTCATCTTTATAATCTCTTAATTGATTTAAAAGTTCCTCAAATGTGTTATTTTCAATTAAAATTTCAGACTCTTTTTTTATTATATCGCTATCTTCTTTAATTGTAGGGAATAACTTTTTAATTTTAGATACTAGCATTGACGCTCTTAAGGTTTTTCCATCAGCTCCTGATGACGAATATGATAAATATATACTTTCACTTGCAGCAGTAAATGCTTTGTATATATTAAAATTATCTTCATATAATCTTTCAATCGTTCCTTTGGCAAGTTCAATTCCATTTTCTTTCAAGATAGCTCTATCATTATCATTAAAATATCCTTCATTTTTATTAACACTTGGAAACATTCCATCATTTAAACCAATTATAAAAACGGTTTTAATTTTATGACTTCTTGATCTATCTATATCCCCTAATATTACTTGATCCTGTGTTCCTGGTATTTTGCCTAAATTACTATTTCCAAGACCTGTTTTTAAAATCTGCATATATCTTTCAAAAGTAATTTTTTCATCACCAAATACCAATACAATTTCATCTAATACTTGCATTATTATTTTCCAGCTTGTTTCATATTCTGTTGCAATTTCCACCTTATTTAAATTTAAAAGTTCTTCTCTTTTTTCTTCTAACTTTCTATCAATTTCATTCTCGATTAAAAACTCATACAATCTTTTTGTTATTTCTTTTGCAGAATTCGTTCCTAATAAATTTTCTTTAAACTTAATTAATGGATTTACAATTATTTTTCTTATTTCTCTAAATCTTTCTATTTGTGCTCTATTTATATCATCTTCATCATGAAAATTCCACTCACCTTTATACCATTTACTATATTTTATTCCCCATTTTAAACAATAATTTTCTAATGCATATATTTCTTCTGGTTCAATATCTAAAAATCCAGTCTTTATATAATTAAAAACTGATTCATATGACCAATTTTTTGCAAATATTTCTAGAATAGATAACAAATATTTTACTATTATATTTTGACTTAAATCTTTCTTTTCATCTATAAAAACTGGAATTTGATATTTGTTAAATATAACCTTACATAAATTTGAATATGTATCCAAATTTTTAGTAATTATAGAAATGTCACGATATCTATATCCTTCATTTTTGACTAATTTAACAATTTTTATTGCAATATTTTCTATTTCAGAATATTGGTTATTTGCTAAAAACAAATGTATATTTTTTAAATTTTCATTTTCATATTTTTTATATGGTATAGAATACAAATTTTTCTCAATATGTTTTAATTCATCATTTTTAAATCTCCATACATTTTCCATAAATACAGGTTTGTCCATTTTTACATTTGCTTCTTTAGCAACATCTTTTATTTTTTGAACAGTTTGTTTATTAGCATAAAAAATATCTGTATCAGGAGAATTACTTTCTTCTAGGGAATCTGTACAAACATTAATTGTTACTTGGCTTGCCATATTTAATAAAATTTTAATTATATCATACTCTTGCTTTGTAAATCCAACAAACTCATCTATGTAAATAAGTGTGTTTTCAAAAATATTTGTTTCAAGCAATTGATTAGCAAGTATCGTTAATACATCATTTTCATCAATATATTTATTTTGTATAGTTTCTTCAAACTTGCTAAACACAATTTTCATATCATTCATTTTAGATTTTAAATATTTATCTTTTGAACTTTCAATCATTTCATCCAAATTTTCTAAACTGACACCATGTTTTTTAAACTCAGTTATTTGAGTTGATATTAGCTCTATATTTTCATCAGACTTGCCTAAAAAATTTAAATTAGATTTTTCATTTAATAAAATATTATAAATAAGCATAGCCTTTCCACATGGAGATAATGCTGTTTTAGTTGCTCCACCAACTTCATTCATTACTCTATATGCCATACGATTAAATGTTAAAACTTCAGCATTTAAGGCTGCTCCTGTACCAACAGCATTTATTAACTCACGCTCTGCAGTAAAAGAAAATTGCTCCGGAGTTATTATATAAATTTTTTTATCACCAGATATTTTTTCTTTTATTTCATTATACTAAATTTTACAGACTTCTGCAAGTAATCGTATGGCACAAAAAGGGACAACACACCATAGAATAAAGCAGGGGATCCTCCCAATACATACAGAAAGGAGCTTTGATATGACGATGCAGGATACTCCAATGGAATGGATGCCGGAACAATGCGGACGGGAGCGAAGTCTCTTACCAAAGGATCCGGTTGTGGCGATGGCATACGTTCCCTTTCAGCAATTTTCTGCCCGTAATTTGTATGGCGCAGAAAAGGGGTTGGAACAAGGAACCTTATTTCCGGAGTTAGACAAACCGTTTTCAGGATGGCCGG
>ERZ773181.2745-NODE-2745-length-11182-cov-2.675474_pt1 | contig 11182 bp, 10 predicted proteins | sample MGYA00581001_ERZ773181 | MGnify/ENA primary metagenome ERZ773181 (study PRJEB29015, sample SAMEA2737780) | human gut metagenome | biome: human gut; feature: human-associated habitat; material: faeces | place: China | collected 2012 ... | reverse complement strand
CGTCCACTCCCAGGGTGCTCTTGGGCAGGTCACGCAGGTGACCCATGCTGGCTTTTACCAGGTAATCCGGGCCAAGATATTTTCCGATTGTCTTCGCCTTGGAGGGCGACTCCACAATCACAAGATTGGTAGGCTTTGCCATGAATAACTTCCTTTTCCGTTTTTTCCGAAGCATCACCCCTTGGGGGCAATTCGGTTTCCGGGCAGACGCACAATCACCTTTTTCAACTCCAGCATGGTAAGACTGCGCAGGAGCGCACCGGAGGAAATTCCGGTTTCGGCAATGATGTCATCCACCCCCTTCGGGGTGCCATGAAGGGCATCCACAATTTTCTGTTCCTCTGCCGACAGCGTGGGCAGGGATATGTTTATGTCAATATAAGGCGCGGAGGCCTTATTGTCAACGCCTTTTTTAGAAACGGGCGGTTCTTTCCCGGGTTTTTGTTTCATTTTCGATGGAGCAGAAACCGCTTTCAGCATCACTTCCGCTCCCTTTGCCGGTTCTGCCTTTCTGATTTTATCCGGGAACAGCGACTGTACAAACATCTCGGTGCTGTTGTCCTTGGCGTATTTTTTGAATTTCTTGACATCCGAATCCTTCATAAACATCTGGTAAATACCCTCGATGATTACGCGGTCGGAATCCGTAAAGTTTCCGCTGAAACGCTCATTCACCTTGTCAATGATGCTTTGCAGGGTATCTTTTTTCTTGTTCGGCAGCTTCGGGTCAATATTGTTGCTCGGTGTCAGAATCACCGGCTTTTCGTCCAGAACGATTGCTCCCTTAAAGGTTTCGTTCAGCTTGGCGTATTCCAGCTTGACTTTATCCTCAATGTCCACAAAGTCGTCATCGTTGGGGCGGGGCAGCAGTCGGGCAAGGTGCATGGTGTACTGATACTCGTTAAACAAGTCCTTGTCGTGCAGCCGAACCAACTGTGTAATGTAGGAGTACGCGCCGTTGAACTTGCGCACATAATCACGGGCGGTAAAGCGATCTTCCTCGCTTAGTTCCTGATACCGCGCAATAACCGGGCGGAACATTGCCGTCAGCTTACCAAGGGCGGCGGGGTCCTGCTTTTTGCCGCGCTGCGCCGTCATAAACTTGTTGAAGGCGTCCACATCGTCATAGCTGTACAGCATATAGTTGCGAACCTTATTGCGCAGGTCATAGACCTTGTTCAGGTCGGTGCTGCCCTCCAGAATCGTGGTTTCGTAGTACGGCAGGAATGCATTGCGAATGTCATCCCCGGAGTTTTCAAAGTCCAGCACAAAGGTACTGTTCTTGCCCGGATAAGTACGGTTCAGGCGGGAAAGCGTCTGCACGGCGGTAACGTCCATCAGCTTTTTGTCAACATACATCGTATGCAGCAGCGGCTCGTCAAAGCCGGTCTGGTACTTGTTGGCTACCACCAGAATGTTGTACTGGCTGCTGTGGAATGCCTGCCGGAACTTCTTGTCGGTCGTGATATACCGTCCCTTTTCGTCAAGGTTCATGGTCGCTTCGGTAAACGGCTTATCGCTGGGGTAATCCTCCAGTGTGACCTCGCCGGAGAACGCGATCATAGCGTTGCAGCCGACACATTCGTCCGGATGGGCTTTGATATACCGCTTGATGGCAAGGTAGTACCGCACGGCGTTAGCGCGGCTGTCAGCTACAACCATAGCCTTGCCTTTCCCGTTGATTTGATACCGGCAGTTTTCCACAAAGTTTGCCATAATCATATCGGTTTTTTGCGCAATGGTGTAGCCGTGCTTTTTGTAATACTTAAACAGTGCGCGGGAGGTTTTGCCTTCAATCAGCTCCGGGTTGTCCTCTGACACACGGATCAGCTTAAAGGCTTCCTTGATGGTCGTATAGTTGGCAAGCACGTCCAGAATGTAATGCTCCTCAATGGCCTGCCGCATAGAGTAGACGTGGAATGGCATCCTAATCGGCTCGCCGTCCGCATCAGTGCCGATCTCGGTGCCGAACTTCTCAATCGTTTCGCCCTTGGGGGTGGCGGTAAAGGCAAAGAAGGATTGGTTATCGTGGCGTCCCTGCCCGATAATCTCGTTGATATAATCGTCGGTCAGTTCAACATCTTCCTCGGCAACGCCTGCCTCCTCGGCGTATTCCTTGGTGGCAACATCAATGTCGATCAGGCTGCGGCGCAGGGATTTCGCGCTTTCGCCGTTCTGCCCTTGGTGCGCCTCGTCAATAATGATGGCAAACTTGCGCCCGCGGAACGCCTCCATATCTTTCTTGGCAAACAGGAACTTCTGGATCGTGCAGATGATGATGCGCTTTTTGTCGTTGATAGCCTGTGCCAGCGTGTGGGAGTTTTTCTTGTCGTCGATGGCTTCCACCAAGCCGACCTGATGATCAAAGCTGTTGATGGTGTCCTGCAGCTGGCTGTCCAGCACAACGCGGTTGGTTACCACGATGACCGAATCAAAGATGCTGTTGTTCTGTGCATCGTGGACGGAGGCCAGCCGGTAGGCGATCCACGCAATGGAGTTGGACTTGCCCGAACCCGCCGAGTGCTGGATCAGGTAGTTTTTGCCGGGTCCGCTTTGCTTTACATCTGCCAGTACCTTGCGCACGACATCGTACTGGTGATACCGCGGGAAAATCATCTTCTCTTTGGTTACGGTTCTGACAACGCCGTTTTTAACGACTTCTTCCTTTTCCTTCACATAGGAAATAAAGCGCTGCAGCAGGTCAAGCAGGCTGTCGCGCTGCAATACTTCCTCCCACAGATAGGCGGTAACATAGCCGTTGGGGTTGGGCGGGTTTCCGGCACCGCCGCTGACACCCGCACCGTTGGAGCCGCGGTTGAACGGCATAAAGCGCGTGTCACCGTCCGCAAGCTGGGTGGTCATCCACACCTCATACAGATCCACGGCAAAGTAAACAAGGAACCGATGGTTCATGCGGAACGCAAATTCCTTGGCGCTGCGGTCGTTCTTGTACTGGTTGATGGCGCAGATATAGTCCTGCCCTTTCAGCTGGTTTTTCAGCTCCAAGGCAACGACCGGAATGCCGTTTACCGAAAGCACCATATCAATGGTGTTGTTGTTGGCAGGTGTATAGCGGAACTGGCGGGTACAGCCAAGGATATTGGCGTTGTAGCGCTCCACCGCAAGGGGGTTCAGGTCGGATTCCGGCTTAAAATAGCACACCCGCAGCTTGCAGCCCATATCCTCGATACCGTTGCGCAGAACATACAGCAAACCCTGATTGGCAATGCTGGTTTCCAGCCGATGGTACAGCTTGTCTGCCGCCTTATCGCCGTAGTATTTGGTGTAGCGCGCCCATTCTTTGGGCTGTGTTGCGGCGATGAACTCGCAAAGCACGTCCATATAGATACATTTGCCGACATCCTGTTGGCGCGTCTGCACCCAATGCCCGTCTGCATCCTGCCCGTTGAACTGGGTGTAGCCGCCCTGCGGAGAAATCAGAAAGGCTTCTATGTCGCGCTCAAACCGTTTTTCGCTTTCGTCCATCAGGACACCTCCTCGGTGTTGATTCCTTTATCGTGTCAGTAGATTGATGATCGTGGGCACCTGCCCAAGAAGGGCGCCTATCCCTGCGCCGACAATGGCAATCAGCCATTCTCGCCGGCTCAGGCTGCGGGAAGTCTTGATTTGTTGTTCCAGCCAGTCTTGAAAACCGTCCCATTCGGCTCGCTTGGTGTATAAATTGGCGCCGTCCACTCTCAGATTCATAATATAGCCGCGCTCTTGCAGCAGCTCCAGCACGTCCTGATACCGAAGTGCTTCCTCGTTGGAAAGATTGCGGCTCTTTTTTGTACCCCAAAGCGCCTTTAATTCGTTGTATTGCTTTTTGATGTCCTTGAAGTCAGTATCCAATCAGACCACTTCCTTTTTGCCGGTGACGTACTCATAAATCAGGGAACGCTTGTACTGCTGAAGTTTCTCGATTTTGGATTCCTTGAGGGAAATAAGCTGGTCGATTTGAGAGCACTTTGTTTTCAAGTGTTCTACTATAGATTCTTGTTCTGCAATAGTAGGAATTGGTATTTCCATATTTGAATACTTATTTGCACCTATGTTCTGAATAGTTGCCTGAATAAAAATCATATTTTTCCAAAGATTATATAAAGAACTCTGTGTATAATATATCAAATACTCCGGCAAAAGAACTTTTTGGTTACATTCTGCCTTAATCAAATAACCAGCAAATGCGCATTGCCCATACTCTTTGCGGAACAGAAAACTTTTCCCAACGGTTCCGCCACTTCGTGCGAACAAAACATCTCCATCTTTGAGAGTATATTCACTGGCAATAGTATCAGAAATATATTGGTTATTTTCGTCATCCTTTAGCTTGCCATCAGCAGTAATATCCGTTATACGAATGTAGCGTACAGAACCATCGGTGTATTTATCTCCGGATTCATTTGCACCATATTGCATCGGAAAATTCAGCAAGTACTTTAGACGAAAGATTCTACGCGTATCAGCAACCGCCCCCAACCACTCTACGCCGCTGTCTTTCATGGGGGCGTTGGGGTCAAGACCTTTTGTGACAACCTCGGTAATCAGGCTTTGCTTGTAGGCTTTCAACTTTTCAATCTGTGCCTGCACATTAGCAATCAGGGCATCGACTTGTGCAATCTTTTGGTCAAGGCATTCTGCAATGGCGGTTTGCTCTCTTTCTGACGGAACCGCCAGCATGATTTTTCGCACACCTGCATAGTTCAGACCTTGACGTACACCGGCACCCATGCCATAGAAACCTTTGCGAACATCATAGCTGTGAAGCAGATAGTAAAAATATTTGCTGCTTATTGCATCGTTTCGCCGCCGTAATGTAGTGTAAGCGGAAGTAATAATTCCGTTCTCGCCGCACAGACCAACCCGAAGACTCCGCTGGTCGTTTTGCAAATCCGTCAGTCTAAGGACAATATCTCCGGCACCAATAACGTTGTAGCCTTCAAAACTTTCTGGGAGCAGTCCATCTGTTGTATTGATATCCTTCCGAATAATTTTTCCATAACTTAGCGAGAGAAGATTGCTGGACTGCATACCGATATTTTTGTGCTTGTGTTCAGAAAAGAGTGAACCGAGCTGGAGCAAGTTCCATGTTTCAGGAATACTTTCCAGCCATTCCACGCCGCTGTTTTTCATCTCACGCATTTCCAAACAGCTCCTTCATCAGTACGGTTTCCTTTGCCTCCAACGCCTTGATATCCTCAAAGATGGCAGCGGAGGATTCCGGCGCAACAAACTTGTAGAACAGGCGGGTAAACGGAATCTCGTAACCAATCTTATCCTTGGCGGGGTCCACATACGCCAGCGGATTGTATGGCAGGACATTCTTTTGCATATAGGCGTCCCGATCCTCGCCCAAGGGGATGATTTCGCTGTCAGATGCGCCCTTGACCGGCTGCATCATACCCTTTTTCAGCACCGGCTTGCCGTTTTCATCGGTCAGTGCGGTTTCCACCGTCACCTTGGTAAAACCAAAAAAGTCATTTTCAAACACCTTGGATTCCACCGACAGGCTGTCATCGGTATAGACCGCATCGGTAAAGCCCTCGTAGGCTTTCAGGATGAGCTTGATGCAGGATTCGTCCAGATCCACACGCTTGGAGCCGATGTTTTTGCGGCGTTTCACAAAGCATTTGCTGGCGTCGATCAGCTGTACACGCCCGCTGCGCTCCATCGCCTTGCCCTTGGTCAGCACCCAGATATAGGTGGAAATGCCGGTGTTGTAAAACAGGTCGGTGGGCAGCTGCACAATGGCTTCTACAAGGTCCTCGTGGATAAGATAGCGGCGAATTTCGGACGCGCCGCTGCCCGCATCACCGGTAAACAGTGAGGAGCCGTTCTGGATAATTGCCATTCTGCCGGAGCCGGCTTTCAGCTTTTTCACGCCGTTCAGCATAAACAGCATCTGACCGTCCGACACGGCGGGCAGACCGGGACCGAAACGCCCGTCATAGCCGCGCTTGGCTTCGGCCTCCACCTGCGTTTTCTCGCGTTTCCAGTCGATGCCGAAGGGCGGGTTGGAAATGATATAGTCAAACTCATAGTCGCTGAAGGCATCCTCGCTCAGGGTGTCGCCGTACTTCATGCCGGAGGAGTTGCCGCCTTTGATCAGCATATCGGCCTTGGCAATGGCATAGGTTTCGGGGTTAAACTCCTGCCCAAAGCAAATCAGCGAGGCATCGCTGCGCACTTCCTGCAGGCGCTCGGTCAGGCAGCCCAGCATCTGCGAAGTGCCCATAGCCATATCATACGCGGTCTTGGTGCAGCCCTCTGCCAGTATACGCTCCCGTTCGGGGGCGATCAGCAGCTCGGTCATCAGGTAGATAATATCGCGGCTGGTGAAGTGCGCTCCGGCCTCCTCGTTGTAGGACTCGGAGAACCGCTGCACCAAGTTCTCGAAGATATAGCCCATATCCACTGCGCTGATTTTTTCGGGGCGCATATCGCCCTGCTCGGAGCAGAAGTCCACGATAACCTGATACAGCAGACCGGCCTCCTCCATGCGGTCGATTTGGGCGTGGAAGTTCATCCGCGCCAAAATGTCCTGCACATTGTCAGAAAAGCCGTTCAGGAAAGCGCGGAAATTCTCATTGATGTTTTCGGGGTCCGCTTTCAGCGTTTCGAAGGTAAATGGGCTGATGTTATAGAACTGGTAGCCAGAGGCGGCGCAGAGGAAGCCCTCCTTCACGGCGAGGTGCTGCACCTCCTTGTACTTGTCCAGCACTGCCTGATGGGTCGGCAGCAGGCAGTCGTGGAACCGCTTGATGACCGCCATCGGCAGGATGACGAGTCCGTACTCATGGGGCTTAAACGCGCCAAAGAGGGTGTTTGCCACATTCCAAATTAAGTTGGCTTTTTCCTGTATATTCTTGCCGGTAGATGCAATGCGTTCGTTACTGGTCGTCATGTGCTCCATCCTTTCCAATGACGGCCAATTCCTCATCCATGCCTGCGTACAGAAGAGAATCATCCTTTGCCAAGGCAAAGGATGAGAAACGGGCCCGTTTCTCATCGAAGTTCTCTGTAGTCTTCGACATTTTCATTATAGCACACATTTTTCAATTCGCAACATAATTCATCATTTTTATTCCAAAATCTACCGAAAACAGAAAATTTTTGCAACCCCCTTGCGCGAACAGAACATTTGTGCTATTCTATGGTCACGGTATACCAAAAGTAAATAGCGTAGTCTTCATCAATTATTTGAATACATTTCCCCGGCACATTATTTTTGATGAATTTGAGAGGTATACCACGATGAAGACTGTGAATCACATTCGACTGACTCCGGATGATATGGAGGAGGTCATTCCCATTCCGCACCTGAATTTGCGCGGCATAATTGAAGATGCCTGCTATCGGCCCAAGGCAGGGCATCCTTACTTACTGTTCTCCTGCCATGTGGAGGACTACCGAAACCGAAAATGCCGTTTCTGCGGCAGTACCGCCGTTCACGCACACGGCCAAACAGGGGCTCCGCGCCGCATTCACGATGTCAACAGCGGACGCACGAAGGTCGATATAGACCTGACGGTGCAACGGTACATCTGTAGCGAATGCGGAAGGTCCTTTTCCCCGCCATCGCCGGACATTATGGAGAGCCGGCATTTGACAAGGCGGCTTTATGACGAAATCAGACACGAGGCGTTTACCAAGCCGCTGAGTACAGTCGCCCTGAAATACGGCTATTCCGACACTATCATCGGCAAAATTTTTGACGAGTATTCCAAAGAGTTGGCGTCAGCCCATGGCCCTGTTATCGCTCCCCGCGTATTGGGCATTGATGAAAAGCACATTGTCCATAATATGCGGGCCATCTTTACAGACATTGAGAACCGTGTTCTGCTGGAGATGTGTCCCGATAACAAGAAGGATACCGTCATTGCAGCCATTGAGAGCATGGTCGGCTACGACACCAATATCGAGGTCGTAACGATGGATATGTCCTGTGGCTACCGTACTTATGTGCAGGAGTGCTTGCCCAATGCCGCCATCGTCGTGGACAAGTTCCATGTCTGCCAGTCCGTCTATGAGAAAATCGCCAAGGCCCGCAGCAAAATCATGGCCTATATCGGCGCCCTCATCCAAGCGGAGCCGGAGGGCGGCGCAAAGAAGCGCATGATTGCGGTGCGGAACCTCGCCCAGACGAACACCTATCTGTTCAAGTTCAACGCCAAGAATCTCGCCAAGAGTGAGAGGCGTATCAGCGCAATGGCAAATATCTGCGCGACTTTCCCTGAGTTCAACCATCTGCGGCTTATCAAGGAACGCTTTGACCGCATCTACACCGCCCCTGACCGCAAGACGGCGGAGGCATACTGCAAGGAATGGGCGGAGCTTATCCCTCCCTCCGGCTGCCGTCAAATCGAGGCATGGAAGAAGCGGTTCGAGGTGGAGCCGGAGCTGTTTGACGACCTTCGTTCGGCCAAGAACACCCTCACGAGGAAGTGGCACGAGGAAATCTTCAATTACTTTGAACCCAACCGCCGCTTTACCAATGCCGTAACGGAGGGCTTGAACCGGATGGTGGAGGACATGAGCCGCATGGGGAACGGGTACAGCTTTGAACGGCTGCGTGCGCGGGCTCTTTACAGCGACAAGGTTGCGGCTCTCGTTGTCTACACGATGCAGACGGAGAGCGTCCCTGTTGCCGAGGAGCCTTCTTGCGACAAGCCGCCTCACGCGATGGGATATATGTCGCTCCTTTCGTTCTCGAAGCCGAAGGTACACTGGGAAACGGTCTGCTCTATGAAGCCGGAGTTTGCGCCGCAGGAAGACTCGCTGCTGGCCTTCAGCAACTATGTCCGTGAGGACGATGACAACGGTGAATGCCAGTTGCAGGATGGGTCCTGTGCGGCAGAAGAGCAGGAGGTAGAGTAACATGGCAATGGCAGATGTACGGATTGACATGGAAACCGCCCTGTACGAGCAGATGGCCGCGCTGTGCGCCAAACTTGGCACCACCGCTGAGGCGATGGCGGTACGGTTCTGTGAGGAGTTCGTGCGGATGGAAACGCCTCCCGTGTCTGAGTCCTACGCCTCTATGAGCGTGGAGGACAAAATCGACTTTATTGCTCAGAATATTCTGAGGGAATACAATTCAAAATGATACAACAAAGATACCCCTGTGAGGATTGACCTCACAGGGGCATCTTTCTATAATTCGCTGTTGTTGAATTGCCTTCGAGTTTGTCGAAAAGAATTTGCGAAACCTACTTAACCACACGAAAAACGCAATGTAAAAAGTAAATTGCTTTACTTTGCGCTGTTTTTCTTACATAATAGTAGACAAGAAGCAAGGTCGTAGTAAATTCTTTTCAGAGAGGGAGTTGGTGCTGACCATGAGCATAGGAAATCAAATATCAGCAATTCGTAATGAGCAGCAATTAACGCAAGAACAGTTTGGTGAGTTATTCCATGTTACAAGACAGACGGTTTCGAATTGGGAAAACGAAAAGAGTTATCCGGATTTACAGATTCTCATAGCAATGAGCAATCAATTTGATGTATCGCTTGATACATTACTGAAGGGGGATTCCAAAATGGTAAAAGCTATTGACAAGGAGCGCGTATTGGGAAAAATAAAGTATGAGAAATCACTCGTAGACTTCTTTACGGGTGCTGGTACAGGACTTGTTGCCTCTTGCTTCCTCTCGTCAGCGTCAACAATTAGGACTGTAGTAATGATTGTTGGCTTTGTTATGATAGGCATTGGTTGGTATAAAAGGGCTAAATCCGATAAAGAAGTGTTTAAGTATATGGAGGAGCGCGGACAGGAGTGACTTTATATAAGCATTTCTCTACTGTGCCATTAAAAAGATGCCCCTGTGAGGATTGACCTCACAGGGGTTCTCTTTGTTCTTCAGGCACCGAGCGTACCGCTGCGTAGTGCCTCCACCAGCGGCAGCACCTGCCACTTGGGGATGGTGTACTCGTTGCCATCCAGCAGCAACAGCCAGTATACCTGCCGCTCCAGCAGCAGGGTCTTGTCCGCGTTCCATCGCTTGATGCCGACCTCATAGACGCCATCTCCCGGCAGCTCCACATCGAACCGTCGGCCTTTCGGTGTCTTTGGCGGCCACTGGTATTGCAGGAACTTGCGGGCAAAACGGTACTTGGGGTCTGGACCCATGATGCGGGACACATAGGGATACGCCCGCGTGTCGGGGATATGCGGCACGAATATGGAGTAGCCCCAGTACCAAAGGTCATCGTCGTCCTCGCACGGAGGAACATTGTTTCTGTGGCTCGTGTCCATCGGAGTTGCCCTCTGCCGCCTACGACTCAAACCCCGGCGGCGTCAGCTTCCGAAGGATTTCCGCCGCTTCCCCGGCGGTGTAGTGATTGTAGTAGGCATCCAGTGGATGCAGCATCTCCTCGTAACGCAGGGTCGCTATCTCGTAGCCCTCCATATCGCCGAGGTGTTTTGCCTTCTGCTTCAGCAGGCTCAGTTCGTTGGGGCGGATGTCCTCCAAGGGCAATTCGCCTGACAGGATTTTCTCCTGACGCGGCGTGTACGCCGTCCCATACTGAGGTTTGTACTCTACGCTGTCTCTGTCTTTGAAGGAAAAATACGGGTCTTTTCTGCTCATAAAAATCACCTCCTGTTACAGAAGATTCTATAACAGGAGGTCTTAAATTGGTAGCACACGAGAAAAGAAACCCAGCACAACTTTTTTGCGCCGTTCCCACACGAAACGATTTAGCTCTCAGCTCCCTGCTTTTTCCCGCCCAACCCACACAAAAGTTGGGATATCCCGCTCTGATTGCCAGAAAAAGCGCGGGGATGGGGAAACTGAGATTTGGGAGAATAGCAAGCACAGCCGCTGTCCCGGACACGTGGCGATTTTGGGATAATCCCAAGCCCTTTGCATTTGGCTCGCAGCCTTATATTCAGAAGGCAGTCGATCATGAATCATTCAGTGCCGAGCACTTGCTTTCTTCATGAACTCCAGATAAAGACTGTACAGCACGGCGCAGACGGGAACGCTGAACAGCATCCCTAAGATGCCGAATGCTTCGCCGCCGATTGTGACAGCCATCAGCACAAGCAGTCCGGGAAGCCCAACGGACTTACCGACCACCTTGGGATAAATCAGATTGCCCTCCACCTGCTGCAAAACGAGCAGAAAGAGAATGAACCACAGAGCCTTGCCGGGTTCTGCCAACAGGATCAAAAATGCAC
>ERZ773181.2739-NODE-2739-length-11192-cov-4.122654_pt1 | contig 11192 bp, 11 predicted proteins | sample MGYA00581001_ERZ773181 | MGnify/ENA primary metagenome ERZ773181 (study PRJEB29015, sample SAMEA2737780) | human gut metagenome | biome: human gut; feature: human-associated habitat; material: faeces | place: China | collected 2012 ... | reverse complement strand
GGTCGTGCATGAGCACCATCACGCTGTCCTTCGTGAAGCTGAAATCGATCTCGAAAAAGGTCGGCATCATCGACAAGGTTTTCTCGCACGACTCGATGCAGTTTTCGGGATAGCCGGGCATCATGCCGCCGCGATGGCCGCTGACGATAATGTCCCGCTCGGGGTCGTAGCGGAAATAGGCTTTGAGGTCTTCAAGACTATTGATCTGAACGGTGTGAAGCCGTTTCTCCGACGCGGGACGCTCCTCCGCGACGGAGGTAAATGAGATTGCAGTCGCAAGCGTCAGCGCGGTCACTGCGATGAAAGGTCTCTTCATAGGATTGCAGCCGACTTAACGGATTCGTTTTTCGACCTCGGCCGTAGCGGCGGCGATCTCCTCGATGACGGGATCGGTCGCGGGGATCGACGTGATCTCCGACACGGCCTGACGCAGCCCCTTGGCGGCGATCAGCTCCTGCATCTTGACGCTCTGCGGATCTTCGGGATTGTTGTAATGCAGTGCGGCGCCGATACCCAGCAGCAGTTTGTCGCACGGCAGGCCGTACTCGCGGGCGGTCATCATCGGCTTGCCCAGCCGGTCGGTCGACGAGAGCTTGCGCAGCGGCTCGCGCCCCACGCGCGTCACGTCGTCTTTCAGATAGGGATTCTTGAACCGGCCGATGATCTTGTCGATATACTTGAAATGCGCGTCGCGGTCGAAACCGAACTTTTCGACCAGCGCCTGTCCGCTCTGCTGCATCGCCTCCTTGACGATGGCGAAGATCGCGGGATCGGCGATGCTCTCGTCGATCGTCGCGAGTCCCTTCATCCGTCCCAGATAGGCCGTAATGGCATGTCCCGTATTGAGCGTAAAGAGCTTGCGCTCGATATAGGCCAGCAGGTTATCGGCCAGATTCATCCCCTCGATATGCGGTGCACCGCCCACGAACGACTTCTCCTCGACGTTCCACTCGTAGAAATTCTCCACGACCACGTCGATCGGGTTCTCGCTGCGCACAGGAGGCACGATGCGGTCGACCGAACAGTCGGCGAACCCGACGTGCGCGTCGCACCATGCGGCCTCCTCGGTCGAGAGATGCTTGTAGACCTCCTCCCTGAGCTGCGAGGTGGCACGGATGCCGTTCTCGCAGGCGATGACGTTCAGCGGCTCCCCGACGCCTGCGGCGCGGCGCGCGGCGATGCCCTTGGCGATGGCCGGGGCGATGAAGGGCAGGATGCGCAGCCCGACGGCCGTGGTGATGATCTCGGCGCGCACGATCTCGTCGACGATCTCCCCGCCGCCCGAATCGACACCCGAAATATTACTGATCCGCACGTCGCGGCTCTCCACGTCCATGATGTGCACGGTGTAGGCGCCGTCCTTGTTGATGCGGTCGATGACCTCCATGTTCACATCGGCGAAAACCACATGGTACCCCGCCTCGGAGAGTACCGCACCGATGAATCCGCGGCCGATATTGCCCGCGCCGAATTGAATTGCTCTTTTCATATCGTCTTGCAAAAAGATTGATTGATGTTTTTCCGATTCAGAATTGTTCCAGCCAGTCGAGCGCGTAGCGTTGCCACTGCTCGATATATTTGAATTCGGGCTTGATGCCCCAGCCGTGGTCTCCCGTGGGGAAGACGTGGATCGAGGCCTTCACGCCGTTGCGTTTGAGTGCCTCGTAGAAGAGCAGGCTGTTGACCGGCGGAACGATCCGGTCGTCGTCGCTCAGCAGCAGCAGCGTCGGGGGCGTCAGCGCCGAGACCCGCTTTTCGAGCGAATAGTTGCGCGCCTCCTCGGACGAATAGTCCTTGCCCAACAGGTATTTGAACGAATTCTTGTGCAACTTGCCCTCTTCGGCCGTAATGACCGGATAGAAAAGGATCATGAAAGCGGGTTTCTCGTCCGAGATCGTTCCGGTGCTGGCCGCCAGATGACCTCCCGCCGACGAACCGACGATCCCCACGCGCGACGCGTCGTATCCCCACTCGGCGGCGTGTTCGCGCATGATGCGCAACGCCTGCTCGGCGTCGTTGCGCGGCACTTCGCAGTGACCGTTGGGCATACGGTATTTCAGCACGGCGGCCGTCGTACCGTGGTCGGCCAGCCAGCGCGCCATGTCGTGCCCCTCGTAGCCGATAGCCAGGTTGTGATAACCGCCGCCCGGACAGACCACGACGGCACGGCCGCTCGGCTCCTCGGCCTTGTAGACGAAAAGCTCGGCGACATTGTTGTTCGCCACGAAGACCTCCTTTTCGATGACGGTCGGCCCGAACAAGCCGCTCGACGTCGGGGCGGAAGCATTGTCCCAGATGACGATGTGTTCATCCTGCGCACGGGCCCCCAGCACGGCGGAAGCGCAGCAGAAACAAGTTAGAAACAGTTTTTTCATCGTATTGAAATTTGGATTGAGTAAGGGCTTCTGCAAGTCGGCGTCACCCGACACCGATCAATTCGTGTACCTCCGACGCCGTAGCCGCTTCGACGGCCCTGCGTGCCGTCAGTTCCGCCTGCGGCGTTTCGAGCCCGCGAATGCGTTCCTTGACGGCCGGAACGGAGGGCGGCGCCACGCTCAGCTCGTCGAACCCCAGTCCGACGAGCAGTTCAGCATGGGCTGCGCATCCGGCGAATTCGCCGCAGATGCCCACTTCGCATCCATGCCTATGAGCCGCATCGACCGTCAGCCGCATCGCGCGCACCACGGCCGGATGCAGCGTATCGTACATCGCCGCGATCCGCCGGTTGCCCCGATCGACGGCCAGCACGTACTGCGTGAGATCGTTGGTGCCGATGCTGAAGAAGTCGACTTCCTTGGCCAGACGGTCGCTGTTGATGGCGGCGGCCGGGGTCTCGATCATGATGCCGATCTGCACGTCCTCGCTGTAGGGGATGCCCTCGTTTTTCAGCTCGCGGCGGACCTCCTCGCACATGCGCTTGGCCTCACGGACCTCCCAGACGGAGGTGACCATCGGGAACATAATGCCCAGCTTGCCGAATGCGGACGCGCGGAACAGGGCGCGCAACTGGGTCTTGAAGATCTCGGGCCGGGTCAGGCAGATGCGCAGTGCGCGCATACCCATGGCGGGGTTATCCTCCTTGGGCAGGTCAAAGTAGCCGATCTGCTTGTCCGCACCGATGTCCAGCGTGCGGATGATGACCTCCTTGCCGTCCATGTCAGACAGCACCTGCTTGTAGGCTTCAAACTGCTGCTCCTCGGTGGGATAGTCCGTCGTGTTCAGGTAGAGGAACTCGGAGCGGAACAGGCCGATGCCGCCGCCATCGTTGACCTGCACGGCATGCACATCCTCCGGCGAGCCGATGTTGCAGTAGATGCGGATGGTCTTGCCGTCCTTCGTTACGTTGGCCTGGCCCTTGAGCGTTTCCAGCAGGCGCTGCAGGCGCAGCTGCTCGTCGCGCTTTTTCAGCAGGCGGTCACGGGTGTCGTCGTCGGGGTCGATGACCAGCGCACCGGTGCTGCCGTCCGCGATGGCGGCGCGGCCCTCCAGCTCGGGCTTGAGCGCGTCGCCCATGCCGACGATGGCGGGAATGCCCAGCGTGCGGGCCAGAATGGCCGTGTGGCTCGAACCGGAGCCGCCCGCCGTGATGAAGCCCAGGACCTTGGACTTGTCCAGCTGGATCGTCTCGGACGGGGCCAGGTCGTCAGCGCAGAGCAACACCGGCACATCGGACGCAATGCCGCCCTGCACGATGCCGCACAGGATGCCCAGAATGCGCTGGCTGACATCCTTGACGTCGGCGGCGCGGGCCTGCATATAGGCGTCGTCCATCGAGGCAAACATCTCGGCAAACTGCTCTGACGTGTCGGAGACGGCGGCCTCGGCGTTCATTTTCTGGTTGACGATGCGATCCTCAATGGCCTCCTCGAAGTCGAGGTCCTCGGCCATCATCTGGTGGGTCTCAAACAGCATGGCGGCTTCGTCGCCGGCCTCCTTGCGGGCCTGCTCGGCCAGCACGCCCAGTTGCTCGATTGCGCCGGTCTGCGCACCCTTGAAGCGGTGCCACTCGGCGTCGGTATCCTCCACCGTGTAGCGCTTGATCTCCGCCGTGGCACGGCGGTAAAAGTAAAGCGGGCCAACGCCGACACCGGCGGAAACGCCCTTGCCTTGAATCGTGATCATTGGGGAGCCTCCTTCAAATCAAAACCGCGGCTGCCGTCTTGCTGCGGCGGCCGCGGCCGTACATGATGCCGGAATTACAGATGCTCGTTGAAGAACTTCTCCAGAGCGGGGGCGGCGGTGTCCTCGTCGGCACCCTCGATCTTGACGGTGACGGTGTCGCCGCACTTGATGCCCATGCCCATCAGAGCCATGAGACGGGTGGCGTCAACGGACTTGCCGTTCTTGTCAACAATGGTGACGGTGCTCTGGCAGGTCTTGGCCTCCTTGGCCAGCATGCCGGCGGGACGTGCGTGAATGCCAACGGGCTCTTTGATTGTATAGGTGAATTCTTTCATAGCTTTTTCCTCCCATAGATGCGGTGCGGTAGGGCGCAGCGCAAATAATTAAGCTGTTATTATAATAACATACTCTGCCGCCAACGTCAACGGAAAAAGCTCCAAAAACAAGCTGAATCTTTGGTTATTTTGGGCAAAAAAATGTGTGGGATGTGTACGATTCGTCCATAAATGGGTTGAATCATCATTTCCGGAGAAATTCCCGCAGCACATCCTCCGGGCGGGGCGTGTGCAGCGGGTAGCGTGCGCGCAGCGGCGCGGCGGCACCGTCCATGATGTAAGGCGTGCCGACAAGGTCAAGCATCGCCACGTCGTTGTAGTTGTCGCCGAAGGCCATGACCTCGTCATGGGCGAAGCCCAGCACGCGGCAGAGCGACTCGACGCCGACACCCTTGTTGGCGGTGGTCGTGTCGATCCAGTACGGGCCCGCCACGGCGCAGTTGGCCTGCTGCCAGCGCGGCACAAAGCGGTCCGCGTACTTTTCCACGCCCTCATGCAGGTAGACCGACACCTTGACGATCTCCTCGTGGATCTCGGACGGGTCAGAGATGACCTTGTAACGGTTGCCGATAAATTGGATGCGGTCCAGCATACCGAGGCCGCGCTCCATCAGATAGGCGCAGTTCTGGCCCGAGAGCATGACCTCGCCCTGGCCGTCGCTGCAGTCCCACAGGTCGTGGGCGATTTCCTCCGCCAGTGCGCGGGGCATCGGGTTCTCGGCGATGCAGTGCTCGTCCTTGAACAGCACGCCGCCGTTCTCGCACAGGAAAACACAGCAGTCGGCCACCGGCGCAAACAGCAGGCGCAGGCTGGTGTACTGCCGCCCGGATGCCGGGCAGAACAGGATGCCGCGGTCATGCAGGGCGCGGATCTGGTCGAAAATTTCGCCCTCCAGCTTTTTGCGGCCATATTGCAGCAGCGTACCGTCAATGTCGCTGCAGATCATTTTGATTGCCATAATACAACTCCTTTGTGGTTACGGGAATATTGTAGCACATTTGGCAGGGTGTTTGCAATTTTGTTTGGGCGCGTTATAATAAATTTGTAGGGGCGAGCAGTGCTCGCCCGCAAAACCTGACGGTGGCCGTGAACGGCCCGGGTCGTCGAGGACACAGACCCCTACAACGTGCGGAAATGTGCGAAAAGAACGGAGATGCAATAGTATGGCTTTCATCACAATAAACCACCATGTCCCTGCCGACAACGGCGCGGCGTTTGTGGCCGAAAACGCCACACTGGCGGGCGGCGTGCGGCTTGAGAAAAACAGCAGCGTCTGGTACGGCGCGGTGCTGCGGGCGGACACCGGGCGCATTGCCATTGGGGAAAACTCCAACGTGCAGGACAACGCGGTGCTGCACACCGGCCCCGGGCTGGATGTGACGGTAGGGCGCGGAACGTCCGTCGGACACGGGGCCGTTGTGCACGGCTGCACGGTGGGCGACGGCTGCCTGATTGGGATGCACGCGACGATTTTGAACGGCGCGGTCATCGGGGACGGCTGCCTGATCGCCGCGGGGACGCTTGTGCCGGAGAACATGCAGGTGCCCGCGGGGAGCCTTGTCATCGGCGTGCCCGGCAAGGTCGTGCGGCCCGTCAGCGCGGCACAGGCTGCCGCCATCAAGGCCAATGAAGAAGAATATTTGGAATTGGCGAGGGCGCACGCAGAGGCAAAATAACCGCGGTATGCGCTTTTGCCGGAGACGTAGGGCGGCCAGCCCTCTGGCCGCCGCGGAGGGGTCAAGACCCCTCCCTACAAATCAACCGTTAAAGGGGTGCCAACGGCAAAGCTGCCCCCCGGGCATGCCCGGCCCCTACAGAGCAATAAAAAAACAGGATGCTGTCTTGCGAAACGGCATCCTGTTTTTTATGGAATTTACTTCAGCACCGCGCCCAGATTGGCGCTGGTGACCAACCTTGCGTACCGCGCCAGCCAGCCGGTCTTGATGTTCGGCTCGGGCTGGACGTAGGCGGCCTTGCGGGCGGCAAGCTCGTCGCCGCTGACGGCCAGGTGGATGGACGCATTCGGAATGTCGATCTCGATGGTGTCCCCTTCCCTGACCAGACCGATGGGGCCGCCGGAGGCTGCCTCGGGGCTGACGTGGCCGATGGCCGCGCCGCGGGACGCACCGGAGAAGCGGCCATCCGTGATGAGTGCTACGGTGGTATCCAGCTTCATGCCCGCCAGTGCGCTGGTGGGGTTGAGCATCTCGCGCATACCGGGGCCGCCCTTGGGGCCCTCGTAGCGGATGACCACTACGTCGCCGGGGTGGATGTCACCTGCGTAGATAGCCGCAATGGCGGTGTCCTCGCTGTCAAAGACGCGCGCGGGGCCGCTGTGGACCTGCATTTCGGGCGCAACGGCGCTGCGCTTGACGACACAGCCGTCCGGCGCAATGTTGCCCCACAGAATCTGCAGACCGCCGGTCTGACTGTACGGATTGTCGATGGAGCGGATCGCCTTGTCGTTGAGAATCTTCGCACCGCGGATGTTCTCTCCCAGCGTTTTGCCGGTGACGGTGGGAACATCGAGGTCGAGCAGGTTCTTCTTCGCCAGCTCAGCCTGCACCGCCGGGATGCCGCCCGCCTCATACAGGTCGGGCATGTGGGTGGGGCCGGCGGGGGCCAGATGGCAGAGATTCGGCGTTCTGGCGGAAATCTCGTTAAAGAGCTTCAGGTCAATCGGGCAGCCCGCCTCCTGCGCAATCGCCAGCAGGTGCAGCACCGTGTTGGTGGAGCAGCCCAGCGCCATGTCGCAGGTCAGGGCGTTGCGGATGGAGCGCTCGTTGATGATCTGGCGCGCGGTCACGCCGCGGCTGACCAGGTCCATGATGGCCATACCGGCGTGCTTGGCCAGCTGCAGGCGCTTGGCGTAGACAGCGGGAATCGTGCCGTTGCCGGGCAGCGCGATGCCGATGGCCTCGCACAGGCAGTTCATGCTGTTGGCCGTGTACATGCCGGAGCAGGAGCCGCAGCCCGGGCAGCAGTTGCAGGTGCAGTCCTCAAGCTGAGCGTCGTCGATCATACCGGCCTTGTACGCGCCGACAGCCTCGAACATTTTGGAAAGGCTGACCTCCTCGCCGCCGTAGCGGCCTGCCAGCATCGGGCCGCCGGAGCAGACCACAGCGGGCACGTCCATGCGGACGGCGGCCATGACCATGCCGGGCACGATCTTGTCGCAGTTGGGGACCAGCACCAGACCGTCCAGCTGGTGGGCCATGAACATCGTCTCAACGCTGTCGCAGATCAGTTCACGGCTGGCGAGGGAGTATTTCATGCCCACATGGCCCATAGCGATGCCGTCGCAGACACCGATGGCGGGGATGAGGATGGGGGTGCCGCCTGCCATGCGCACGCCAGCCTTGACGGCGTCGGCGATCTTATCCAGATGGGCGTGGCCGGGGACGATCTCGCTGTAGGCGGAAACGACGCCGATCAGCGGACGGTCCAGCTCCTCCGGCGTGTAGCCCAGCGCATAAAACAGGCTGCGGTTTGGTGCCCGCTCCGGGCCTTTTTTGACGTTATCGCTGTTCATAGGTTTTCTCCGTTTTCATATAAAATGCCTTCCCCCTGCGGGGGAAGGTGCCGCGAAGCGGCGGATGAGGGGCGGCCTTATGCCCGCCGCCCGTAAACGGGATGCTGCGGGAGCTCTGCCCTCATCCGGCCCTGCGGGGCCACCTTCCCCCTCGGGGGAAGGCTTAGAGCGTTATCTTACAATTACTTCTTCAGCCAGCTCATCATCTTGCGGAGCTCGGCACCGACCTTCTCGATGGGATGGTTGGCGGCGATGCGGCGCTGTGCGAGGAAGTGGGTCTTGCGGCCGCCCTTCGGGCTCATCTCGGTCAGGAACTCGGAGGCGAAGGTGCCGTCCTGGATCTCCTTCAGGACCTGCTTCATCTCCTTGCGGGTGTCCTCGGTGATGAGGCGCTTGCCGGTGCGGTAGTCGCCGTACTCGGCGGTGTTGGAGATGGAGTAGCGCATACCGCTGAAGCCGGACTGGTAGATGAGGTCAACAATCAGCTTCATCTCATGGATGCACTCGAAATAGGCGTTTCTGGGATCGTAGCCGGCCTCGCACAGGGTCTCAAAGCCCGCCTGCATCAGGGCGCACACGCCGCCGCACAGCAGCATCGACCAGTGCGTCCGGCCGCGCCAAAGCAGCTCCAGCCCGCCGTAGCCCAGTCCGCCGGCGGTGAACACACCGCCGTATTCGAGTACTTTCATATGGCTTCGCCTCCGTGGAGGAGTATGTCCCCGGAAGGTGGGATTCAGTCCGCATTTTTTGCTCGCCCGGCGCAGAAAACCCTTGACAGACCGTGCCGGGACTGCTATAGTATAAAAGCTGACAACAAAGTGGGCGCCCTCTGGGCAGCCTCACCCGGCCGCAAAGGCGGTCCGCGGTCAATAAAACCCGCTCCCGTCCGGGAGATATGTGTGTTTTATGCGCGCGGATGTGTCTTGCATCCGTGCTTTTTTGTTCTCGGAGCGATCGCTCCCGATGCAACCAATGGAGGTGTGTTCGTATCGCAACTGCAAACTATCAGATCAACGAAGAGATCCGCGATAAGGAAGTCCGCGTCATCGGCGCTGACGGCGCTCAGCTGGGCATCATGTCCTCGGCCGCTGCGCTGGAGATCGCCGAGGGGAAGGACCTCGACCTCGTGAAGATCGCTCCGGGTTCCAACCCGCCGGTCTGCAAGATCATGGACTACGGCAAGTACCGTTTCGAGCAGGCCAAGCGCGAGAAGGAAGCCAGAAAAAATCAGCATGTGATCGAAGTCAAGGAGATCCGCATGTCGCCCGGCATCGGCGAGAACGACTTCAACACCAAGCTGAAAAACGGCCAGAAGTTCCTGCAGGGCGGCGACCGCCTGAAGGTGACGATCCGCTTCCGCGGCCGTGAAATGGCGCACACCAATATCGGTGAACAGCTCCTGCGTGACTTTGCCGCCAAGTGCGCGGACATTGCCAACCTCGACAAGCAGCCCAAGCTGGAGGGACGCAATATGTCCATGTTCCTGTCGCCAAAGCCGCAGAACACCAATAGTAAGAAGTAAGCAAACCAAGGAAGGAGAAAATACAATGCCCAAACTGAAATCTCACAGTGGCGCGAAGAAGAGATTCAATCTCACCAAGAACGGCAAGGTCAAGCGTGCCCATGCGTTCAAGAGCCACATTCTTACCAAGAAGGATACCAAGCGCTGCCGTCGTCTGCGTTCCACCACTTATGCGGATGCGACTACCGAAGCGACCATCAGAAAAATGATTCCTTATAAATAAGGATTGACCGCACAATAGGAGGAAACAACAATGGCAAGAGTTAAGGGCGCGATGATGACGCGCAAACATAGAAAAAAGAGACGGAAACAACAACGGTTATAGAAACAACGACCGCAACGGCTACTGGGGCAACAAGTCCCGCCACTATAAGATGGCCAACCAGCAGATGATGAAGTCCGGCCGCTACGCTTACGTCGGCCGCAAGCAGAAGAAGAGAGACTTCCGTCAGCTGTGGATCACCCGTATCAGCGCCGGCTGCAAGGCCAACGGCATGAACTACTCCACCTTTATGCACGGCCTGAAGCTGGCCGGCATCGACATGAACCGCAAGATGCTCTCCGAGACTGCGATTCATGACCCCGCTGCGTTCACCGCTCTGTGCGAGCAGGCGAAGGCTGCCCTGAACTGAGTTTCCAAGTTAAAAACCCCGCCATCCGACCGGATGGCGGGGTTTTTGTATGTTCTTCAGTCGACCTGCCGTGCCACGACCAGAAAGCGGCCGTTCGCCGTGTGGTAGGCACAGGTGGACAGCGTGAGTAGCCGGTCGTCGGGCTGGATCGTGATGCCGGTGTCATAGCACCGGTTTTGTTCGATAAACGTGCAGTACTGCGCAAACTGCTCCGGGTCCGTGCCGATGCAGTCATAATATCGAAAGGCGCCAGAGCCCTCAGCGGGGATTTCCGTTTCGATCGCGGCCACGACCTCATACGAATGGGAGGCGTAGAGCGTGTCAAACTGCACGATCGGGTGCGCAGCGCGAAATGCCGCATCCTTGTAGGAGATCAGCGAGCCGAACATGCTGCCGTCTTTCATGTGGTGCCCGTAGATGAGGATGTTGTCTGCCGTGCGCACATCGCAGTTTTCGGCGACATACAGCGTGCCGCGGTACGACCACTTGCCGTAGAAGTCCATGTGCAGGTACTTGCCCGGCGTGTCGGGGGCAAACATGACGACGTTGTTGATGTTGGTGCCGTCGATCCGCAGCCAGCCGATCGTATCCGCATTGTCGGCGGCAACTGCACGCACCTGCTCCATGGCCTCCGCACTGGCTGCGTCATGCGCGGCGGCGAGCGCCTCTGCGACAGCGCGGTCGCTGCGGTCACTGTGCCAGTACCAGCCGAGCACGCCAACGCAGACCAAGAATCCGACGATGCAGACGACGCGGATCACGATGAGAACGGTTTTTTTCATACAAAACTCCTGATAAGAAAATGGGCAGTGTCATTTGACGCTGCCCATTTTAACTGCATGAGAGTGAAGATCAGGCGCCGTGGTGCTTGCTCTTCCTGCGGTTGTAGTAGGTCGCAGCGAAGGTCGCCACGAAGATCACTGCCAGCGCAATGACCAGCCAGATCAGACGTGTGTCGCCGGTCTTGGGGGTGTTCGACTTGCTGCCATCCGGATTATTGCCGTCCGGATTGTTGCCGTCCGGATTATTGCCGTCCGGATTGTTGCCGT
>ERZ773181.2738-NODE-2738-length-11193-cov-15.619591_pt1 | contig 11193 bp, 8 predicted proteins | sample MGYA00581001_ERZ773181 | MGnify/ENA primary metagenome ERZ773181 (study PRJEB29015, sample SAMEA2737780) | human gut metagenome | biome: human gut; feature: human-associated habitat; material: faeces | place: China | collected 2012 ... | reverse complement strand
CCCTATACCATACGCTGCTTTTCAGTACCGCAAGGATGGGTGTCCTATTGTCGTCATATTCTGATTTCTTTCAGGGCATTTCCGGCTTCTTCACCAGCTTGACGGTGAACGCCTGTTCCGTGGCCCCCTCCGGCAGCAGCTTTGCCTCAATCACAAGCCGCTGATTACCGCTGTTGGTCTTGTCGTACTTCCGGCAGCAGGTGGAGAGGGTCAGGAAGGTATCCCCCTCGGAGAAGGTCACACCGTCAATATCCAGCCAGTTTTTCTTCTCCACGGTCTGGAAGAACTCGGTGAGCTTGCTCCCCATGGGATTGGGGTCAATATAGTCGAAGCCGACGTCCGTAATAAACAGGGCGGTGATCTGGAAGATCAGGTCGTCCCCGTCCACGGAAAGGTAGATGTAGGGGTTCTCCTTCACGAAGTCCGCGTCCATATAGCGGTGCAGCTTGGTAAACCGCACACCGTCTGGGTCGCAGTCGTTGGCAGAGTGGCCGTAGATGACGGTGTTGGTATCCAGCGCGTCCCGCCCGCTGAGATGGTTCCGGCAGTCGGCGTAGTAGCAGCCCCATGTGCTGTACTCCCGCAGCTCGTCCCGGTTGAGGTAAAAGCCGTTGTCCTCCGCCTGCATCACGGGGTCGTCCACCTCCGCGCCGGGGATATACAGCCACGCCACGGCGTCGGGGTTCCTGCTTTTGGCGTCGGCAAGCTCTGCCTGCCGGTTGACGGTGGGGATAGGGGTCGCCTCCACTTCGGAGGTGCCGGAGGGATCTTCAATGGGATCGGGGCCTTTCTGATAGCAGCCCATGACGCCCGTGGTCATGGCAAAGAGCAAAACCACCATGCAGAGCATGGGTCGGATGATCCGTCTGATTCTTTTCATAATGCGTTCTCCTGCCGCGCTGGAGCAGCGGCATGGCTCAAAGTGTTGTGTGTTCGGACAAAATGTTTCTTGTAGAGAAAAAGGAACAGCGCAGCTTCGGGGCGAGATGCCCGTCCGCTGCGCTGTCCAATGTTCGCTTATGGGTCTTTGCCAGCGGCCTTGCTATTCAGCCATTCGTATAGACTGGGAAACTCATCCGGCGGCTCTGGCGGCTTTTTGCGGCGCTCGCGCTCGATGCGCAGATCGCTCCGCACCAACAGAATACCGATGACCGTTACTATAAGGAATGGCACGAGCAGAATCCCTCCGATCAGCACCGTCACCAGCCACTCATCCAGAGAGGATAAAAGCCCGCTGTCGGTGAACTGATCAAACCAGCCCAAGTACGAAAGAGCAGCTATCATGGCCGTGATCAGCAGCGTTCCAACGCCGCCAATGACCACAAATGAGATGTCAAGACGCTTGATCCGCTGCCATTCCTTTTCAGTCATACGCGCTTACTCCGCAAGAGCGCGCCAGATGAAGGTGACGATCTGTGCGCGGGTGCAGTTGGCGTCAGGGCTGAACGTGGTGTTGGTGGTGCCCTTGGTGACGTCCTCCTTGACAGCCCACAGCACCGCGTCAGCGTAGTAGGCGCTTGCCTTCACATCGGTGAAGGGATTGGCCGTGCCCGCTGCCGGGGACTTCTGAGAGCGCCACAGGAAGGTGACGATCTGCGCGCGGGAGCAGGTGGCATCGGGGCTGAACATGGTGTCGCTGGTGCCCTTGGTGATGCCGTTCTCCACGGCCCACAGCACCGCGTCATAGTAGTAGCTGCCAGCCTTCACATCGGCAAAGGGCATGGCGCTGGACTTGGCGGCGGGGCTGCCTGCTGCGCGCCACAGGAAGGTCACCGCCTGCGCACGGGTGCAGATGCCGTCCGGGGAGAAATGGGTGGCATCGGTTCCGGTGGTGATGCCCTTGTCAACCGCCCAGTTGACAGCTTCCTCATAGTAGCTGCCCTCCGGCACATCCACGAACACGCCGGTCTGGGGGTTGCCGCTGGCCTTCATAAAGACGACCTCGATGGTGTGGTTCTTCTTCACATTCTCGAAGGTGTAGGACTTCACCGCGCCCACGTTCTTGCTGTCGATCAGCACCTTGGCGACGGCGTAGCCCTTATTCGGGGTGATGGTGAAGGTCTGATCCCGGCCCTCGCGGACGCTGACATTGCCGGTGGGAGAGATGGAGCCGTTCACGCCTGCGGTGGCCTTGATGGTGTAGTAGGTGTAACCGCCGCCGCTGCTGCCGCCGCCGTTGTAGACCCAGTTGGCCTTGACAGTGACGTCCTTATCCGGCATGACGAAGCTGGCGTTCTTGCTGCTGGCGCTGAGGACGGTCACATCGTCGGAGGTCCAGCCGTTGAAGGTGTAGCCGGACTTGGTTCCGGCGTAGATATTGACCGTGGTTCCTGCCGCATGGCTGCCAGCGCCGGTAGCGCCGGTGCCCGCGCCGCTCAAGGTGACGTTGTGATACTTGGCAGCCTCCGCGTCGGCGACCTTGATGGTAAGCTCCTTCGTGTCAGAGCCGCCGCCATTGGTGGCCTTGACGGTGAACTTGAAATCGCCGGCCTTGGAGGGCGTACCCTTGATGGTGTCGCCCACCAGCGTCAGGCCGTCAGGCAGAGTGCCGGCCTCGATGCCCCAGGTGATGGGGTTGGTGCCGGTGGCAGCCAAGGTCTGGTTGTACGCATCGCCCACCTTGCCGTCCGGCAGGGCAACGGTGGTGATGGCGGGCTTGGTGGGAACATAGGTGCCCTCGGTGGCATCGAAGGTGTAGGTCAGGATCACGCTGTCCGCGTGGGCATCGCCGGTCAGATTGGGGCTGACCGTGGCCGTCTTGCCCGCGATGGCGTTATAGGTGGACTTAGCGGAGAATACGTCTGCGCCAGCGGTCTCCAGCGTGATCTTCACGGTGTAGACCGTACCGGGCTGGAACGTGCCGCCGATGGCAAGGGGCGTACCGTCCGCAGCCATCCACTCGGTATTTGCCACAGTGTAGGAACTGTCGGTGGTGGTTGCAATAGCCGCGGCAGCGTCCTTGACGGGCTTGGCAACGGTCAGGTGCTCCACCATGATGCTGGTCAGCATGGGGATCTCGGTGTTCTCGCTGCGCTTTGCGGGGCAGTCAACGCACTCCTCGTGCTGCTTGCCCGCTGCATTGGGGGTTGCCGCGGTGTCTACCACCCACTGCCAGGTGTGGTTGGCGGTTTCGGTGTAGTTTGCGGTTTCGCCGGACTTCTTGCACTTGGAGCAGGTGCGGCTATGGGTGGTATCATCATCCTTCGTCCATGCGGAGAAGTCGTGGGCCTCCACCTTGAAATCGTCGCCTGCTGTGCAGGTCTTGATATGCGTACCGGGGTCCATGTATACCCAAGGCTGCGCTTCGGTATTGTGGGTATGGCCGACCGTTACGGTGCAGCTTGCGGATTTGGTGCCGCAGGTGACTGTGATAATTGCCGTGCCCTGTGCCTTAGCGGTCACCTTGCCGGTATTATCAACCTCCGCGACTGTGGGCTTGTCGCTCGTCCAAATCAGGCTGCCCGCTGCGTTGACAGGCTCCTTCACGGCGGAGAGCTGAATGCTGCCGTCAATGTCCAGATTCACCTTCGTCGGGACAACGGTAAGGCCGGTAAGCTCAATGACGGGAGCTGCGGTCACGGTGACATAAAAGAGGGAAGTCTTAGGAAGCGTTTTGTATTCGGTGCTGCCATCCTTGACGGCAACCAGTTCCAGTTGGGTTTTCCCCGATGCGGCATGAGCCGCCTTCGGCTTGATCTTGCCGTCCTCCAGCGTAATATTATCATCCTGCGTCAGATGCTCAAAGCCGGTGCTGTAGCTCTTGATAATGCGCCATTCCAGATGATAGCCGCTGTTCTCAGGCAGCAGCTTCGGAAGATCGGTGGGAAGCTCCGCCTCGTCATTTTCGCTCAGGGTAATATCCGCGTATGTGTAAACGCTCTCAAGTCTCAAAGCATCGGTCACATCGGAATCATCGTATACAACCACATCCCATGAGCCGTAGTAGTTGTTTGTACCGGGGTAGCTGGCTTTCAGATTTGCGCTGCCCTTAGAATCGCCTTTGATCGTGATGGTATGGCCATTGGGGAACGTTGTGGCCGTCTCGGTGTTTGCGGCAATATTTCCATTGGAGATCGTGATGTGGCTTGGTGCCCCGCCATTATCATCCTTGAAGGTGATCTCATTCCAAGAATTGGCGTTGATGGGGTCTGCGTTGACCTTCAGATCTACGCTCTCGCCCACCTTGATATAGATCTTTTCGCCGCTGTTGTAGCCTTTCAGCAACACGTAATGCAAAGGAACATTGTCATACAGCATGATGCTGTTTCTGCTCACAATGGAGCCTGCCGTATGGGTCTTAGTCTCCTTGAAACGGGCGAAAACATAATAGGTGGTATTGCTCGTCAAGCCGGTTTCGGCAGCGGTAGCGGAAGTGATCGGATTTGCGCTCCAATCCGGCGTAGAGGTCGTGCTGTAAACATACTCGCAGTCGGAGTCGAAGTTCGTGATTTTGAAGCCGGTGTAGGTGCCTGCGCCATCCTTCACGGCCTCAAGCTGAATAACCTCGGGATAATTGTTATTGGCGGCCTTGCTGACCTTCAGCGCCGCGCCGACGATCTCGCCGAGATAGCCCTCCGCCGTGACTACTATACGGATGCGGACATTCTCGCCCATATCAGCCGCCACGGGAGTATACTTGCCACTGGTCGCGCCCTCAATATTCGTCCATGTGCTGCCGCCGTCCGTGCTGCGCTGCCACTGGTACGCCGGGGTGGCTTCTGCGGGGGTCACGCTGGCAGCGATGGAGATGGGGCTGCCGTAGACAATGCCGCTGGTGTAGTACACGCTGCCCTCGATGGTGGGATCGGGTTCAACCACCGGCGCTTCGTTCACCACCAGCTTGACGATATGTTCGTTGCCCATGATGCCGACGAAGCTGCCGTCCTTTTGCAGATTCAGCTGCAAATCATAGGAATAGACCTTGGGGTCTGCACCTTTCTCAATGGTGATCGTATGCGAGGTTTTATCGGCAGCGATGGTATCTGTCTGCTGTACCGCGGAAGAACCGGAGATATAATGCTCGCACTTTGCGCGATAGCTATAACCCGCATTTACCAATTCACTCGCCAGAGGATACCACTCGAACTTGATGGTATGCGCCGTGCTGTTGTCCATCCTCTCAACTTCGCCATACCAGTCCTTGGCGTAGTTGATGGTCTTGGTGCCGTCCAGCGTGACGGACTTCATGCCCCATGCGTTGGGGATGACGGTAACGGAATTCCCTCCCTTGGGGTATAAATAAATCCACGGGGACTGAATTTTGAACCATTCCGATTCCGACCAGCCGTATGCCGTCCGGATGTCATTGCCGCAAAGAATGGCACTATTGCCTATGCTGGCCCGATATTGCGGCTGAGTCCCATCCCAAGTGTATTCTCCGCCCACAAATCTAATTGTTGTACTGCGATCCTTAAAAGTGCCTCCTCTCAGCTTAGTCGGCAAATCAATGTAGCACCGACTTTCACGCTGGTTATCGTCATTGTTTTTTTCAAAGACGCCACCCGTAATTTCGACAGTCGGAGAATCCATTGTCATTTCTGCATTTTTGGGTTCCCCTGCGGGACTATTCCCCATTCCCCAAGTGGCATATAAACCCTGCTTAAAAGTACCGCCGGTGATTTTAATGGGAGTGACGTTATACTTCAATGTCCCTGTGGCAGAGCTGTCATCCCTTTTAAGTACCACTCTGCCGTCGATCTCGCCGCCATTGACATGAAGCTGAAGGGTATCATTATACTTGTAAGAGTGTGTCGAGAAAATAACATAGTCGGAGCTTCCGGAATTCGTAACAGGCGCATAAAGTCTGCCGCCGTTGATCGTGATACTGCCAGCGCTATCAATCAAAATAATGCCGCGATAAGAGCTGCTAAGCGTACCGCCATCCACGGTAAGGCTGCCAGTATTGTCAATAAGAATTGCCTGCTGTACGCCCACTACTGATCTGTATTCTATATCGATCCGGCCATTGGTGCCGCTGTCCTTGATTGTCAAATCCGCATCTCTTAGCTCTATAAAATTTGCGCCCATGTTAGACGCGAGTGTCAGCTTGTGATCGTTCAGGTCAAGAACATTTCCGCTTCCTTTGAATTTTAAATTTGTTGCGGGTGTCACGCCGACTCCCTCAACAAAATTGCTGGAGTTAATATCTGCCGTGAGCTTGATCTTAGCCGAGCCCTTATCGACTGCGTCTTTCAACTGTCCATAGGTGCTGACGGTCGTCCACTCCGGCTCCGCCGCGCTCGCCGTCACGCCCATGGCGGGCACGAGGGAGAGGAGCATCACCAGCGTCAGAAGCAGACTGGTCATTCGTTTTCTCATGTTTTTTCTTCCTCCTTTATAGAAAGATTGGTCGATTTGCCGCGTTTTTGTCCCCGGCTCGCGGCCGCCGGGTGAAAGGTAGGCGTTCCTTCGGATCTGCCCCACCTCCTAAAGCGGAGCCACGGCGAAGGTCGTGCCCTTCGCGCCGTGGACGCCGGGCGGTGCTCTGTTGGCCGCCGCCCTGGGCATGGACGGCTTTCCCTCGCCGTCGCTCTCCCGATCCCGCGCCTGTGTGCGGGGGCGAAGGAAGGAAAATAGCTTCTTCATCCCGTGTCACCCCCTGCCGTCAGAGCGCGAAAAGGCGCGCCCTGTCCGAAAACACTTCGGGCAGGCCGCGCCTGTTGACGATATATGAGGGTAGCAGAAAAGGACAGACTTACTCTGTCTGTCTGTCTGTCTGTCTGTCTGTCTGTCTGTCTGTCTGTCTAATTATGGGGGAAAATCTCATGCTGTCAACCCCTTTTTTGCAGATGTTTCAAGGGCTTCGCGCTTTTGCGCTTCCGTTCAGACGCCTCGAAAAAGCGGTCTTGCGCGGCGCTGTCCGAGCCCTTCCTGCCGGACGCTCCGCCGCCTCGCCACACCCCGAAGCCCGGACAATTCAGCGCCTCGGCAAAGGGGTATAGTTAGATACAATAAGTTTACCATAGACCCCTCCGCAATTCAAGGCTTTTGTGTGAATCCCCTGTATCTTTTTCGGGAACGGGTTAAAAAAATCCGGCTTTTTTCGCCGCGAACAAAACATTTCTCTGAAAATCTGGCCAAAACGCCCTGTTTGGATTGTAGTATGGGTAGAGGGGGAAATACGGGGGTGCGAACGGGGTCAAGAAAGCGGCAAGCAATGCAAAGCGGTACCCACTTTGCGAAAACAGGCGGATTCCGTTTACACGGAGCCCGCCTGTTTCATGCTTGTTGGGGCGCTGCCCCAATCCCCGCAGAACACAAAAACTGTGTTCTGGAACGATGGATAAATCCATCGGCTGCGCGATTTTTCAAATCGCTTGTGGGCGGGCAGCTCAGCGCTGCTCCGCCTCTTTTTCCCGTCGTTCATTCGCTTCCTCCTGCTCCTTGTCCAGTTCCAGAATACGGTCGATATTGGCCTTGGCCGTCAGCAGCTCTTTCATTTCCTCACGGGCTTTTCGGTAGTCGGCGTAGGCCGCTTTCTTCTCCGCCAGCAGCTCGGCGTACTCGGTATTCAGCGCCTTGATGGTGGGCAGCTTCTTGAAGCCCAGTCCATCAAAATAGTTCTTTGCGGCCTTGTGGATCGTGATCTCGCTTTCATGCTCTGCAAGAAATTTCTTGGAGTACCCGGCCTTGCGGTAGGCCGCATAGATGTCGCGGGTCTTGGCGTAACCCACAATATGCTTCCGCAGTACGGCAATCTCGGCCATGCGTGTTTCCGCAGCCTTAATCCTTGCGGAAAGCTCGTTGAAGTGAGCGGACGCTTCCGCCGCTTTCTCTGAGAGAACGGCGTAATCTAAAAGCTCATGGTCTTGCAGATAGGTCACCGTCTGTGCCATCTGCTTCAAATTGAACAACGTCGCCCAACGCGCATAGCCAGCGCCCTTGCCCGCGCGTAATTTGGCCTGAATGTCCACCAGCAGATTCCCGCTACACTTTTCCGGTTTGACCGGCGCGGCGGCGTTCTTTCGCGGCGTATGCGCCTTTTCACCTGCAATCACCGCGCGGAGATCTGCGGGAGTATAACCGTCACCGAGGGTATCCATGCGAATGGACTTTTTCTGTTTGCCGCCCAACAGGGACGGGACTTTCTTGCCCTTGACCTCATACCCGGCCTGCCGCAGTAGCTCCAGCAGCGCTTCAAAGCTATCGGGCTTTTGTACCAGCGCATCGTCAATGGCCGCGCATATCCGCTCCCGGTGGGAGGGCTTCTTTTTGTCGCCCAGCCACTTGTTGTAGCTCTTGCCGTGGCGCTTCGGATTCTCCACGATGGAGTAGCCGTTCTCGATGCAGATGGTATCGTTGAGCCGCCGCACAGCTCGGCTGCTGCCCCAAAAGTTTCGGAATTTGCGGGTCTGGCTGAGTGCGGTGGAGTTCCAGATCACATGATTGTGAATATGGGCTTTGTCGATATGGGTGCAGACGATATAGGCGTGATTGCCCTTGGTGAAGCGCTTGGCCAGCTCACAGCCCAAACGGTTCGCGTCCTCCGGTGTGATCTCTCCGGGAACAAAGGATTGCCGCAGATGGTAGGCGATCACATCATCCTCGCCGCGCACTCTGCCGGTCTTTTGGGTGTATTGATTTTTGGCGAAAAGGAACTCGGCATCGGCGATCCTGCTGTCGCACTGCCAGCTTGTTATCAGCCTGCCGCCGTCTGTCTTTTGCGGATTTTCGGTGTAGTCGATGATAGCGCTGATGGCCTGTCCCACCGTGCGGCCTTTGCCGGTGTGCAGAGGCATCAGGCGCGTGGTTGCCATGTTGGACACCTCCTTGAAAAGTCAAACGGCCTGCCGTAGCAGACCGCTTTACACTACCCCTTTATCTATCATGTGCATCAGATTTTTCGGCGCATACAGCTTCCAGTCCTCGTGCCAGATGAAGCCGTGCCTCTCGCTTGATAAATAGGATTTTATAGCACGGAGGGGTAGTTTTTACAATCTCTTTGAGTAAAATCAAAAACAGAATTTATGAAAAAGCAAGCCGAGGCGTTCGCCCCGGCTTGCGCTTTAACTATGGATGAAGTTTTTCATGGCAGCGTTCACGTCTTGCAGCTTGCTAAGTCCCTGCACCGCCAGCAGCGGAAGTCCCATCGGGCTGATTAGAAACGCCAGCACAAGGAGGATAATGCCGTTTTTTACAGAGTAGGTAATCATCACGGCGATGGCCAACAGGGAGAGCAGGCCACTTGCCAGCTTGAACACGAAGCCGGAGCAAGACAGCAGCCCCGCGCACAGCCAGACGAACAGGGACAGGATAAGCGATAGCGGCACAAGGATAATTTTCAGAATAGACATTTGACGGCCTCCTTTTCAAAGACGTTATGCTTTTCTAATATCAGAATACCATGACAGCGCGCGCTTTGCAACGATGCGGGGCTTTTGTGCGGACAGGGGCGGCGGTTATTCCGCCGCCCCTGCGACTTATTTCAGCGCCGCCAGCGAGGAAACGATTTTCTCCGCCGCCGTCCATATCCGTTCCTGACTTTGCTGAATGTCCTCCAGATCGGCCTCATAGATACGTCCCGTCTCATGGGCGCGGCGGGTGAGCTGATTGAGGTTGTTGCTGGAATACCGAAGCAGGGACACCAGCTCCCGCAGCTCCGGAAGATCGAGCTTTACCACATATCCGTCAATCGCCATTTTGCGGAGATACGCGGCCATGTTGGTGGTGCCGAACTGCGCCATCTTCGTTTCAATCATTTCCCGTTCCTGCGGCGTGACGCGGAATTTGAGCTGAATGTCCCGTTTGCGCTTTGCCATCGCTCAGCGCTCCGGGGCTTTGGACTTCGCCGAAATTTTCGGCGAAGTTGTTTCAGGCGGCTTTTTCAGCCTATCCCGGAAAGAGGTTTTCTGCCGCTCCTGCGCGTAGGCTTTGCGAGTCTGACTGAGAAACAGATCGACCAGACCGGGATGGCTGCTGACGGCCAGATAGCAGTTGCGGTCAGTACCCCATGCGTCAGGATTGGCGGGGATGGACATGGCGTTGGCCCAAGCCCTGTTGTCGGGAGAATAGCGCCTGTCCCAGTCCGCTTGACAGACGGTGATGGCGAGGATATAAAATGCGCGGTCATAGCCGAACTGCTGCACCACCTGATCGACTGCCGCTTCATCCAGCCGGTTATCCCGGTAGTGGTCACGGATGGCGGTTTCAATCGCTTCCTTGCAGGCCGTGTTCGCTTGATTGGAAGCGCGGTAGGCCGCAAGCTCGTCATGCTCTCTGGCATAGGATGCCGGGTGCTTGTAAACGGGGAGATTTTTCATTATCGTGCCTCCATTTCTTTCTTGTGGGGCTTTTCCGGTGCGCCATGAACAGGCGGCGCTTTCAGCCTGTCCAGAACGGAAGGCCGCGTCGATTTTGCAATCGCCTGCTCAGGCTGCGGCTGTCCCTTGCCGTCCAGATTCAGCTCCATATCCAGCTCAATCAGCCGCGCCGTTTTCGCGGCCAGCTCCTGCTCCTGCGGGAACGGCTTACCGACCTCAGCCTTTGCCGCTGCCTGCTGGTTATAGAGGTTTTCAAGCTGCTCCTGAACGCTGCGCAAACGCTCCGGCATTTTATCCAGCGCGTTCTCAATGCGGACAAGGTTGCCTCTGGCATCCGAACCGAGTTCAACGCGATGGGTCATCCGGCCTTTCAGCGTCAGCGTGTACGTTTTCCACATGGAATCAAAGGCAACGGACATGGTAAAGCCGCGATACTGTCCTTACCCCCGGACAGGCTGACGGCGTGAAACTGCTTGCCGTTTGCGTTCTGAATGGTTTCCCGCATGGGGAAGCCGCTCCGTTTTCACTCCTTTCCCACATCACAGCTCATAGATGGGCTGCTCGTGTTCGTAGTAGGGATCGCACAGGGCGGCAAGCTCAGCCACCAAGTCCTCCAAATCCAGAGAAATCTCGCTGTCCGCCCAATCGCTGCCCTTGTAGACGCGGTACTCGGTGACGTATTCGCCATCTCCGGCGTTCACGCTGAATTTGGCAACGACGGCAAAGCCCATATCCTCCAGCAGCCACAGCTCCATCGACCGGGCAGCAAACACCGCGCCGATATAGCTGTCGCCCACGTCCTCATAGAGAAGCGTCGCTCGCTGCTTGAACAGCTCCGTGCTGCGATAGTCCAGACTCAGCGCATTTTTGCCGTCTGCACGGTAGGCATAGACCGTTTCAGCCTTGTTCCAAACGGCTTGCAGCAGGGCGTGAT
>ERZ773181.2737-NODE-2737-length-11194-cov-2.292486_pt1 | contig 11194 bp, 6 predicted proteins | sample MGYA00581001_ERZ773181 | MGnify/ENA primary metagenome ERZ773181 (study PRJEB29015, sample SAMEA2737780) | human gut metagenome | biome: human gut; feature: human-associated habitat; material: faeces | place: China | collected 2012 ... | reverse complement strand
GTGATGGCGGCAGCGGCCGGTGAATGAGTTGTGATCATCCAGTTTTTGAAGGGCAGAGGTCTGCAGGACACTGAGTTTATCAGGAGACTTGAGCCGGAGATCAAGATTTTCCGTTTTGAAAAGAGTGAGACCGATTTTGTGGCACTTTCTGAAGATAAGAAGCAGGAAGAAATTGTCAACATTAAAAACGGATTGAACTTTGCCAAGAAAGTGCTTACCACGGGAGAATGTGATCTGCTGATCCTGGATGAGGTACTTGGACTCATTGACAATGAGATCATTACCGTGGAAGATCTGAAAAATCTACTGGAAGCAAGGGACGGTGAAACTGACATTATCATGACAGGGATTTCACTGAATGATGATCTGTGTCTGGTCGCCGATGAGGTTTCCAGGATAGAAACATTGAAATTTAAACGCTGGTAAGACAAGAGCATTTTTTGCAATAGCAAGAGCAGGATATCATAGCATCTGCGCATTGACAGGAGTCAGGCGAGGTGCTATGATTTGTTTATAACAAAACAGCAGTTCAGTCTGCGACAGCAGATGGCTGCATGAACAACTTGATAGATGAGATAGAGGTTGCGTATTTTAAGAGTAATTTTTTGGATGTGGCAGGCACAGAGGAAGGAAAATGAAAGGAAAACACGCCGAAAGAATTCGGAGGCACTGCATATGGATTCTTGGGCATACAGTTAAGAGCTGTATGACTGTCATCAGATTCTGATGGGGCGCTATCCGATGAAAGAGATAAAAGTCGGCGCCATTTGTGCCGGCTGTTTTTTTACATAATAATATTCAAGGAGGCAGTTAATATGGCAGTTTTTACAGGCGCAGGAGTAGCAATCGTTACACCCTTTAAGGATAACGGTGAGGTGGATTACGAGAAATTTGCAGAAATGGTAGAGTATCAGATCGAGAATGGTACGGATGCGATCATCGTCTGTGGTACTACCGGAGAATCTTCCACACTGACACATGAGGAGCATCTGGATGTTTATAATTTTAAGAAGAAAGAGCGTAAGAAGGAAGTGCAGGAACTGGAACAGGAAAAAGAAAATCTGACAGCAGAGAATGAAGGTCTGACTTCTCAGATTGCGGACGCAAGGGCAGATATTAAACTACTGGAAGAAGAAAAAATTCAGTTCCAGAAAGATAAAGAAATAGCAGAAAAACGTGCCGAGAACGCAGAAACGGAATTGAAAAAACTGGAGGACAGAAGAGAATTCCTGCAACCAGTGATGGATAATGTCAGTAAGGAAATAAAAGAATATGGAATGATCAAAACATTTTTGCCGGAAGCTACAGCATTGGAACGTGCGGTAACTTATCGGGATAAGAAAATAAAACCATTATTCATTGAAATGAAAAACAAAATCGGTGCGATGGCTGCACAGGTGAAAGAACTCACAAGAGAAAGAGATAGTTGGAAAAGTAAGTTTCAGAAGAAAAAGCAGGAGCACGAGAACACTAAAAAGGAACTGGCAGAAGTTCAGAAGGATTATCAGAAATTATCCGGTGAGAAAGAAATTCTGCAGGGAATTGCAGACAGATATAACCGACTTTTACGCATGTTGGGGAAAGATATGGTAGAACGACTGGTGCAGGACGATATCCGGATGCAGGCGGAACTTGAAGCGAAAAAGCAGAAAGAACAAATGCCGAAAAAAATAAGTGATCGCATACCATGGGCGAAAGAACGAAGTGAAGAATACAATGCACAGATAAAGAAGAACAAAACAAAATACAGAGGAATGGAGTTGTAAGAATATGAAGAAACAGATTTATGATGAAAAGAACGGACTGAGCTACACACTGCATGGAGATTATTATCTGCCGGATCTGGAAATCAATGAGGAAGAACCTACATATGGGAAATATGGAATAATGCGAAAACAGTTTCTGAAGGAACACAGGAGTGCAAGGTATCAATATCTGGTACTGACCGGGAAACTGACGGATCATCTGAATCAGGTTGATAAAGAAGCAAGAGAAAAAGTCGAAATGCTGGTGGGGCAGATGGCTGAACAGTGGGGCGTGACGGAAGAACTGAAAGCCCGGGATCAGATGCTGTGGGTCCAGCGGATGAACAACATCCGGCAGGCCACAGAGGAGATCATTTACAGTCAGCTGATTTACGCGTAATTGAAGAATCGCCGCTGCCCAGTGTGGAGGAACAGGTTTCCTTCCTGGACGGCGGCTTTTCTGTACCGGAGGAAGCGCAGCAGGCCTTTTTCCCGCAGTTGCAGCTTCCCCAGCAGGTCATTGACGAAGCCCTGTGCATGGGCTTCAATGACCGTGACAGCCGAAAAATCATATGTGCCTACTTCATGAAGGACAAGCCGGACAATGCCGATTTCCTGCAAAGAAGCTACGGCACCAATGGTGCGGGGCTGACCATTCAAGATCAGGATTACGCCGTCTGGTATGACCCGGAGGGCATTCGCATTTCCCCTGGGCACACTGTCCGGAATCTGCATACCACCCTTGTCACTTGGGAGCAGGCGGCGAAACGTATCCGGGAACTGCTGGATATGGGGCGGTATATACCCAAAGATGAGCTGGAACAGGTCCCGGCCTTTGAGCGGCGCAGAATTGCCCAGTCCCTTGCCTTTGCCGTGCGGGAATGCTCTGCCCAGGTGAAAGAGGACGGGTATCTTCCGCTTACAGCGAAAACCTATTCCTCCAATAGCGGCTTTCCCGAAATCGAGGCCCAGATGCAGCGGCTTCTGGAATCCCCGGATACGTTAATGCAACTTGTAGAGGAATGGACCGTGTTTGCGACCGCCTATGCCAATGATCGTAGTCTTATGGTAAGCCGCCTGTATAACCCCGCCGAGCTGCTGCAAAAGCTGGAAGATTTACAGCGAATCCCCCTGACATTCACCGCCGCTGAAGGTTTTGATTCTCTGCGGCGGTATTTTATTTCCGACGATGAAATCAACCAGGCACTGCGCGGCCATGAGAGCGAGTTCCGATCACGGCTGGATGTGTTCTCCTTTTTCATCCGGAATACGGATGCCAAGGAACGGGAGAAATATCTGAAACGGCAGCATGGAGAATACAGCGGCTACCACGGTGGAAACGACAACCGGGTCTACGACAGTACCGGTTTCTTTTTCAGCCACGGGAGTATCGGTGCGCCCTATGCTCAGGTAAACATGAAATGGCCAGCCGTTACCAAATGGGTATCCAACATGATCTCCGCCGGCGTCTACCTGTATCCCAGCGATACGGATAAAATGGCCGACTATGAGATCAATCAGCTTGCCCGACAGATCATGTCGTTCTTTTCCAATGCGCCAGACGGTTTTCAGCGTCCCACCCCCAGAAGTGATTTTGACTACTGGGAGGGCGTCGCGGAAATTCAGGAGCAGCTTTCTGACCCGGAGCAAGTCAATACCATTTATGTTTCCATGATGCAGCCTCTCATGGAAGCAACACAGCCCAGTGACCGTTCCTTTGAAATCCGGAAGCGTGGCATGGAGGCTATGGAAAGCTACCTGGCCGGAACGTTCTCTGTTTTTGGCAAAGACCACACCATTCGCCCGCTGGCGAGGCAGGCCGTCAACGAGGATTTGGAAAAGGCCAAAGAGCTTATTACAGAATTCTGCGCTGAAGAATATGACAGCGAGCCGGATTTCTCCGATCTACGGAAAGTCGATATTGCCTACACCACCATCACGGATGAAGAAGTCCCCGTTCAGGTCAGCGTTGACCTGATGGATTTCAAACTGGATCGGTACATTGACGGCATTATCGTGGATTCCCGAAAGTACAGTTCTCTGAAAGAGCTGACGGAACAGGAACTTACTGACCCAGACTTTGACGAGCTGACAGCTTTTTCGGAGGAACAGCTTGCCAAGGTTGCCCTCCACGGCATCCAAAATAAGGTCGTTCAGAGATTGACGGATAACGGTGAGGAAATTCAGATACAGCTCCATGTCAACGGCTTTTATTACAACCATTATGGCATGACGGATGGGACCGCCAGATATATTGACGGCCCCTTTGACACTCTGGAAGATGCCGCGGAAGAAGTTCATAACTACCATCCCCAAGCAGCCCAAATCGCTGATTCCGTGCCGGATATGGAAGAAGACACCTTCGATGACGTCGATCCCCAGCAGGTTCGGGAGGAACTGGCAAAGGGCGGGATCGTGGACGGAAAACTTGTTGACCCGGAGGCTCTGGAAAATACGCCCTTCATTCGTCAAGTCATGGCCGATGCGGGCGCGGCGGAGCTACCTCCTTCTTCGCCCATTCTCCCCCATGCTCTCCAGCCCGAAGTCGCCGCAGATGACCGCAGGAACTATCATATCTCCACGAATGATCTGGGTATTGGTGTTCCCATTGAGCGTTTCTATCACAACGTTCACGCCATAGAGCTGCTGCACAAGCTGGAAGCCGAAAACCGTCTGGCCACGCCGGATGAACAGGACATTCTCTCCCAATATGTAGGCTGGGGCGGCCTGCCCCAATTCTTCGAGGAATCCAACGCCCATTACGCCGAGCTGAAAGTCCTGCTGACCGAGGATGAATACACCGCCGCCCGGGAATCCACCCTGACAGCGTTCTACACCCCGCCTGTTGTAATTCGTGCCATGTATCAGGTTCTTGCCAATCTGGGCTTCCAGACCGGCAACATTCTGGAACCCAGCTGCGGCGTTGGCAACTTTATGGGTCTGCTTCCGGAGGAAATGGGCAACTCCAAAATGTACGGCGTGGAGCTGGACAGCATTTCCGGGCGCATTGCCCAGCAGCTCTATCAGAAAAACAACATTGCGGTTCAGGGCTTTGAGAAAACCGACCTGCCGGACAGCTTCTTTGATGTAGCCATTGGCAACGTACCCTTTGGGCAGTTCAAGGTACTGGATAAGAAGTACGATAAATACAACTTCCTTATTCATGATTATTTCTTTGCCCGCGCCTTGGATAAGGTGCGCCCCGGCGGCGTGGTGGCCTTCATCACCAGCAAAGGCACCATGGATAAGGAGAATCCGTCTGTCCGAAAGTACATCGCCCAAAGAGCGGATTTGCTGGGTGCTATCCGGCTGCCAAATGATACCTTCAAGGCCGCTGCCGGTACGGAGGTCACATCCGACATTCTGTTCCTGCAAAAGCGCGGCGGCATGACCGACATGGAGCCGGACTGGGTGCATCTGGACACTGACGGAAACGGGCTGAAAATGAATGCCTACTTTGTATCCCACCCGGACATGATCCTAGGTGAAATGCAGGAGGTATCCGGCCCCTATGGTATGGAAACCGCCTGTATCCCCCACGAGGGTCAGAGTCTGGAATCTCTGCTGGCTGCCGCTATTGGTCATATCCAAGGTGAGATACAAGCCGTAGATCTGGATGATCTTCAGGAGGAAGAAACGGGTTATCTGCCCGCCGACCCCGATGTGCGGAATTTTAGTTTCGCCGTTGTGGAGGGCAAGCTGTACTTCCGGGAAAACAGCCTCATGCGTCCGGTATCGGTATCGGCCACCGCCGAGCAGCGCATCCGCGGCCTTATCGGTATCCGGGACTGTGTTCGCAAGCTCATTGAATACCAGACGGAGGACTACCCGGAGTCCATGATCCATGCGGAGCAGGCAAACTTAAATACTCTCTACGACAGCTTCGTAGCGAAGTATGGCCGGATCAATAGCCGCACCAATGTCTCCGCCTTTTCTGCCGACAACGCCTATTATCTTCTGTCCTCTCTGGAGGTACGGGACAGCGAGGGGAATTTCCTGCGAAAAGCAGATATGTTCACTAAGCGCACCATTCGGCAAAGAGTGACCATCACCTCTGTAGACACTGCCTCGGAGGCACTAGCCCTGTCACTGGCTGAAAAAGCAAAAGTGGACATGCCCTACATGATGGAGCTGACCCGTAAGAGTGAGGATGCCATTCTTTCTGACTTGAGGGGCGTCATCTTCCTGAATCCGGCTCATGACGGGAATGAGGATGTGGCTCATAAGTATCTGCCAGCGGATGAATACCTTTCCGGCAATGTCCGGGAGAAGCTGCGGACGGCAAGATTATTTGCCGAGAAGGACGAGCGGTACACCGTCAATGTTCAGTCTCTGGAAGCGGTGCAGCCCGTTGACCTGACAGCGGGAGAAATCACTGTCAGATTGGGCGCTGCATGGCTTCCCCCGGATGTCATTCAGGATTTCATGTTTGAATTGCTGCGCACCCCGTTCATCTATAAACGGAATATCAAGGTGCATTACAGTACCTATACCGGCGAATGGAATATCGAGGGGAAAAGTCTGGACAGAGCCAACGTTCGCTCCGACAGCACCTTTGGTACAGAGCGCGTCAACGCCTACAGGATCATTGAGGAAACGCTGAATCTGCGGGATGTGCGTATTTTCGATTATACGTATGACAGAGACGGTCGAAAAATCGCTGTTCTGAATGCGAAGCAGACCGCCATTGCTCAGGGAAAGCAGGAACAGATCAAACAGGAATTTTCGGACTGGATGTGGGCTGACCCCAATCGCCGGGAACGGCTGACGACGCTCTACAACGAAAAGTTCAACAGCATCCGTCCCAGAGAGTATGACGGAAGCCATCTGAATTTTGTTGGCATTAACCCGGAAATTACGCTCAGGCCCCATCAGGTGAATGCCATTGCCCACATCCTCTATGGCGGAAACACTCTGCTGGCACACACGGTGGGGGCTGGGAAGACGTTCGAGATGGTAGCCGCCGCTCAGGAGAGCAAACGTCTGGGATTGTGCCAAAAGAGCCTGTTTGTGGTGCCGAATCATCTGACCGAGCAGTGGGCTGCCGAATATTTGCAGCTCTACCCCGCCGCCAACATTCTGGTTGCCACCAAAAAGGACTTTGAAACCAAGAACCGGAAACGGTTCTGTTCCCGAATCGCTACCGGTGACTACGATGCCATTATCATCGGGCACAGCCAGTTTGAGAAAATCCCCATGTCCCAGGAACGGCAAAAGTTTATACTGGAACAGCAGAAACAAGAGATTCTGGACGGCATTCGGGAGCTGAAGCGCAATAACGGCGACAATTTTTCCGTGAAGCAGCTGGAACGCAGCAGGAAAAGCATTCAGCAGAGATTGGAAAAGCTCAATGACCAGAGCCGCAAGGATGATGTCATCACCTTCGAGGAGTTGGGTGTTGACCGGATTTTCGTGGACGAGGCCCACATGTTCAAGAATCTCGCCGCGTTTACGAAAATGCGCAACGTGGCAGGCATCTCCCAGACAGAAGCACAGAAGTCCAGCGACCTTTATATGAAATGCCGCTATCTGGATGAACTGACCGGAGGCCGGGGCGTGGTATTCGCTACCGGCACTCCCATATCCAACAGTATGGTAGAGCTTTATACCATGCAGAAATATCTGCAATACAGCACTCTAAAAGAGAAAGGCTTGCTCCACTTTGACGCATGGGCGTCTACCTTTGGCGAGACCGTCACCGCTATTGAGCTTGCTCCGGAAGGCACCGGCTACCGGTCGAAAACCCGGTTCGCCAAATTCTTCAATCTTCCGGAGCTGATGTCCATGTTCAAGGAAATTGCAGATATTCAGACGGCGGATATGCTGAAGCTGCCTGTGCCGGAGGCGGAGTACCACAATGTAGTGTTACAGCCCTCCGAGCAGCAGAAGGAAATCGTCGCCAGCCTCTCCGAGCGGGCGGAAAAGGTGCGCAATAAGCAGGTGAATTCCAATGAGGACAATATGCTGGTCATTACCAACGATGGTCGGAAGCTGGCGTTGGATCAGCGGCTCATTAACCCCATGCTGCCGGACAGCGACACCGGAAAAGTCGCTGTCTGCACCGAAAATGTGTACAAAATCTGGGAGCGGACAGCAGAGAAAAAGTCTACGCAGATGGTTTTCGTTGACCTCTCCACACCCCACAATGACGGACAGTTCAATGTGTATGACGATCTGAAAAAGAAACTGTTGGACAAGGGCATCCCGGAATCCGAGATTGCCTACATCCACGACGCCAAAACGGAAGCCGCCAAAAAGGAGCTGTTTGGAAAGGTTCGCTCCGGCGAAATTCGGGTACTGATTGGCTCCACCCAGAAAATGGGAGCCGGAACCAACGCTCAGCGGAAACTCATTGCCCTGCACCATATGGATTGCCCATGGCGGCCATCTGACTTACAGCAGCGGGAGGGGCGCATTATCCGTCAGGGCAATGAAAACCCAAAGGTAGACATCTACACCTATGTGACAGAGAACACCTTTGACAGCTATCTGTATCAGCTGGTGGAGGGCAAGCAGAAGTTCATCGGCCAGATCATGACCTCCAAATCCCCGGTGCGCAGTGCGGAAGACATTGATGAAACCGCTCTGAGCTATGCCGAGATCAAGGCGCTGTGTTCCGGAAATCCTCAAATCAAGGAGAAAATGGACTTAGATATTGAGGTGCAGAAGCTAAAACTCCAGCGCTCGAACCACATGAGCCAGCGGTACGCTCTGGAAGATAAGCTCATTCACAGCTTCCCTATGCAAATTGCGTCCACGCGGCAGATGATAGATGGTCTCCGGTCAGATATGGTACTGCTCAAAGAGAACACGCATCCAAACGAGGACGGTTTCAGCCCCATGGTGATAGGCGGTCACACCTTCACAGAGAAGAAAGCTGCCGGTACTGCCCTTCTGGGTGCCTGCAATACCATGACCGGCACCAATCCCATTCCTCTCGGCTCCTACCGCGGTTTTCAGATGACGCTCTACTTTGACAGCTTTGAAAAGCTGTTCAAGATTTCCTTGCAGGGTGCGCTGACCTACAAAGTTGGTCTGGGTACGGATGTTTTTGGCAACATCCAGCGCATAGATAACCTGCTGGAAAGTATGCCGACACGACAGATCGAATACAAGGAGAAGCTGAAAAATCTGGAAATTCAGGTTGAGAACGCCAAGCAGGAGGTTGCGAAGCCTTTTCCCAGAGAGGACGAGCTGAAAGAAAAATCCGCCCGTCTGGATCAGCTGAATATCCTGCTGAACATGGACAAGCGGGAAAATGAGATCGTGGACGGCGTACAGGATGAAGGCGAAATCCAGCCACGGCGGGAATCCCGTGATTGGGAGCGGTAAACACTTCGCACATTTGCTTGCTTTCTGGAAATGCGATATAATGGAAGAAAAAGGAGTTGTCCATTATGTTGTTTTCCAAGGAGAAAATGCGTTATGTAACCCTGAATGATTCCGAGCTGCGCCTTGCCAAATACGCGCTTCTCCGGTTCCGTAATATGCTCATTGCCAAAGAGCTGCCCACGGAGGACGTAAACGCCCTCTTGCTGAAGCTCTATAAGTAAGCAAATCCACCGCTTTTATTGACTGCTACAAATGCTCTCTTGCCGCATTCGAAAAACGTAACATGCAGTCTCCTGTAAAGCAAGAAAAACGTTACATACCATTTGACAAAGCCGAAGAATAATGTTACACTGGCCGTGTTACAATATGCTTAGGGGGTGGCCAAATGCTGTATCGAAAGGCATATGACAGACTGCTGGAATGGAAGGGGCAGCCGAATAAAAAGGCTCTTTGTATCATGGGCGCACGTCAGACCGGCAAAACGACCGTTATCCGCCAGTTTGGCAAGGAACAGTATTCCTGTTTTGTGGAGGTCAATTTCATCACAGATACCGATGCGGCAAAGATCTTCTCCGGGAATCTGGATGCCAATACTATCATTGCGGGTCTGACCGCTTATACCAGAAAGCCAATGATCCCCGGCAATACGCTGGTGCTTCTGGATGAAATTCAGGCGTGTCCCAACGCTAGGACTGCCATCAAGTTTCTGGTGGAAGACGGCCGCTTCGACTATATCGAATCCGGCTCCCTTTTGGGCGTCAGGCACAGAGAAGTGCGATCCTATCCGGTCGGCTTTGAGGAGCTTTATCAGATGTATCCTATGGATCTGGAGGAATATCTGTGGGCCAACGGCGTACAGAAATCGACGATTCAGTACCTGAAAGGCTGCTACGAGACGGGAACGCCGGTCACGGATGCCATTCATCAGACCATGTGCAAACTGCTCTATAGCTATATAGTAGTCGGCGGTATGCCGGATGTTGTCCAGACCTATGTAAATACCCACGATATTGCCCAGGTGATTGCCCGTCAAACGGAAATATTAGAGCTGTACCGATTGGATATTGCGCAGTATACACAGGGCAGCGAAAAGGTAAAGGTCCGCGCTATTTTTGACAGCATTCCCAGCCAGTTGAATGATAAAAAGCGAAGATTTGTGCTGGCCGCATTAGACCCCAACGGTCGTCAGCTCCGCTATGCAGACAGCTTCAACTGGTTGGCCGATGCGGGCGTTGCCCTTCCATGCTACAATGTGGAGGAGCCGCAGCCACCGCTCATGCTCAATGAAAAACGGAATCTTTTCAAATTGTTTATGGCAGATACGGGCCTGTTGTGCGCCGCCTGTATGGAAAATGTGCAGTTTGAAATTCTAAACGGCGCACTGCAGATCAATATGGGCAGCATTCTGGAAAATATGATCGCACAGCAGCTAAGATGCAATGGATTCCAGCTGAATTATTATGACGGAAAGAAAACCGGCGAAATCGACTTCGTCATTCAAAATGGAATGGGAATCGAACTGATTGAGGCCAAATCCGGAAACGATTTCAATGTACATTCCGCCATGGACAGAATCCGCAAAATAGAGGGCTGGAGATTTGAAAAAGCAACCGTACTCTGCAAAGGAAATATCGAATTCATTGATGGGGTATGGTATTATCCTTGGTATATGGTCATGTTTATGAAAGTCCATCAACCGCCCAAAACAATGAAATACGAAATCGATCTGAGTGCATTGCAATAATCCGAACCATAAAAAGGCATCTGTCTTCACAACGGCAGATGCCTTTTTATGCCTGAAAAACATGGGTATTTCAGGAAATCAAGTTTTTCTGAAATATAAGATGATTCCATTTTTCACAGAATACGCAGAATGTGCAATTATAAAAGAAAATACGCCCTGTAATTTCATTTTCCAACACAACAGGAAACAGCTGCTTTTTGTCATGTGCGATGCGAAGAATAGAAAAGTATGTCTGGTTGCAAATACCTATTTTAAGCCCTATGCACCGCCTGAAAGGGTGGTGCTTTTTTATATCCAAATTGCAATAGGAGGTGATGCCCATTTGAACACAAAATCCACAGCATCCTGTGGCTGCGGCAAGCCCAGGACTACC
>ERZ773181.2736-NODE-2736-length-11202-cov-3.295685_pt1 | contig 11202 bp, 11 predicted proteins | sample MGYA00581001_ERZ773181 | MGnify/ENA primary metagenome ERZ773181 (study PRJEB29015, sample SAMEA2737780) | human gut metagenome | biome: human gut; feature: human-associated habitat; material: faeces | place: China | collected 2012 ... | reverse complement strand
CCTTGCGTTTAAGAGAATTTTACGCTGTAATCCTTTCTGCAAAGGAGGATACGATTGCGTACCTGAAAAAAATAAATTTAATTGATGTTAATACAAGTTTTTTGTGATAAAATCTAACTTAGAGTTACAACAACAAAAACGTTAAAAAGGAGTTTTTAGTTTGGGAGCATTATTTAATTTTTTAAGCAGTATATCAGGTTATGTACTTTGGTTTTTCTTTGATGCGGTGAGCAACTACGCTTTGGCGATTACTCTTTTCACATTGGTCTTTAATTTGATAATGATTCCGATGACAATTAAAAGGCAAAAAGCTTCTGCTAAAACCGCCAGGATAAGTATGAAGCAGCAGGAACTTAAGAAAAAATATGAAAAAAATCCTAAAAAATACAACGAAGAAGCAGCTTTGCTTTTTGAAAAAGAAGGAGTAAATCCTTTAGGCGGATGCCTTACGATGTTTTTGCCATTTATAATTCTTATGGGAATTTACGGAACGATTTCCAATCCGCTTGATAACACGCTACATATACCTCATGAAAAAACAACTGCAGCGATTGAAGTTTTGAATACTACACCGGAATTTGAGGGAAAGATTCCAAAAAGGTATGAACAGCTCTATTTGGTAAGACATTTTTCATCCGTTAAAGATAAACTCACAATGTTTAATTCTGAAGAGCTTGCGGACATAGAGGAATACAGTTCAGGATTTAATTTTATGGGACTTAATCTTTTAGATACTCCCAAAGAATCCAATTTTTCTTCAATGCTTTGGATTATACCTGTACTTTGCTTTGTAAGTTCGGCTTTGGCTATGTACATAGGTCAAAAGGCGACAGGTGCACAAAATATGGCAGTAGGATGTTCGAAATACAGCTATTATCTTCCCTTTATATTTACGGCTTATGTTGCATATACCATTCCCGCAGCTGTAGGAACTTACTGGATTGTTAACTCACTTTTGGGATTAGTTCAGACGCTTATATTAAATAAATTTTACAATACATACACAATAAATGCTCATGATGAAGCCGCAAGATTTGCTCTTTTGAAAGTTCAAGAATCAGAAATTGAGGCCAAATAAAGCCTATTAGATTGTATTCAAAGAATTGCACCGAATTTAAGATTTAACTTTAAAAATTGGACAAATTTTGATATTTAATCTAGAATAATTCATATATTAAATGTTTTTTGCGTTTTGGGGGATTATATTTTTATGATAAGTGAAGTATTCGTATCAGCCGAAACGATAGCTTTGGCTAAAGAAAAAGCTTGTAAAATGTTAGGTGTAACGGAGGATAAAGTCGAGTTTGAAATCAGACAGTTTCCGTCAAAGAAAGTTTTGGGAATGTTTGGAGGAAAATCCGCACAGATAAAGGCCGCTTTGAAAAAATCCGAAGCTGAAAAAGCTGTTGAATTTTTAAAAGAAATATTTTTCTATATGGGACTTGAAAATCTTAATGTTGAGATAGTAAGTTCAAATTCCGAAGAGTGCGAGCTGAAAATTGACGGAGACGGCGTCAGATATATACTCGGTCACCACGGAGACACTCTTGATGCACTTCAGTATATAGTGGGTTTGGCAGCAAATGAAAAAAATATCGCAAAACCTTTTTGCAAAGTTCGTCTTGAAGCGGGAGATTATCGTGAAAAGCGTAAAAAAACGCTTGAGACATTAGCTCAAATGCTTGCCCAAAAAGCTGTCAGTACAGGAAAAAAGCAAAGTCTCGAGCCTATGAGAGCGTATGAAAGAAAGATAATACATACTTTTATAGGCACTTTAGACGGAGTAAAATCATGGTCCGAGGGCGAAAATTCGTCCAGGCATATAGTTGTCTCGCCTGTCCGCAGTGATAAGTAGGCTTTTTAAACAGAGTAAAATTACAGTATAGGTGAAAACTCTTCAGGTTGTATTTTCTGTGCAAGGAGATTAATAAACAAGCGAATAAATATCTCTAGGAAGAGGAAAACTAAGTCGTGTGAATTAAAAAATAGTATATGTATTCATACATCTTAAGCAAAGAAAAATCATTCAAACACACGGTAGTTTTTTTCTTGAATAGTTCTCATAAAGTTGTTTAAACAGAGTAAAATCACAAACTCTTCAGGTTGTATTTTTTATGCAAGGAGATTAATAAACAAGCGAATAAATACCTCTAAGCACAAGAAAACTAAGCCGTGTGAATTAAAAAATAGTATGCTTATTTATACGACTTAAGTTTAGTAAAATCGCTGTCAGAAAGTGAAAATTTATAAAAGCACACGGTTTTGCCTGTGAACAGTTATAAGTAAACGATTGAATGAGTATAAGAAACTATGAAGAGTATCAGATGTATGAAAAATCAGCACACACATTCATATAATTCAAACTAAGTAAAACCAAAGTTTGAATGAGTTGTTGCAGCGGAGTAAAATTGCGTTCTTAGGATCATAAGTTATCCAAATATACAGTGGTTTCTTCTGTGCAAGGAGATTAATAAACAAGCGAATGAATATCTCTAGGCAGAAGAAAACTAAGCCGTGTGAATTAAAAAATAGTATGCGTATTTATACAACTTAAGCTTAGTGAAATCGCTGTCAGAGAGTGAAAATTCGACCAGATATACAGTGGATTTTACCTGTTCGTCGTTACCGTCAAACTGTTAGGATGAAGTAAAGCTGCGGTCATATTGCAAGAGTTTTTTAAGAAAAATATTTTTGTTTACAGTGATCAGTAAGTGACTGAATTCATATGTGTCAGCATAAAAAGTTAATTTGTGCGAAAAACAGCATACATTTGTACAGCTAAATTGGAATGAAATCACATTCCGAGAGCGAGAATTTACTCGAGCATATATTTTTCGTGTATATAGATTAGTAAACTTTTAAGGCGTGTAATTTGAGAGTTAGAATTAATCTCGGTACGCAGTAGTTTCTTTTATACATGACTATCAGCAAAAAAGTTAGTACATATTTGTTGGAGAAAAAACAAAATTTAAGGATTCTGGCTAGTCATGAACAAAAGATAATTCAAGTATTTATGGGCAGTTTATGTAAGTGAAATCAAGATTTTAAGAGGAGAATTTATTTAAGCATAGAGTAATTATTATTTTACAGTGATATCGGTAAACTGTCGGAGCGAAGTAAGACTGCGGTCAAATACAAAGAGATCTTCAAAGAATATATTTTTTGTGTACAATACTTGATAAGTGATTAAATTCATATATATCCGTATGAAGAATCTAAGATGTATATATGAAAAAGTAGTATAATTTAAGCAAAGTAAAATATCATAATCAGAAAGCTAGAATTCACAGAGGCACATATGTGCAGCGATTATTAGACTGTTGAAACGTTTTGAAGATCACAGTTAGAGATCAACAAATCCTTCAGGCACATAGTATTTTCTCTCATGCGATGAGAATAACAAAAGAGTAAAAGTTATTTGCAAATAAAATAGATCAAATTCAAAATTAATAAACATAAATTTTGCTCCCTTTGTTTTTGAGGGGGCAATTAAAATTTAAAAGGAAAGTAGTGAATGTAAAAAATGGATACCATAGCGGCAATTTCAACAGCACAAGGAGTCGGAGGAATCGGAGTCATAAGGATATCGGGGACAAATGCTTTAAATATAGCCGATAAAATATTTGTTCCGTATTCTGCTAAAAATGGCGGCATAAAGAGTTTATCCGACATGAAAGGTTATACTGCAAAATACGGAAAAATTATAGATTCGGGAGAATTTATAGATGACGCAGTAGTACTTGTTTTTAGAGTACCTCACAGCTATACAGGAGAGGATGTTGTTGAGATTTCCTGTCACGGAGGGATGTACATTACCCGAAGAGTTTTGAGAACCGTTTTGGAAAACGGTGCAGTTCCTGCTTCTCCTGGAGAATTTACAAAAAGAGCGTTTTTAAATGGGAAAATGGATCTTTCTCAAGCCGAAGCGGTAATGGATTTAATATCTGCGAAAGGAGAAAGAGCTAATAAAATAGCTTTCAGCATGCGTGAAGGTTCCTCGAGTAAGAAAATCGGAAAAATAAAAGAAATTTTGCTTGATATTCTTGCAAGACTCAGCGTGTGGGCGGACTATCCAGAAGAAGGAGATATTCCACAGATTGATTCAAAAATGTTGAAAAAAAGTCTTTTTGAAGTAAAATCTGAAATATCTGATATGATAAAAGGCTATGATGCGTGTAAAATTTTAAAAGAAGGCGTAAAAACCGCTATAATTGGTCGACCAAATGTGGGAAAATCCACTCTTATGAACTGTCTTTCGGGTCACGAGAAGTCTATAGTTACGAATATTCCAGGTACGACGCGTGACGTCATAGAAGAATCTGTTATGCTAGGCGACATACCGCTTTTGCTTGTCGACACCGCCGGAATTCGTGACACAGACGACATAATTGAGAAAATAGGAGTAAAAAAATCCAAAGAATACATGGATATTTCAGATATTACTCTTTTGGTTTTGGACGCTTCTGCTCCGCTTTCGGAAGAAGACAGAAATCTTTTAAAATCATGCGATAAATCCAAAACAATAATAATTTTAAATAAGTGTGATTTAAAGAAAAATATAAATGCAAGCGAATTATTAACATTTTCAAATAAAATTGTTGAATTATCGGCAATAAACGGCTCAGGAACGGAAAAATTAAAAGAAATTATAGAAAATATGGTAGGTATTTCTGAAATTGATCCATCTGATGTTGTTATTTCAAGCGAAAGACAGCTTAATTCGTTAAAAAAAGTCAAAGAAATTATAGAAAATTCAATTAATGAGACGGATTTCGGAATGACGATGGACGCAATAACGGTTTTGCTTCAGGACGCAATGGAAATCTTAATGAATTTTACAGGCGAAAACGCTTCCGAAGAGATTGTAAACAGAGTTTTCGAAAAATTTTGCGTAGGAAAGTAAATTCTTGAATTGTTGATAAGATTTTGATTGATAATGGAGTTTTAAATTTTGTGTTGATGTTAAAAAGTATTTTGTAGTAATCGGTTCGATTCACACAGGAGTAAAAGCAAGTCTTTTCTTAGGTTTGAATTTACGATGTCTTGATTGATAATAGAGCTTTAAATTTTGTGTTGATGTTAAAAAGTATTTTTGCAGTAATTGGTTCGATTTACGCAGGAGTAAAAACAAGTCTTTTTGAGATACTTAAATGAAATTTGGATTTTACGAAAGTTATTTGCTAAAAATTTAAATTAAAAATAAAATTAAAATGAGCAACAATTGCCACAAAATATACAACAACCAAAACAAGTCTTTCTTTTGAGACACTTGAATTCAGCTTGAACTTTATTAAACTTATTAGTGTAAAAAATTTAATATAAAAATTATTTTTGAAAGAAAAAAGATAAATATTAAGAGGTGTATTTTAAATTGGGACATACAGAAAATTATGATGTTGCGGTAATCGGTGCGGGACACGCAGGAATAGAAGCAGGTCTTTCTTCTGCAAGATTAGGCTGTAATACGATTGTTTTTGCGATAAATTTGGATTCGGTAGGAAATTGCCCATGCAATCCTTCAATCGGAGGAACGGCTAAAGGGCATCTTGTGCGTGAAATAGACGCCTTAGGCGGAGAAATGGGAAAAACCACAGACGAATGTTTTTTGCAAAGCAGAATGCTTAATCTCGGAAAGGGCCCTGCAGTGCATTCTTTGAGGGCTCAAATAGACAGAAACAGATATAAAGAAACAATGAAGCATAAGCTCGAGCTTCAAGATAATCTTACTTTAAAGCAAGCGGAAATAACTGAAATTTCTCACGAAAACGACGTTTGGAAACTTGTAACGAGAAACAACACAGAATATATTGCAAAAGCGGTTGTAATAGCTACAGGAACATTTTTGGAAGGAAAAGTTCATATCGGAGAAACTTCCTATTCAAGCGGACCAGACGGTGTTTTTCCTGCCACATTGCTTGGCGACTCTATAAAGAAATTAGGACTTAAACTGAAACGCTTTAAAACAGGCACGCCTGCCAGAGTTTTAAAGTCAAGCATTAATTTTGATATTTTGGAAAAGCAATGCGGCGATGACGATATAGTTCCATTTTCGTACAGTACAAAAAAAGTTATGGAAAATAAAGTTGCATGCTATATTTCCTGGACGAATGACAAAACAAAAGAAGTAATTCTTAAAAATCTTCACAGAGCTCCGATGTACAGCGGAAAAATCGAAGGCATTGGTCCTAGATATTGCCCGAGTATTGAAGACAAAATTGTAAGGTTTCCTGATAAAAAACGTCATCAACTTTTTATAGAGCCGTGCGGAATAAATACCGAAGAAATGTATCTTCAGGGTATGTCGACTTCTCTTCCTGAAGAGGTTCAAACCGAAATGTACAGAACCATTCCGGGTCTTGAAAATGTAAAAATCATGCGTCCTGCTTATGCGATAGAGTATGACATAGCGGATCCAACTCAAATGAACGCGACTCTTGAATACCGCGAATTCCCGGGACTCTTTGGAGCGGGACAATTTAACGGAAGTTCCGGCTATGAAGAAGCTGCTGCACAAGGGCTTATCGCAGGAATAAACGCCGCACTTAAAATTGTGGGGAAAGAGCAAATAATTCTTGACAGAGGCTCTTCATACATAGGCACGCTTATTGATGATTTGGTAACAAAAGGAGTCAATGACCCGTATAGAATGATGACTTCACGCTCGGAGTACAGACTGATTTTAAGACAAGACAACGCCGACGAACGTTTAACTCCGTTGGCAAGAAAAATAGGCTTAATAGATGATAAATGTTGGGAAGAGTTTTTGACTCGGCAAGAAATGAAAAAAACCGAGCTTGAAAGAATAAAAAAGACCGTTTTACCGCCATCCGATGAGCTTAACGCTGTACTTGTTTCACGTGAAACATCACCTGTTTCGAGCGGTGTAAAAATAAGTGAACTTATAAAGCGTCCGCAAATTACGTACGATGACTTAAAACCTTTTGATGTTTCAAGACCTGAAATTGACAAAAGAATTTTCGAGCAAGTTCAAACCGAAATAAAATACGAAGGATATATTGCAAGGCAAAATCGTCAAATTTCAGAGATGCGAAGATTAGAAAATAAAATTCTCCCAGATTCGGTTGATTATAAATTAATTAAAGGCCTTCGTTTGGAAGCGGCGGAAAAGCTTAGTAAAATCCGTCCGCAAAACATCGGACAAGCCGCAAGAATTTCGGGAGTCAGCCCTGCGGATATTTCCGTGCTTATTATTTGGCTTGCGTCAAAGAACCGAAAAGGAGAAAACGAATAATGATTTTATTAAAACAGGAAGCTGAAAAATTAGGACTTAAGCTAAGCGAAAAACAGCTTGAAAAATTTCGCATATACATGGATTTTTTGCTCGAGTACAATAAACACACGAATCTTACGGCAATAAAAGAGCCTGAAGACATAATGATTAAACATTTTCTTGACAGTATGATTTTAAGTAAATTTATAAAGATGGGTTCAAAGTCAAAAATAATAGACGTTGGAACGGGAGCGGGTTTTCCGGGAGTTCCGCTTAAAATTTTTGACGAATCGATAAATCTTACGCTTGTTGACAGTTTGAACAAGCGAATAACTTTCTTGAAAGAACTTTCGGAAAAATTAAATTTAAAAATAGATATTTTTCACGGCCGAGCCGAAGAATTAGCTCAAGAAAATGAATTCAGAGAAAAATTCGACGCAGCAGTTTCAAGAGCTGTAGCACCGCTTAATATCTTGAGCGAATATTGTTTAGGATATGTAAAAATGGAGGGCTGTTTCACGGCTATGAAAGGGCCAAATTCTGAAGAAGAAATAAAAAATTCCGAAAATGCCATAAAAATAATGGGCGGAAAGATTAAAGCCTGCGAACACTTGGAACTGCCCCGCGAAAAAGGCTTTAGAAACATAATAATAATCGAAAAAATCAAGGAAACACCGAGAAAATATCCTCGTTCAAATTCGCAAATTTCAAAGAAACCTTTGTAAAATGTTTCACGTGAAACAAAATCGTTTTATTGACTCAAACGTTATGATATAATAATTTAAAAATATAATTAAACATGGTAATTAAGGGAGGATTTATGGGTAAAATAATTTCAATTTCCAATCAAAAAGGCGGCGTCGGAAAGACAACGACTTCAATTAATCTTTCGGCAGCTTTAGGGATTCTCGGCAAGAAAGTTCTTGTTATAGATTTTGACCCACAAGGCAATACTACAAGCGGTTTGGGATTTGACAAAAGAACAGTTTCAAAGTCTTCTTATGACGTTCTTGAAAAAGATACTTCTGCCGAAGAAGCAACTTTGGAAACTCAATTTAAAAATCTCTATCTTATACCTTCTCATATAAATTTGGCATCGGCTGACGCAGGAATAAGTCTTTTTTCGGGAAAAGAATCAAAACTTAAAAATAAAATTTCCCACTTAAAAGAAGTTTACGACTACATAATAATAGATTGTCCGCCGTCTTTGGGAATCATTACTATAAACGCTTTTTGTGCAAGCGATACAGTTCTTATTCCGATTCAATGCGAATATTATGCTTTGGAAGGTTTATCACAACTTATAAACACCATAAAAGTCGTAAAAAGGCATCATAATCCCGAGATTGATATCGAGGGAATTTTAATGACGATGTGCGATTTAAGGTTAAATCTTACTCGCCAGGTAATAGAAGAAGTAAAGAAAAATTTCCCCGATAAAGTTTTCAAAACAACAATTCCGAGAACGGTAAAAATTTCGGAAGCACCGGGATTCGGTAAACCTGTAGCCTATTTTGCAAGACTTAACATGGGAACCTTTGCGTATAAAAATTTAGCTAAAGAAATAGTTAAAAACAATAAATAAAAGGAGCTGTTTTTATGGCAAAACCAAGCGGACTCGGAAAAGGTCTTGATTTGATTTTTATGCAAAATAATCCCGAAAGCGAAAATGCACCGCTAAGTCTTAAAATAACGGAACTCGAAGCAAACCTAAGTCAGCCGCGTTTTAAATTTAATCAAGACGCACTTCGGGAACTTGCAAATTCCGTTTCCGAGCACGGACTTATTCAGCCGATAGTCGTTAAACCTCTTGCTTCGGGGAAATATAAAATAATAGCAGGCGAACGCAGGTTTCGGGCGAGTAAAATGGCAGGTTTGTCTGAAGTTCCCGTAATAATAAAAGATATAGACGAATCGAAAATAATGGAACTGGCTCTGGTTGAAAACCTTCAGCGTGAAGATTTGTCAGCTCTTGAAGAAGCCAAAGGATACAAAGCTTTGATGGATGCACATAATTTTACTCAAGAAGACGTTTCGAAAACAATAGGAAAATCACGTTCATATATTGCCAACGCACTCAGACTTTTAAATTTACCCGATTCCGTAATGGAAAAACTCGAATCCGAAGAAATTTCAGCGGGTCACGCAAGAACGCTTCTTTCGCTAAGTTCCCCAGAGGACATGGAACAAGCTTTAAAAATTACGCTTTCTCAAGGCTTGAGCGTAAGACAGCTTGAGCAGCTCGTTCGGAAAATGAATTTTAAAGAATTTGAAAAACCGAAATCAATAAAAGTAATAAAAAAAGATGCTTTTTTCAATAAAATAGAAAACGGGCTTAATAAAAAATTCGGTCGCAAGGTAAAAATAGTATCAGGCAGAAGAAAAAAAGGAACGATACAAATAGAATTCAACGGCGAAGAAGACCTTTCTGACATATACAGGTTGCTTACAAGCGAAAAATAATAAAAAGGAGGTTTAAATTATGTCGTATAAAACAAAAAGTATTGTTTACGCCATAGTTTCGATGTGTATAGTTGTTTGGATGTTGTTTAGTCCTTATAGAGGCATGGAATTTATTGAAAACACTCCTGCGATTTTAAATTCGGTAAACAATTTTTTAGGCAGTATAAATTTGGGCTTCAAATTAGGAAATAGGGACATTTACGGATTTTTCAGATTTATTGAATATTTTGTTTTAGGTGCTCTTATTTTCGGAATAATGAAGGACAACCCTAAAAAACGAGGTTTTTGGAATATTATTTTTATAACTTTTATAGGTGCGTTGACAGCTAAAATCGACATCAAATATAGTTTTGTCGGAATGAACGTAAGTGTTTTGGAATACCTTACTGCTTTTTCTGAATTTTGTTTGGGTTCGATTTTTTATTTTTTTGTTAATAAATTTTTCCTTAAAAATAATAAGAAAAAAAGAAGCATTACAAAAAGAACTTAAAATATAAAAGACGTCAAGGAGGATTTGATTATGGATAAGACTAAAGTGAAAAAATGGGTTTATATTTCGTGTGTAACTGCTGCGATTTTAATTTGGCTGATGTATGCAATATTAATAATAGCGATTAATGATGGACCTTCTATAGTTTGTAATTTTGTAAATAATTTTTTAAGCAGTATGAACTTAAGTTTTAGGATCACTGAGGATAATACTAATTCTATTTTTTATTTTATGATTTGTTTTGTTTCAGGTTTGGCTTTACCTGCATCTTCGCGTATGTGGATAGGAAACAATAGTTCTAAAAAGCGGTATTTAATAAAGTTATTTTTATACGGATTACTGTGGTCAATTCTGGGTTCAAGTTCAAGTTCAAACATATTCCTCTCTTTTGCTATAAATTTTATTGTGTATACCCTTGGCATGTTTGTTTATTGGCTTCTTCATTTTGAAAAGAAAGATAAAAACATCGATTCTAAAAAAGTTTAAAAAGTAAGGATTTTTAAAGTACAAAAGACGTCAAGGAGGGTTTAATTATGGATAAACTTAAAGCAAAAAACCGAAATTATGTTTTGTATCCTGTTATTTTGGTTTTGATTTATTCCTGGTATATATCAGGAAGTTTTGATTATATTTTCCCTGTAGTTCGCGACTTTTTAAATAATGTTTTCGATACTGTGAATTTAACTTTCAGAGTCGATATACATGACGTTGACTCCGTTTTTGAATTTATTATATGTTTTTGTGCAGGTATATTGCCCATAATTTCATGTAAGACCGATGAATTTGATATGTTGAAAAAATGGGAATTGATAGGTTTTTTATGTTTAGGTGGATTGGTTTTTTCAATGTTGGCTGTACGCTCGACAACATTTGTTACCAACTTTATTGTAAATCTTATTGGGTATACTTTCGGTGTTCTTCTTTATTTGTTTATTAAAAATCATTTTAAAAAGAAAGAAAAAAACATCGATTCGAAAAAAGTTTAAAAGTAAAGATATTTAAAATATAAAAGACGTCA
>ERZ773181.2734-NODE-2734-length-11211-cov-9.469882_pt1 | contig 11211 bp, 4 predicted proteins | sample MGYA00581001_ERZ773181 | MGnify/ENA primary metagenome ERZ773181 (study PRJEB29015, sample SAMEA2737780) | human gut metagenome | biome: human gut; feature: human-associated habitat; material: faeces | place: China | collected 2012 ... | reverse complement strand
GACAGAAAGGTTAAGATATGAGAATAGGAACTAATGTGGCAGCGATTGTTGCCAATAATGCATTACAGAAATCACAGAATAATCTGTCAACATCAATACAGAGATTATCATCAGGATACAAGATAAACGGTTCTAAGGATGATGCCGCAGGCTGTGCAATATCTGAGAAAATGAGAGCTCAGATAAAAGGTCTTGATCAGGCTGGGAATAATGCCAAGGATGGAGTTTCTGTTATAAGTACAGCAGAAGGTGCAATCAATGAAATCCAGAGTATGCTTACAAGATTAAAGGAGCTTAGTGTACAGGCAGCTAATGATGTTAATTCAGATGATGAAAGAGAAGCTATCCAGAAAGAGATAAACCAGATTAATAAAGAGATAGACAGAATATCAGAACAGACAGAATTTAATACACAGTCTCTTATTAACGGTAATCTTTCAAGAAGAGTATATTCAGACCTGCAGGGAGTTAATCAGCTTTCAGTATCTGATAATTATACAGCAGGCATATATGGAATTACAGTTACAGAGGATGCCAGACAGGCTATCGCGGTAGGTACAGGTACTATCAGCATGTCAGCTACAACTCCTATTGCAGCTGATGAGGCAGGTGCAATAAAGATTAACGGTTACAGTATTAACATTACAGAGGGGGATACTCTGGATGTAGTAATGGGAAAAATAATTGATGGTGTTAATATTACAGGTGGTTCTGCATTTGCAACAGCAAGCCTTAATAATGATACAGCAGCTAATGGAACAGAATATGCAGGTTACGAGCCAACAGCCAGTTATGCGGGTTCGACACTTGTTATTATGACTAATCAGTACGGAAGTGACCAGAGAATGAATATAACATGTGATAATGCAAGTCTTGCAAATATGCTTGGAATACCACAGGCTGCTGCAAAGGATGGAATTCTCGTAGAGGGAAGTGATGTTAAGGCAGAGATTGCCACTGATAATAATGGAGACAGAGTAGGATTTGCCAATTCAGCAATTGTTTCTACAAAAGGAACTGTTATAACAGTAACAGATGTTAATAATAAGAATTTTTCTTTGGATGTTCCGGGTAATACAGTGGGAACAGTTTTTGATGACAGCAACAATAATGGTTCGTCTGTGGCTGGTGCAGGAACAGCAAAAACAATCAATCAGGAAGTTACAGATGTTGGTACAATGAGCATACATGTAGGAGCTAATCAGGATCAGGTTATTGTTATTGATATACCGGCAATTACAACATATACATTAGGAACAGATAATCTTAATGTTATGACTCATTATACAGCATCACAGGCTATATCAACTGTAGACCAGGCTATTACCAGGACTAATGAAATACGTTCGAAGCTTGGTGCATATGAGAACAGATTTGATCATACAACTAATAACCTTGATGTTTCTAACGAGAATCTCACCAAGTCTTTATCAACTATGATAGATACTGATATGGCAGAGGAAATGACAACATATACATCAGAAACAGTTCTTACACAGGCTGCCACATCAATACTTGCACAGGCTAATGAAAGACCTTCACAGGTATTGCAGTTATTACAGTAAATGTAATAATAATGTTGTAGTAGTCGTATTGGAAAGGAAATGTATGACTAAAGAATTGATAAAAACATTTCAATATAGGATTACGCAAGCAACTGCGTCACAGCTTGTTGTAATTCTGTATGATATAGCAGATAGGTATCTTGAAGATGCATGCGAATCGGATGAAGAAGTGCAGATAAGGGATAACATATATATGTCTGGCAAGGTTATTGACCAGCTTATAAGTGGATTGGATATGCAATATGAAGTGTCTGCTAATCTTTTTGTGATATATAATCATATAAAAAGAACTCTTATATCTGTATCAGTAAATCTTAACAAAGCAGAATTAAAACGCGTCAGGGGATTGCTGAAGAATTTAAGGGAATCTTTCTATGAAGTCAGTAAACAGGATACATCAGAACCACTGATGAAGAATACACAGACAGTATATTCAGGCCTTACATATTCTAAGGGAGGAATCAGTAATGAGACACAGAAAGATAACAATATAGCGAACAGGGGATTCAGGGTATGAGCTGCCAGAAGAGGCTGTGAAGGTTGGCGATAATATAGACCTTGAAGATGTGTATCTGTATTATTATGAATAATGATTAATATATAAATGTTGTGCCATAACAATTTTGGTTGTTATGGCACATTTTTTGTGAAAAAATGTGAAAAATAGGTGAAAAGGACTATAAATCTGTATTGGATGGGGTAAAACGCCATATTTCAGTGGTGATAATAGGTATAATGTTGTATTTTTGATACATATTTTGTTTGCAATTTGTTAATGTTTAACAAATTGCATAGTCCGCGAAAAAACAATATATTATATTTTAATATAGTTTGTTTATACGGGCAAGAAAGGGAGAAGCTATGAAAAATCAGAAAAAGAAAAGCTGGTTTAAGCGCGTATCGGCAGTATTAATGACAGTTGCATTAGTGTTGTCAGGTATTTCGTTGCCAGACGGGCTGTTTAACATTACGGTTAAAGCAGCAACCAAAGCCAGTGCATCATGGACAGTTAAAGATACCATGTATGCAGATGGCGATAGTGACAATTCTGTCACAGAATTAAGTGGAAAATCAGGAAAACTGGTTAATTCCAGCGGAGATGAATTGTTAGTGGATGTAACAGCCGAAGGTGCAAAAATTACTAACAGAGTAAGTAATGGAGATTATCAGGTTAATAAAGGTACAACACTTACATTTCCAGTTGTTAGTGGTGCGAAGACATGTACAATAACACTGAATGCATATGATAAAAAAACAGCTGATAATATCCAGTGTACAGGTTTATCTAATATTAAAGTGACAGAGCAGTCAACTACAGGCTGGAATAATTATGTAATTACCGGTGAACCGGAAAAGGGTGTATCATCAGTATCAATTACAATAACTTCTGGTAATTATTTTAAGTCAATGCAGGTTGATTCTTCAACAAGCTATGCTGAAACTGCAGCAGCATTTGCCGATGGACATACTAAGGCAGAATGGGATTATACAGGAAGTGTTTCAGTAAGTAATAAACCTTCAGCGTCAATTCAGAAGGTTACAGGAATTTATACTAATGCGGATGGAGATGTGTTATATGTAGATGCAACACCATCTGGAAAATTTCAGCCAGATGCAACAAACACAAGAATTCAGGTAAATACCGGAACAAAGATTGTAATGCCGGCTAATGGAGATAAGGCGGTTATTACACTGCTTCTTAATAAGAATAATGTAGGTACAGATACGGAGAGTGTTTTATCAAAGTATATTACAATAAGTGGTAAGGTATTAAGAAAAGCAGAATGTATATCAAATGAAAAGGATACAGATGGCAATTATAGAAAAGTAACAATTGAATGTTATCTTACAGGGGATGAAGGCGAGATTACATTAGATGTTATTGCGAATACATACATCAAATCCTTATCAATAGATTGCCAGAATTTTGATAAGAAAGCAATATCAGGAACTGTTACATCTAATTCAGAGATTCCATCTGATTTACAGGTGGTTGCAACTAATAAGACAACAGGTCTTACATATACATCAGATGTTAAGGATGGAAATTATTCAGTTGAAGTTCCGGCAGAGGATACCGAAATGGAGTATGAGTTATCTCTTAGTAATCCAGCTTATATCATTGCAAGTGGTGTGGCAACACATAAGATAAGTACATCATCATCAGACATAACAGCTAATCTTAGTATTATGAAGCTGTCTACATGTACAGTTACAGGAACTATAACAGGTTTTGCAGATGATTATGATACAGATAATCTTAATCTTGTATTTACAACAACTGATGATACAGAATATGTACCAGAGGTTACAATAGATAAGATTAAAAATACATATTCTGCTAAATTAGAAAAAGGAATTACATATAGTGTAGACCTTAAGGGAGCTAATGATTATGATATCACCTCAACAAAGACAGGAATATCATATTCAGAGGATTCAACATTAGACTTTGAAGTTTCACTTAAGCCAGTGTATAAGGTATCACTTACTCTTCCAGAAGAGCCGGATATGACAGGAAAGAGTGTTACATATACATACACTAATAAGGAAGATGGTTATACATATATATTTGCAAATAAGGACTCTGTGCAATTAAGAGATGGTTCATATACACTTTCTCTTAGTGGTGATTTTGAAGCACAGACTTATAAGATTACAGCAGGTGATACTGTTACAGTAAAGGGAGCAGATGTAACACAGACATTAGTATTTGAGCAGATTACTAAATGGTCATTTGCTCAGAGTGCTGACGGTAACTACTATAAAGATAATATCCAGAGTAAAACAGGATATTATAACGGTTTGTATGTAGATGCAACAAATGGAAAATTAGTTCCTAACGGTGCTTCACCTAATTCAGCACAGTTTACAACGGGAGCTAAAATTACTGTACCGGTAAGTGGAAAGTGTACTGTATCGGTAACAGCTTATCAGGCACAGTATGCATTATATACAATTAATGGAACTGCGGCTTCAACAACAGATGCAACAACTGTATATAATTATGATTCTAAAGAAGCAGGAAGTATAGAGATTGCATCAACAGGTTCAGCTTATATTGCTTCAATATCAGTTGTATATCCTGCAAAGGATGTTGAATATGTAGAACAGAAGGCAATGCCTAAGACCTATGGTTACGGTTCTGAGTCAGGTCTTGTTGTACAGCCGACAGGTCAGAGACTTGTTATGACACAGACAGGCGGAGCATTGCCAGCTAAAGAAGCGACAGCATTTACATCAGCAAGCTTCTATGGATTTGAGGAGACAAGTGATGCTAATAAGCTTACAGCAGATATAACAATTAATGAATGTGGTTCAAGCAATTCTAATGGTATATTCTTTGGCGCATTTAATAAGGATTACATTGTAACAGCAGGTATCAGAAAATCTGATCAGCTTAAAATGATATATTCAAAGTCATCATCAGAGTTAGCGGGTGCTGCATCTGGAATTGATTCAACAATTCCAGCAGGTACAGTTGTAACATTTACTATGGAAAAAACAGACGCCGGACTTGTTATAACAGTAACACCTAAGGATGGCGAGACAAAGACAGCAACATATCCTTATGATAAGAATGAGTTGTTTAAAACTAATGTAAAGAATACAGCAGTTTCTTATGGATTTGTTTTAGCAGGAGTTAAGGCAACTATCCAGAATATGAAGTATACAGCAGCAGATGGTACAGTTCTTTATGATCAGAACAATTGTTATAAGGCAGAGGGAACAGCTCCTGTTGTTAAGGAAGTAACAGCAAAGGCTGCATCTACAAGAGATTATATTACAGTAAGCTGGAATAATTCTGTAGAGGCAGACGGTGATGGTGTCTATGTACTTCAGGTTTCTAAGGATGGAAGCGAATGGAAGGATGTAGAAACAAAGCTTACTGCTACAACATATAAGTATGCTATCAGTGATGCTGGCGAATACAGCTTCAGGGTATGCGGAAAATTAGGTGTTTCAGGGGAAAGAAATGCCTATGCAGAAGCAAAGGCAGTTGAAGTAATGGCTGCACTTGATAAGCCTGTTGTAAGTATTGCATCGAGCGCAAAGTCAGTTAATCTTAGCTGGAAGGAAATAAATAAGGCAGATACTTATAAAGTGTATCGTTATTCATATGATGAAACACAGGATAATGCTTCTTTAATTACAACAACTAAAGAATGTGCATATGAAGATAAGGATATAACAACAGATATGCCATATTACTATTATGTTGTGGCATATTCACACATTGGGGATGAAGTAGATAATTACAGTAATCCTTCAGAGACTGTCTGGGCAGTTCCATCAACAAACCGTATTGGCAAATATGTATATGAGGATCAGGCTGTAAAGTACACAGTAACTAAGAAATCATATGATACCGTTTATAATGGAAAGATTACTATTGAAGGAATAGTTGAGGATAATGTATCGGTTATACTTGCGGTTAATGGTAATAAGGCTGCGCAGCAGGATGTAAAGGCAAAGGGAAGGTTTGCATTTACAGATATTGATGTTGCAGAAGGAAGAAATGATGTTGAATTGCTTTTTACAGACAGTAAGGGTAATACAACAAGAGAAACTTATAATTATGTATATCTTACTAATTACAATAAGGTTGTAGACAGTGCATATGAAGGTACTGATGGTGAGAAAGTCAACGGTATTCCTACATATAAGACAGTACAGGCAGCAGTTGACTCTGTAAGCAGCAATAATACAGAGCGTGTAATTATCCTTGTTAAAGGGGGTGACTATGAAGAGCACCTTGAAGTTAAGTCACCATACATTACACTTATAGGTGAGGACAGCGAAAAGACAAGAATTTTCTATGATACTAAAGAATGGGTTGGCGGAGATATGAAGTTAAGATGTGCTGTATTGATTAATTCAGCAGCAAAAGGATTTTCCGCAGAAAACCTTACAATAGAAAATACATATAAGTATCTTGGAGACGGTTCACTGAGTAATGAATCGTGTGATGCTTTAAGAAATGATGCTGACGAAACTTCTTATATTAATGTAAGAATTCTTGGATATCAGGATACATTGTGTGCTAATGGAGGAACACAGTATTATTACAAATGTTACATAGCAGGTAATGTAGATTTTATATATGGCAATGACCCTAGAGCGTTATTCAATGATTGCAGACTTGTATTCCGCTACAATGCTAACAAGAATTCTGGTTATGTATGTGCGCCAAAGGCATCGGTAGATGCAGCATATGGACTTACATTTAATAATTGCCAGATTCTTTCAGAAGACGGATGCTCAGGAAGCAAGTATTATCTTGCAAGACCATGGGGAGCAGATGCATATATTACATGGATAAACTGTTATATGGGTAAGATTTTAAGCGGAACAGCTAAAAAACCATATTCAGATATGAGTGGTAATAAAGCAGAAAATGCAAGATTCTTTGAATATGGAACTTATGGACCTGCATATGTAATTAATGCTGACAGAAGACAGATTTCAAAGAAAAAAGCAGAAGAGATGATATCAGCAGATTATCTTGGATGGAATCCATATACAACAGTAACTGAAGAAGGCACTGCATATAAGGGTTCATTAAAGACAGAAAGCTCAGACAGATATGTAGAAAAAGAGTATTTATCAGATACATATGATAAGACTGAGGGCAATGATTCAGGTCTTTCACAGTATGGGCAGGAAGGATATGCACAGAGTGCCGGTGTTACAGGTGGAGGATTATTAAAAGAAACATCTGATAATTATTACACAGCAGGAACAGCAGAAGAATTCCTTAAAGCAATACAGAGTGTTAAAAAGTCTGGAAAAGCATCAGTTATTGAGCTTACAGCAGATGTTGCACTGGGTGATAAGGAAGTAAATAATTTCAGTGATTACAGTGCATTTATAACAGCGCATAAACTTGCACCACTCACTCATCCAACATTGTTAAAGACTGGTGTATCAATGCTTAAGCTTGCAGATATGAGCAATCTTACGATTTACTCTAAGAATGGAGCTAAGATTACACATACATGTGTTGATATTACAGGTTCAAGCAATATCATCATAAGAAATATTAAGTTTGATGAGTTATGGGAATGGGACGAAAATACAAGTGGAGCATATGATCGTAATGACTGGGATTATATGACTATAGAAAAGGGCAGTTCTGATATATGGATTGACCATTGTACTTTCTATAAGGCATATGATGGTGTTATTGATGTAAAGACACCAAATAATAATACTGATATTACAATATCATGGTGTGAGTTCCTTCCAGCCAGTGATAATAATGTATTCTTTGAAGAGATGATGAATGCGTTAAAGGCATCACCGGATAATTATCCTTATTATAAGCATTTGCTTGAAGAGGGAATGACAGAACAGCAGATATATAATTATTGTTATGGACAGAAGAAAACTCATCTTTTTGGACAGTCAGACGAAGATACATCTGCAAAGAACATAACAGTAACTCTTGCTAATAATTACTATAAGAATTCTATGGACAGAATGCCAAGACTTCGTTATGGTACAGCACATGTTTATAACTGTATTATGGATGCACAGGATTTAAGAAATATGCGCCTTGATATAGAGAATACTGCAGGTGCACAATTAGCACAAAAAATAGTCAGCAATGGAGCTTCATCTAACTGTGGGGCGCATATGTTACTTGAAAACTGCTACATGTCAGGAATATCTAATGCACTTATAAGTGGAAATGGAGATAGTGCAGCAGGTTATATTAATGCAATTAACACAATATATATGCTTGATGGAAAGCAGAAAGAAACAAAGGTTATTCTTAACACAACCAAAGCTGGTGAGGTTGCATTGATTCAGGATAAGGATGAGTTCAAGAGTGCACTTCCATATAGTGGATATACATTATATGCAGCTTCAAGCCTTGATAAAGAAGTTAAGCCATATACAGGAGCAGGAAAGCTTACTCTTACAACATTACAGTGGGAAAAGACTACTTACAATGATATTAAGGAAGAGCATACAACTCATGTATGGAATGACGGTACAATAACTAAAGAGCCAACATGTACAGAAGCAGGAGAGAAGACTTATACATGTACAGTATGCGGAGAAAGCAAGAAAGAAACTGTAGCGGCAACAGGTCATAAATACAGTCCGGAATGGACAATAGACAAAGAAGCAACTACAACAGAAAACGGAAGCAAGTCTCATCATTGTACAGTATGTGGAGATAAAGCAGACATCACTGTGATTCCTATGATTAAGGAAGAGATAAAACCAGAGATAAAGGTAGAGATTGTAAAGAAGGATGATGTTCCGGAAACAAGCCTGTCAGAGTCAAAGGATGATATAATTAACAGTGTTCTTACAGAAGATGAGATTAAGGCTGTTAAAGCAGGTGCAAAGGTTGATGTATCAATTAATGTAAATAATGCTGATGATACAGTAAGTGATGCAGATAAGGCATTAATCGATAAGAAACTTAATTTTAATGAGAAGATAGGCCTTATTCTTAACATAGAACTTTATAAGGTTATTAATGAAAAAACAACTAGTGTTAATCAACTGAATAATGCAGTGACATTTAAGGTTATAATACCAGATAAGCTTATTAATAAGGATGCATCAATAAAAAGATCTTATAGTGTAGTGAGAATTCATAATGGAGTTGCAGAAATTTTAGATGTAGTTTATAACGAAAAAGATAATTCGATTACATTTGCAACAGACAAATTTTCTACATATGCAATCATATATAAAGATACTGAGAAGAAGACAGAAAATGTAGAACAACCATCGGAAGGTGCTGGCGACATTACAGACACAGCAGAAATAAGTGATACCGATGTTGGTACAGTAGATTCATTATATACATCAGCGATTGCATGGTTTATGTGTATGGTTATTTTTGGATTAGGTATTATATATTCTATGACACGAAAGAATAAAAAGAGTAATTAATCTTACAGACATAAAAAAGAGATGGTAGTTTTTGGCTGCCATCTCTTTTTTCATGAAAAGAAAATTGTTTTATAATCTGCGTCTTCTTCTGTTGTAATGTCTTCTCTGACGTTTTCTTCTGGCACGTTCTTCAATTATATAAATAATGAATAATATAACAGCACCGATGCCAACAACTACCCAGATATTGATTTTAATGCATGTCTTAGGCTTATATGATGAAGAAACATCTGTACTGACATAAGGAAGCAGGCTTCCGGTGTCTGTGCCGGCAGCAGATATATTAAGTGTAGTTGTGCCTACAGTATTATCATTGTACAGGAACTTAAGATGTGTTGTCATAACACCATTTTCATTGGTCATGTCATAATTATCATCAACCGTCATAGTTACATTTGATAATGAACTTTTATTAGGTATTGTGATAAATGAAGCATTCAGTCCGAAGTTTAGTGAAAGTGTCGAGAAAACAGCTGAATTATAATAATTATCATTGGAAAACATAGCTCCGAGCTGACTTCCTGTAGTTGTTGATTTCTGAAAATTAGAAAAGCCCCAGTCAAAAAGCGTTTTTGTATCAGTATATCTTAAATCATCTGTTGCTTCCTTAAATACAACACATATGAGACGCATGCCATCTTTTTCTGCAAATGTTACAAGTGTGTTCTGGGATTCATCAGTATATCCTGTCTTTCCACCCTTACAGTATTCATAATAGTAAGAACGGCCTTTCAACATCTTATGTCTGTGTCTGATTGTACGCTGTGCAGACATGTTAGTTGCAGGAATTACATATGCGTCAGCAGTAGAATCAATGCTTACGAAAGAAGCATTATTATAACAGCCTCTTGCAATCATTGCCATATCATATGCTGTTGTGTAGTGGTTGGTATTATATAATCCGCTTGCATTGGCAAAATGTGTATTCAAGGCACCAAGTTCTTTTGCCTTGGCATTCATCATATCAACAAATGCGTCTATGGAGCCGGCTACATGCTCACCGAGAGCATAGGCCATTTCATTGGCAGAGTATAATAATAGTCCATGGAGAAGCTGGTTTACAGTAAACTGTTCTCCAACCTTACAACCTAAATTAGCATCCTCATATATATTGATGGAAGTGGCTGCGGCCTGTGAAAATGTTACTACATCATCCATATTGCAGTTCTCAATGGTAAGAAGACCGGTAAGAATTTTGGTTGTGCTGGCAGGATAACATTTTTCATGTGAGTTTCTTTCGAATAGAATAGAGCCTGTGTCAGCATCAACAAGAATACAACTGCTGGAATTAACTTCCGGGGCATCAGGCCATGAAACTTCAGTATTAGCAGTGCCAGTCTCAGAATAGGCTATGTTATATGTTGCAGCGTGTGCATCTGTGGTAAATATAGAACATGCTAATACCGTGGCAGATACTGCGCTGGTTATCTTTATAAGTAATCCTTTAAGAAAATGTTTTTTCATTATATGGATAATTCCTCCGATTAATATAATATACCATTATATTTTAGCTTAGGATTGTCCATAAGTAAACCCTGCTTGGCAAAAAGTGATATTTATGGTAAATAATATATGTATAATTCAGACTTGGTAAGTGTTCGTATGTGCGTGCAACAAATGTTTTCAGGATGACTTCGCTTAGCAGGAGTAAATGCCGCCATCTGCAAAGTATATTACAGTGCGTGAAATCAAACGCACTTCGTTTGGACGTGCTTTCACGCACTGA
>ERZ773181.2725-NODE-2725-length-11240-cov-14.401341_pt1 | contig 11240 bp, 12 predicted proteins | sample MGYA00581001_ERZ773181 | MGnify/ENA primary metagenome ERZ773181 (study PRJEB29015, sample SAMEA2737780) | human gut metagenome | biome: human gut; feature: human-associated habitat; material: faeces | place: China | collected 2012 ... | reverse complement strand
CAGGTATCCGCACCGTGTGCTTTATCGCTCCGGTTTTTCCCGGTATCACGGATTTCGAGGCCATCTTCCGCCGGGTGAAGGACCAGTGCGACCTGGTGTGGCTGGAAAATTTGAATCTGCGGGGCGGTTTCAAAAAAGACATCTTAGACTATATCCAGGAGAAATATCCCCACCTGTTCCCCCTGTACGACACCATCTACAACAAGGGAGACAGAGGCTACTTCCGTGGTCTGGAGGATCAAGCGGAACGGCTGGCGAAAGAATACAGCTGTCCCTTTGTGGATAACGAGCTGCCCTACGGACGAGCAGAGCCTGGGCACCCGGTCATTGTGGATTACTTTTACCATGAGGAAGTGCGTGGCTCGGAAAACAGCGGGAAGCGAACTCAAAAAGTATGATCTTAGGGTGCTCTGAAACGTAGTATGGACAATCGACACCCACACTCTAAGTTATGTGTGTCAACGTGATAAAAATTATATTGGACAAACGCTTGACAACTTTTGTTTTGTAATTTCAAATTTTTCTCTGACCCACTTTTGACCCGGAACGGAACCGGAGCAGGCAGGGCTGGGCGGAAACAACGGAAGATCCGCCGAGCGAACGGCGGTAAAAAGCACAAATCGGAGCCGAAACGGCTCCGATTTACCATTGAGACAACCTACGGACCAGAAGGCCGGGGGTTCGAATCCCTCACGGCGTGCCAAAAAGACCCGAAACCGTAAGGCTTCGGGCCTTTTTGTTTGCATAAGTTGTTGTTTTCTCCCACTGCTTTTTTCTGACCCAAACGCTGACCCCAACGGGACGTAAACTGTACCCAAGAAAATGGACACGGAAATTTGACCCATGTCCCCAGAGGGATGGACACGTGCGTGACTCAAGGCGTCAAACGAATGTGCCCTCTTGTTTCTGAAGGTTTTTGTCCGTTTGACAAACAGTGTATCTAAATCTTTTTTATCGGATGTCTAATAACCGTTTTCCATTTTTCCGGAGCAACCTTTCTTGCATCGGACAGATAGATCTCATGATGTAATCTTTCCATATTCATATCATTGACATATCCGTTCCGCTCCAAATACGCGTCCATAAGCGCGACAGTCGCGGGCTCATCATCAAACGCGCCCAAGTGCATGATTTGAACGCACAAACCTTCATCAATCGTCAAAAACTCCGCCGAGGAGCAATCCAGCTTTTTCTTTTTCGCCGCAGTATCGACCGCCCATTCAAAGTCCTCTTTCGTTATGAAATCAGGCAAGCGGATAACGGAGATCCAGTTGAACGCGGACTTATCGGTGTAATCCACGCCAGCTATATGATCCTGCCACCAGAAGCCTTCAAGCGGGGGAACGACATATTCAAAGAAGCCGACAATTTTATGGTCAGTCTTGTAACTCATTTTTAAGGTGTATGCAACAGCGTATAACACGCTGATTGCTTGCTGATATGCCCCGCCCTCTTCATTGGGATCACCCTTTCCCTTAACTGCAATATAATTTGCTTTCGGAACAATTACGATCTCCGGCTTGTTCTTCGGCATATAGAACTCCTTGTATTCTTTCTTGAAATCAAAAGCCATAGCTGCCTCCTCAAGTGATGATCTGCCGCTCTCTTTTTACGTTCAAATGATACCACAAACCTGTAAACAATTCTACCGCAACTTTTGTGAGATATAAGAAAAGTCCGGACAGCTTTCTGCCCGGACTTTCTCCCGATCATAAATTAACTCAGTCTTTACGGTGTCTCCGGCCTGCGTCTTACCGCGGACATTCTTGATAATGGCTTTGCCGGTTTCTGGATCTCGGCCAACCGTGTACCGGCCCTCCCATCGGCCATCCTTTCGTTTTCGGATATTGCCCTCGCCGTTTGCTCGTCGTTTTGGCATAAAATCAGCCTCCTTTGTAACGGCACACAATACCGCAAACGGCAGAGGAAAGCTATCCCAAAACGGAACTGTTATCAGAAAGTTATCATTTGCCACCCCGGGGCTGTGCCGCCTTATCTTTGACTATTGCGGCGCAATTTTTGCGCTGCCGGGGCGCTCTCTTTTTGGTTACAGCGGTGCGATTTTGGAACGGCTGAGAAACCCTTTTATTGACTACAGCGGCGCAAAATATGCGCGCCTCGCACTGCCAGTCTTGAGAGACGTGATTACCTCAGTTTCCTCTAAAAACAGCCATAAGGCACCACTAAAGCCCTTGGGACACCTGCGTTTGCGGGAACTAAGACGCCAGCCGTTCTGAAATTTTCTTCAAAAGGCGCCACAACCGACTGCGCTGAAACCCCCGTCAACTGCCCGCACTGCGGGCAGAAGTGATTGGGCAGAGCGTCGGTTCCGACGCCAGCCGTTTATCCTGCTTTCTTTTTCGTCCTCGAAAAAGCTGCAAAAAGCGCAGAAAACGCAGCCATACCAACGTTTCCGATGCATCGGTCATACGGACTTCAACACCTTCGGCACAAACGGCCCACGTTCGCTTTCGCACTCGAAAGCGGGTGCACACTCACCTTTGCTCAAAGAATCGCACACAGTGGCTCACAGGGCGAAGCAGGGCCTTTCGGATGGGGGGGTGGTATCACTACCCTCGGAGCGTTCCACACGTTTTGGAAACCCTGCGTGGCCGGGTGACAGATCGGCAAACTTTGCCGCTTTTGGGTCTTGGTCGGAGACGCTCCCGAAGAACAACGAAAGCCTTCGGAACAGCGATGCGCTCATGTGCGTCGCCGTTCCGAGGCGTCGCGGCCCCGCTGGGCTGCGTGATCTTTTTTTACTTCTGCCGAAATTGCGACTTCTACGCTTTGCGTTCAGGGCTTTCCGCACGTGCGAAAGAGGGGGTGGCATCACTACCCTCGGTGCGCTTTGCGTACTGTTGAAACGCCGGACAGCCGCTTGGTCAAAGCGGAACAAGTATTGGATTTGCGACATTCAATTGCTGGTTTCACCATTTTACAGGGGTAAACATGGCAATTTACACGATTACCGATTGGATGGGGCTGGTGCCTGTCGTAATATGCCTTATTTTCGCAGGGATTGGGCTGGTACAGTTGGTCAAAAGAAGAAGCCTTTTCCGGGTGGATGCAGATATCATGATTTTGGGTGTGTATTTTGTTATCGTGTTCTTGGCATATGCGATTTTTGAAACGATCCCGATCAATTACAGACCGATTTTAATAGAAGGAAGGATGGAGGCTTCTTATCCGTCCTCAACTACTTTGTTGGTATTGAGTGTGATGCCTGCCTTGATCGAGCAGATCCACCGCAGATTTTCTGGCATCAGGGTAAAACGAATCATAACGATTGCGGCAATCGCTTTTTCGGTATTCATGGTGACTGGGAGATTGGTTTCCGGAGTACATTGGTTTACGGATATCGTAGGCGGTGAACTGCTAAGTGCCGGATTGTTTAAGCTTTATAAAGCGGCAGTTATGCTGGCATTAAAAGAAAGATAGAATCCGTATGGGAGGTGCAGGTTTTGGAATTTCATGAAAAGCTTCAGGAATTAAGAAAAAGTCGAGGTTTGACACAGGAAGAATTAGCCGAGGCACTATTTGTTTCCAGAACCGCTATTTCAAAATGGGAGTCCGGAAGGGGATATTCTTGAACTGTACGAAAAGCGCGCCAAGGCCTGGGAGGCCGCAAAGAGCTTCCTGGATTCCCACCGCAATGACAAGGGCATCTTGTCCGCCGAAGACGATGCCACCTACACTCGCATGGAAAACGAAATCACCGATCTGGGCAAAGAAATCGCCCGCCTGGAGCGCCAGGAGGCTCTGGAAGCCGAACTGAACAAGCCTGTGAACACCCCGCTCACTTCCAAGCCCACCGCCGGGAATCAGCCGGAGGCAAAGACCGATCGTGCGTCCGATGAATACCGCAATGGTATGCTGACCGCTCTGCGCACCAACTTCCGCCAGGTCAGCAATGTCCTGCAGGAGGGTGTCGATGCGGACGGCGGCTATCTGGTGCCCGAGGAGTATGACCGCCGTCTGATTCAGACTCTGCCCGAGGAAAACATCATGCGCCGCCTGGGCAATGTGATTACCACTTCCGGTGAACACAAGATTAACATCGCAGCCACCAAGCCTGCCGCCGCATGGATCGAGGAAGGCGGTGCGCTCCAGTTCTCCGATGCCACCTTCGCCCAGATTCTGCTGGATGCCCACAAGCTGCACGTCGCCATTAAGGTGACTGAGGAACTGCTCTATGACAGTGCCTTCAATCTGGAGAGTTACATCATCGAGCAGTTCGGCAAGGCTCTGGCCAATGCCGAGGAGGACGCCTTCCTCAACGGCACTGGTGTGGGTCAGCTCCTGGTTCTGTTCGCTGATGTAGGCGGCGGTCATGTGGCTGGTACGCTTACCGCTGCTCCGAAGGCAGACGATGTGCTGGACCTTATCTCTGATTTGAAGCGTCCCTATCGCAAAACGCTTCTTTCATTATGAACGACAAGACTGTGGCTCAGATTCGGAAGTTCAAGGACAACAACGGCGCTTACATCTGGCAGCCTTCCTACCAGGCAGGCGAACCTGACCGCATTCTGGGCTACAGCGTCCACACTTCCGAGTATGTGCCGGAGAACGCCATCGCCTTTGACAACTACAGCTACTACAACATCGGAGACCGCGGCACCCGCTCCTTCAAGCAGCTGACCGAACTGTTCGCAGGAAACGGTATGATTGGCTAGGGACTTTTCGATAGAGAAAGCCACGGGGCGATTAGGGCCTCATCATTCACACCTTTTGATATAGATTCCCTCTTTTTATAAGCAACCCCAATGAGATAAGCTTGTCAACATGCTTCCGGGTGTACTTGGGCTTGAGGTGGATTCTTCTCGCAATCTGCTTGAGGGAGCACGGGGCTTCAGTGATTACAAGTATTGCATCACAACGATTCACACGTCTATGTGCGCAGCGTTCTGGTTCAGCGATTCCATACAACTCCTGTCGTTCTTTGAAATCAAGACCATCGATTGGACAGAGCGTTGCAGAAGGCCGTGCCATAATCGCTATACTACAATCGTCTTGCGTGTTTTTTGAAACCACTGACGTAAAAGCGTCTTCCAATTGCGCTTTCATTGTCTCGCTACCAATCAAACAGGTTCGATGCATCAGCTTTACTATGACGTGAGCCAGTGTTTTACTAGGCTTGTGATAGAAGCTTTGCTCTGTCCCATCGGACATCAGTACGAAGGCGTCCTTTTTCTTGAGTTCACCCTTAAACAGACGCATAGATGTGAGCGCTTCGCCTGAAGTGACAAATGTGGTTACATTGGAAAACTCCCCATTATCCGGCATAGAAGCAACTTTCAATTTGCCTCCGTCCAAGTAGCCGATAACGCCATCTCCTATGTGTGCTAGGATGAAATTATCCTCATTAACTGCAGCCAACAATAACGTCGAGGATAAATCTCGGATGCTGCATTCGTGTGCTTGCGCTTCCTCTGACAGGCTTTTTTGGAGCATTTCCAGGAGATTCTGCTTGACCTTGCGTCCGTCATCGCAATTGAAACATTCCTGAAAATGCTCTGCGATGTATTCAGATGCGTCTCGAACCACCCGCTCTGCACCATAATGTGACAGGCTTGCAGACCCCGCACCATCCGCTAGAGCAATGACATAAACACCATTTTTTGCCAGTTCAAATGTTTTATCCTGACAAGGAATGCAACTTTTTTTATGCCCGGTTCCCTGAATCTCACAACATACTGACTTCCACATGATATGACATCTCCTAATAACTCCTAGCCACCCCCCCGAATGAATCCTAATGACCATTCGGGGGGTATGGTGTTAAAGTTCTCCCCAACCCTTAATCCCTTCGGTATCCAGCTTAATTTTTTCTCCCGGCATGGACATCGATGTGCGGGAAACGCTCTGGCTGAGCCACTGGAAAAATTCTCTGAAGCGCATTCCTTTTAGATGCAACGGTGTTCTCTGCGGAGAGAAACGGGCCAGAGTATCCATGTCCGCCTCATCTCCGATGCCAATTGGGAAAATAGTCAGTTTTTTAGACTTGACCATATCGACTGTCCTTTGAATTGCACGGTCAAGTTCAGCTGGATTTGACCCCTCCGGAGCACCATCAGTCATCAGAACAAGCCATGGCTGGTAGTAATCCACACCTTTCTCTTGGTACTCCCGTTTCCGTCCTTCAAGACAGTCTAGCGCTAGATTAACGGCCTCACCCATTGGGGTATCTCCGTCAGCGACTAACTGCGGCAACTCCGGCTGTCGGTCAATGTTGGCAAAATCCATAATGAGTTGAGGAGAGGAACCGCCAAAAGTTACGATGCAAACCTCTGCAGAATACTGTGCTACCTCATCGTTGCGCAACTCCTCATAAAATGCCTTTACGCCCTCAGTCAGTTCATCAATCGCCGAGACTCCCCCTGTCACAACATTCCACATCTGACCGTCCTTGAAAACCTGCTCTCCGGTTTCCTGTATGTCTCCACCAACGACTCTCCCCATGGAGCCGCTGGTGTCAAGGCAGAGACACACGGGGACACGTGCAGTCGGATTGTTGACAAGATCTTGTAATCTGAGTAAATCGTTCATTTTGTGGTCACTCCTCTATATATAATGCAGTCCAGCTTGAGTTTTCTGCCGCTGAATTCCGCATCCTCCAAATTCAGATAATCTCCGGATATCCTACCGTGAAGGTCTCTACCAATACGATTCATAGTTCAGCCCATCCCTTGATACCATCCACATCCAGCGGGACGCTTTCTCCAGGAATGGACTGGGATGTTCTAGAAACGCTCTGACTGAGCCACTCGAAGAATTGGTGGAACTTCAGTCCCTGCAACTTCAACGGGCCGCGCTTCGGTGAAAACCGTGCCAGTACATCCATATCGGCATCCTCGCCAATTCCAATTGGGAAAATAGACAGCTTCCTGTTATTGGCCATTTCCACCGTCCTGCTGATTGCACGGGAGAGTTCGCCGGGATTGCCGTTGGGTACACCATCGGTCATCAGAACCAGCCAAGGCTGATAATAGTCCACGCCCTTGCTCTTGTATTCGTTCTTTCGCTTCTCAAGCAGGTCAAGTCCCAGATTGACAGCCTCTCCCATGGGCGTCATGCCACCGGCATTCAACACAGGGGCATCCGGCTGGAGTTCTATACTGGCAAAGTCAGTAATACATTTGGCACCATTACGGCCAAATGTGATGATGCAGACCTCAGCGGCATACAATGCGGTTTCATCTTCCCGGATCGCATCATAGAACATACGGACGCCATCATTCAGTTCCCTAATCGGCTCTCCGTCCATGGAGCCACTCACGTCAAGACACAGGCAAACAGGGACTCGTGCAGTCGGATTGTTTACAAGGTCTTCTATGCGAAGTAAGTCGTTATTCATGTTCAACACTCCTTTAGTACAGTTTGTTTAATATCCTGGACCATCTTCTCGTAGAGTTCGCGACAGGGTTCATAGGCGTTTTGCTCAATCAGCCAGACACATGGCATAATATAGTGATTCCAGATATCCTGGTAAATGGTATCTCGTTGCTCGGAGGCATTCAACGCCTCCACAATAGATGGCGCGATTCGGTAATACTCCCTGATCAATGCCTCACCGCCAGGCTGTACTGCAAGCCAACCATCCCGAAACTGACGCAGCATCGTGAGTTCATAGCAGTCATCCGGTTTACCAAAGTATTCGCAGGCTGCTGTAGTGATAAAGCACCAACCATTTCCGCTCCCCCCGGATGAAGAAGAACTACTCGAATGAAAATTAGAGGTCCTGCCAGAGGAATATCCAGAAGTTTGGGTATAGGTTCTCTGTCCACGACAATTCTTGCACTTTTTTGGCAGTTGGAAACCCTTTTTGTCAAAAAACTCCTTTTCCCCGTTGGTGATTTCAAAGCTCCTGCCGCACTCTGAGCAACGGATCGTTGTGTAAACCATATTTCTTTTATTTAAACAATCTTTACATATCTCATATCTGGGAGAGTGCTTGATGTACTTTTGATAATTGGTATGTACCATCTCGCACCCGCATCTGGCACAATGATAGATATCCCCCTTCTTTAGACAGTCCTGGCAAATTCCCTGCTCCGCCCTATCCTCATCCACCTCATTGCCGCAAATCCGGCAGCGAATGTAAGTGGCTTTTGGATTCTTTTTCAGCCGCGAGGGAAAAATGTCCATCGACATGGAATCCTGCTTAGCCAGCTTTCCGCTTGTTAATAACTCCAAATAATACTCAAATTTCTTTAGCCAATCGCCGGTGCTGTAGCGGGTATTCTCCGTGCTGTGTTCGCCACCCTTGCGGAAAGTCTCATAAAAGTCATCCTTTAGGTAGCGCGGGAGATGGCTCCAACAGAAGCGCCACATTCCCTCTGGGGCCTTCCCGGTACTCCGACTACCTGACGCATAGGCGAAGTCGCCGTTGATAATGTTGTCAATCTGGTTTTCTCCACCCTGGAGGGAGTAGGGGGGCTTTCCAGGCAACATAATCATGAACAATAGTGTGGCAACGGCGAAACGCTCGTTCCCCAGCGTACGTAAAAATGAGGAGTACTCCTTGCGCTGAATTTCCGGTGCGGTATAGTTAATGGTACCAACAGGGCAGGGAAAACCCTCAATCTGGTAGCTGTCGGTGTCAACAAAGTACACTTCCGTTGGGGATATAACGAGAATGTTATTTGGGTTGATGTCTCCCAAGATAATATTCCGCTCGTGGAGGTATTTCAGTTTTTTCAAAATTGTGACACAAAGTGTGACCGTGTCAATCTTGGTCCAGTTTGGAAAAGTCTTTTTTAAAAGCTGAGGGATAAACACACAGCGTTGCAATTCCTTTCCACACGCCTGTTTCATCAGATAACCAACGAACTCGTTTCGCTGGTTGTACAAGAGCGCAAGAGGGAAACAGACGCCGTCACAGTTGATGGATTTCGTCATCATCAGACTCAGCTTTTCGAACTTCGCTTTGTCAAGTCTTTCTGGCTTGTAGATCTTCGCAACGATGCCGGGAATGCTGGTCGTATAGATCGTACCTTCCCCGCCTGATGGTCCTGCCTTAACCAGTCTGACCGTTTCTCGCTTTCCATTCCGTTCAGCGGTTAGATTGGCTCCTTCGCCGGGAATGGAGGAGATGGTCAGCTTGCCACTCACGCTCCGAACCGAAGTTGCAAAGGCAAAGCACTCATCGTCTGGAATCCGAGGTCGCTCCTCTGAAATGTGCGGGGGGTTGGGATGCTGACTTGTGGGGAATCGCTGTTCGTCAAAACGGAAAACGCTAAGATATCCGTATTTGTTAATCCGCTCAACGAGAATACGGTTTGTCGTATTGACAGACTTACTTTTTCCTATTGCGATGATATCACTTGCGAGGTTGTGATCCTGCGTAATTAGCATGAGATTGTATTTCAACCGAAACTGGGTAAATACTGTCTGGAAAACGTTGTCTGCAAAGTTGTCGTGCTTGTCCCCAAAAATCGCAACTACACCGGCCTTCCGCAGTTTGTCAATGTTATTGAACGCAGCTTTCGCACGTTGATTTAGGGTGGGATTTCCTTTTTGCACACAAAGAACAGGGTTTTCTGCGAATTTCTTCACCTCCTCATAAACTCGGAACGGGACGATGATCGATTTTTCCTCGCGCTGGAGCATAGGAACAATGTGCGACCAAAATATATCTGCTTGTTCAGATAAGAGGCTACATGTATCAATAAAAATTTTGAAGTCCTTTACACTTGCTTCCAGAAAAGCTGCAGATCTATCTTCGGAGTTCGGCATATCTCTCGCTTCCTTTCCCTCTACAGATATTCCCAAGATGTCAAATTACCTTGGTCGGTTTCCAAAAGCGCATCTGGTTCATGTGAGGCAATTTCTGACCATGTGTCGGGGGTCACAGATTCACTTAAGGAAAAACTTTCGCTACTAGCGGAGTACATAACGAGTTTTCCATCGCCGTTAATATATCCGGCAGCAATGTTGAAACCGCCCCGGTCACTTGCCTCGTTTAGCCGCAAAACTTCAGCTGCAAATGTTTCTTCCTGCGTAATCAGGCAAAGACGACATGTTCCACGGAACTTCAAGAACACGGAGAGAATTGTGTCATGGAGGTTGGCATCACTTTCTTCTCCCCGAATCTGCATCAAGTTTTTTTGCTGCATCCAGTTGAGCAGTCGCAAGGCCTTGACTGCTTGCTGTGAGTAGGTGGTATCCTGCGTCCGCTCTTGGATTCGCTCAATTGCTCGGAGGGGGATGATTAGTTTTCCATTTTCCGCAATCAGATAGTCCGCCCAAAAGCAAAGGAATTCCTCCGCCTTTTCCGAGAGGAGTACAGTGTCATCGAGGAAGATTTTATAGCCCCTCACTATTTTCTGGATCTGGGCGGCATCCAGTGAGCGTCCATCGTTTTCTATGACCTCAGCTCCTGTACCTTCAAAAAGCAGAAACCACCGCCGGAGTAAAGAGAAACCGCTGAATGAGGTGTCATAGCGGTTTGCCGTTTTTTTTCCATTGCCATCCAGAATTGCTGCAATAGCTTGGTACATATCACCGTTTATTGTGATGTAGTTGTCCACAACAGCTGCAAGAGATAAAAACTGCATGGCAGACATCTTGGATTTACCAGTTTCTAGGTTGTTGATTGTCTGGCGGGTGACACCCACATATTCTGCCAGCTCCACTATACTGTAGCCCATCAGAAGGCGGATTGCTCTCATTGAGATTTGAAAGTTCTCGATAAGAGCTTGACGCGCTTCCCAAAGATAGTCAATCACCTTACTGCTCCCTTCGTAAATTCGTTGTGTTTCCCAAATAAAGCACAGGTATCATATGCACTTGAACCAACGATTACTCTAAATCTATTACTACTATAACAGTAAACTTTTGTGATGTCAATATTTTTTACAAATGATTTTAGTTTTTACATTTTAAAATTATTTGTACATTTTCTCCCGCTGCTTTTTTCTGACCCAAACGCTGACCCCAACGGGGGCGGATAGCGGAAAGCATCAGACGGCACGGGATAGGATATTGCCCATCGTTTGCGCCGCCTTGAGCTGTGCGTCGGTGGTGACGTGGGCGTAGGTGTCCAGCGTAAAACCCGCCGAGTAATGACCAAGCATCGAGGACACGGTTTTTACATCCACGCCGTTCTGGAGGGCCATGGTCGCGAAGGTGTGCCCTTACGATATAATTACGACAAACCGGAAAAGCCCCGTATATCAAGGGCTTTTGGTTATCTGGCAAGGTTTTTCATCCTTTTCCAAACCGAAAAATCGAGCCGC
>ERZ773181.2724-NODE-2724-length-11242-cov-4.989005_pt1 | contig 11242 bp, 10 predicted proteins | sample MGYA00581001_ERZ773181 | MGnify/ENA primary metagenome ERZ773181 (study PRJEB29015, sample SAMEA2737780) | human gut metagenome | biome: human gut; feature: human-associated habitat; material: faeces | place: China | collected 2012 ... | reverse complement strand
AGGATGCCTTTGTCATCGGCGGAGCGCAGGTGTATCGCCTGCTGCTGCCCGCTTGCCGGCGGCTGTACGTGACCCAGATCGACGCCGACGGCGGGGCGGACGTGTTCTTCCCGGAGCCTGCGCCGGAGCTGTGGCGCATCACGGAGCAGTCCCCGTGGCAGGAGGAGCAGGGTCTGCGGTATCGCTATTTGACCTATGAGCGAAAGGATGGGACGGATGGAATATAAGCGTTTTGGTAGCCGCATGGTGCTGCGGATCGATCGGGGCGAGGAGGTGCTGACCCAGCTGCGCCGTGCGGCGGAGCAGGAGAACATCCGGTTGGCGGCTGTCAGTGGGCTGGGCGCCGTGGGGGACTTCACTGTGGGGGTGTTCCACACGGCGGAGAAGCAGTACCATGCCCACCGCTTTCAGGGGGATTTTGAGATCGTCTCGCTGACCGGCACGATCAACACGATGGACGGCGCGTTTTACACGCACCTGCACATGAGCGCCGGTAATGAGAAGGGCGAAGTGTTCGGCGGGCATCTCAACCGCGCCGTTATCAGCGCCACCTGTGAGATGGTCATCACGGTTATCGACGGAAGAGTGGATCGTTTTCACAGTGAGGAGATCGGCCTGAACCTGTTCCAATTCTGAGCATCTGTGTCAAAAGCACGCACGGCTATTGAGTCGTGCGTGCTTTTTTTGCTGCCTTGATCCTATATTCCTATTGACAACATAGGAATATAGGCATATAATTCATCTCGATGAGGTAGGATTTTGTGCCGGACCATCCTGAGCCTCTCTGAATTGGTGTATGCGTATGCAGCCGTGCCGTCAGGCACGGTTTGCCATTGGGAACGGAGGATACATATATGAACAGCAACCTGCTTGAAGTCAGCGGCCTGCACGTGAGTGCGGGCGAGAAAGAGATCCTGCACGGCGTGGACCTGACCGTCGGCAAGGATGAGACGCATGTGCTCATGGGGCCGAACGGCACCGGCAAGTCCACGCTCGGCTATGCGATCACCGGCAATCCGGAGTACACGGTCACGGCCGGAAAGATCGTCTTTGACGGCGAGGATATCACACGGCTGCCGGTCAACGAGCGCGCGAAGAAGGGTATTTTTCTGTCGTTTCAGAATCCGCTCGAGGTGCCCGGCGTGACGCTCAGCGCGTTTATTCGCAGTGCGCTCGAGCAGAAGACCGGCAAGCGCATCCGCCTCTGGGACTTCAAGAAGAAGCTTGCCGAGACGATGCAACTGCTGGCGATGGACGCTTCCTATGCTGAGCGCGACCTGAATGTGGGCTTTTCCGGCGGTGAGAAAAAGAAAGCGGAGATCCTGCAGATGCTCATGCTCGAGCCGAAGCTTGCCATCCTCGACGAGACGGACTCCGGTCTGGACGTCGACGCGGTGCGCACGGTCTCCAAGGGCGTGCAGCTCTATCGTGAGCGCGTGCACGGCTCGTTGCTCATCATCACGCACAGCACCCGCATTCTCGAGGCGCTGACGGTGGACGCCGCGCACATCATGGAGCAGGGCGTCATTGTGAAAAACGGCGATGCATCGCTTGTAGATACCATCAATGAAAACGGCTTTGGCGGCATCCGGGCAGACTGAAAGCGAGGCGATCCGAATGAAGGAAAAAAGTCAGGTCGCGGACATTGACCGCAGCGTCTATGACATCCGCGACAAAGAGGACGATGCCTATCGTATGCAGGAGGGCCTGACGCCGGAGATCATCGACCGGCTCTCGAAGGAAAAGGGCGATCCGGTCTGGATGCAGCAGTTCCGGCTGCAGTCGCTGCAGATCTATAACGAGATGCCGATCCCGGACTGGGGCCCGTCCATCGAGGGGCTGGACATGGATCACATTGCAACATACGTCCGTCCCAAGACCGACATGAAAAGCGACTGGAAGGACGTCCCGCAGGATATTAAAGACACCTTTGAGCGTCTCGGCATCCCGCAGGCGGAGCGCAAATCGCTTGCCGGCGTCGGCGCGCAGTACGATTCCGAGCTCGTGTACCACAACGTCCGGGACGAAGTGGCTGCACAGGGCGTCGTCTACACCGACATGGAGAGCGCGCTCAAGGGCGAATACGCCGATATGGTGCACAAGTATTTCATGAAGCTCGTCACACCGCGCGACCATAAGTTTGCGGCCTTGCACGGCGCGGTCTGGTCCGGCGGCTCGTTCGTGTATGTGCCGAAGGGCGTGCAGGTGTCCATCCCGCTGCAGTCGTACTTCCGTCTGAACGCCAAGGGTGCGGGCCAGTTTGAGCACACACTCATCATTGTCGATGAGGGCGCGAGTCTGCATTTTATCGAGGGCTGCTCGGCGCCGAAATATAACGTTGCGAACCTCCACGCCGGCTGCGTGGAGCTGTACGTGAAGAAAAACGCCAAGCTGCGCTACTCGACCATCGAGAACTGGTCGAAGAATATGTATAACCTCAACACCAAGCGGGCGCTGGTGGAGGAGGGCGGCACGATCGAGTGGGTGTCCGGCTCGTTCGGCTCGCACGTCGGCTGCCTGTACCCCATGAGCATCCTCAAGGGCGACGATTCCCGCATGGAGTTCACCGGCGTGACCTTTGCCGGCGCGGGGCAGGATCTCGACACGGGCGCAAAGGTCGTCCATGTCGGCAAAAACACCAGCAGCTATATGAACACGCGCTCGATCAGCAAAAGCGGCGGCGTGAGCACCTTCCGCTCGAGCGTCGTAGTGGAAAAGAGCGCAAAGGGCGCGAAAAGCGCGGTTTCCTGCCAGTCGCTGATGCTCGACTCTGAATCGCGCTCGGACACCATCCCCGCCATGGACATCAAGACGCGCGATGCCGCCGTGGGCCACGAGGCCAGGATCGGCGCGATCAGCAACGACGCGGTGTTCTATCTCATGAGCCGGGGGATGAGCGAGGAGGACGCCCGCGCCCTGATCGTCAGCGGCTTCGCGGACAACGTGTCCAAGGAGCTGCCGCTGGAATACGCCGTGGAAATGAACAACCTCATCCGGCTTGAGATGAAGGGCAGCATCGGCTGAGCGAAAGGAGCGAACGATATGGAAAAAACGATTTATGTCAACCGTCCCGCTTCGCGCACCTGGAACCGTCTCGGCGTGAACGAGGCCGCCGTCCGTTGGGACATGGACGCGGAGGCGCTGCTCTCGAACGAGCGCTTCACCGCCGTTTCCGGAAAAAACGCCCCTCTCCGCATCGAGGCTGCGGACGGCGGCGCAGCCTACGGCCGCCGCGTCTATACCGTGACCGCCGAGGCGGGCGCGGAGCTGACCGTCTTTGAGGTCTGCACCGCCGCGCAGCCCCTTGCCGCGGAGCTCAGGCTCACAGCGGCGGAGGGCGCGCACCTTCGCGTCGTGCAGCTTCTGAATCCCACGCGGGGCGCGGTGCTGCGCCACGAGCTGAGCGCGCAGCTCGCCGAACACGCGAAGCTCGACCTCATCTCCCTCCAGCTCGGCGACGGCGCTGTTTACGCCGACCACCAGATCTCCCTTGCGGGCGACGGCGCGGCGCTGCGCGCCGACCTCGGCTACCTCGCCCGCCGGAGCGACACGGCGGACATTGATCTGACCGTTGAGCAGCTCGGCAAAAGCACTGTGAGCGAGATCCACGCTTCCGGTGCGCTGATGGAGCGCGCGAAAAAGGTCTTCCGCGGCACCATTGACTTCAAGCGCGGCTCCGCCGGCTCGGTCGGCAGCGAAAACGAGACTGTCCTGCTCCTCGGCGAGGACGCGGAAAACAAGACCGTCCCCGTCATCCTCTGCGCCGAGGAGAACGTCGAGGGCAGCCACGGCGCGACCATCGGCGAGCTGGACGCGGACACGCTCTTTTACTTTGCCAGCCGCGGCATCGACCGCGCCGCCGCCGAAGCCATCCTCGCCCGCGCCGCCGTGGAGCGGCTCGCGCGCATGGCGGAGGACGAAGCCTTTTCCGCGCGCGCCCTCGGTGCGCTCGCGCAGGTCCTGTGTACGAAGGAGGAACGCGAATGAGCACGAATTATAAAGCCGATTTCCCGCTGCTCGCGCAGCGTGATGTCGCCTATCTCGACAGCGCCGCCACCGCCCAGCGCCCGCAGTGCGTGCTGGACGCGGAGCGGGAGTTCTATACGCGCCACAACGCCAATCCCCTGCGCGGGCTCTACCCGCTGAGCATCGAGGCGACCGAAGCGCTCGAGAGCGCCCGCGCCGCCGTCGCCCGCTTTCTCGGCGCGGCGCAGAGCGAGGAGATCGTCTTCACCCGCAACACGACCGAGGGGCTGAACCTTGTGGCCTACAGCTACGGGCTCAGCCATGTCAAGGCGGGCGATGAGATCCTGATCTCCACGATGGAGCACCACAGCAACATTCTTCCCTGGCAGATGGTCTGCCGTCAGACCGGCGCGCAGCTCAAGTTCATGGAATGTGAGCCGGACGGCAGTCTGGACCTCAACAAGGTCGAAGCGCTCATCACGGCAAGGACAAGGGTCGTCGCGCTGCAGCAGGTCTCGAACGTGCTCGGACGCGAATACCCCATCCGCGCGGTCGCGGAGCTGGCGCACCGCGTGGGCGCGGTGCTGGTGGTGGACGGCGCGCAGAGCACGCCGCACCTGCCGGTCAACGTACAGGAGCTGGGCGCGGACTTCCTCGCCTTCTCCGGCCACAAGCTCTACGGGCCTATGGGCATCGGGGCGCTGTACGGGCGGCGCGAGCTTCTGGAGGAGATGCCGCCGTTTCTCACGGGCGGTGAGATGATCGAGTCCGTCACGCGCGAGGGCGCGGTGTTTGCCGAGGCGCCGCACAAATTTGAGGCCGGCACCGTCAACGCCGCGGGCGCGGCGGGCCTGCACGCCGCCATCGACTATGTGGAGCGCGTCGGCTTCGATACCATCCACGCGCGCGAGCTGGCCGTCACCGCCGACGCCCTCGCACGAATGCGCGCGCTGCCGCACGTCCGCATCCTCGGCTCGGACAAGGCGGAGGAGCACAACGGCATCCTGACCTTTGTGGTGGACAACGTCCACCCGCACGACGTGAGCGAGCTGCTTGCCGCCGACGGCGTAGCCGTCCGCGCGGGGCATCACTGCGCCGAGCCGCTCCACCGCTTCCTCGGCTATCACGCCACGGTGCGCGCGAGCTTCGCATTCTATAATGACAAAACCGATGTGGACCGGCTGGTCGGCAGCCTATCCACCGTCAGGGGGCGCATGGGCTATGACGACTAATCCTTTCTACAACGAGATCCTTACCGAGCACAACGTCCGCCCGGAGTTCAAGCACGATCTGCCGGACGCCGACCTCGTGCTCGACGGCGTGAACCCGAGCTGCGGCGACGAAATTCAGCTCCAGCTCAAGCTCGATGGCGATACCATCGCCGACGGGGCCTTTGTCGGCGACGGCTGCGCCATCTCGCAGGCCTCCACAGACATCATGCTCGGTATGATCGTCGGCAAGAGCCGCGAGGAGGCTCTGCGGCTTGGCGACCTCTTTCTGCGCATGATCCGCGGCGAGGCGAGCGAGGAGGAGATCGACAGCCTCGAGGAGGCCTCGGCTCTGCGCGACGTCTCCCATATGCCCGCGCGCGTGAAGTGTGCCATGCTCGGCTGGCGCACGCTGCGCGAAGCGTTGGGCGAAAAAACGCCCTCCTGAGCACAAAATACAACGCGATTTTTGCGATATGGTCTTGCAAAGCCGCGCGGGAATGCCTATAATAGAGCATACCTGCGCGGCTCTCCTGCATCCGCCGCGCAGAGACTACAATGTTTTGAAGAGGTAAATTGGAATGAAAAAGCTACTCTCTGTGCTGCTGTGCGCCGTCATGGTGCTCAGCCTTGCCGCCTGCGGCAAAAAGGAAAATGCTCCAACCCCCGGCCCCGACCCCAACGGCGAGACCGAGGGCCTGACCGTCGCGCTGGTCGTAGCCGGCAAGCTCGGCGACCGCAGCTTCTACGACTCCTCCAAGGAGGGCCTGGACCGCATGGTCGCCGACCTCGGCGTGACGCCCATCGTCATCGAGTGCAACAACGAGAACCACGACATTCAGATGAAGAACGCCGCCGAGAAGGCGAACATCGTCGTGTGCGTCGGCTGGGAGTTCTACAACGTCGAGACCATCGCGCCCGACTATCCCGAGGTCAACTGGATCTGGGTCGATAACGCCACCAGCGCACCCGTATCCAACGTGCTCAACATCACCTACGCCCAGAACGAGGGCAGCTTCCTCGCGGGCTACATCGCCGCCGCGGTCTCCGAGACCGGCGTGGTCGGCGCGGTCGGCGGCGAGGATGCCGACACCATCAACGACTTCATCGTCGGCTACACGCAGGGCGCCGAGTATTACGGCACCGAGAACGGCAAGGAGATCAGCGTGGTGAAGAACTACTCCAACACCTACGACGATCCCGCCGTCGGCAAGGACTGCGCCATCGCGCTGAACGATCAGGGCGCGGACGTCATCTTCCAGATCGCCTCCGCCTGCGGCGACGGCGTGTTCGAGGCCGCCAAGGAGAAGGGCTTCTACGCCATCGGCGTGGACAGCGACCAGAAGTACATCGACCCCGAGGTCATCATCTGCTCCATGAAGAAGGAAGTCGGCAGCTCCATCTATGACGCCGTCAAGTCCTATCTCGCGGGCGACAGCCGCTTCGGCACCACCTGGACCGCCGACATGGCGACCGGCTACGTCGGCATCGGCTACGGCGACAGCGGCATGACGCAGCAGGTCCCCGACGAGGTCAAGGCCGCCGTCGAGGAGCTGGCCGCGAAGATCGCCTCCGGCGAGATCGTCGTGGAGACGACGCGCGCGTAATTTCATGCGCTTCCCTTGCGGCGCGGCAAAAGCCGCGCCGCTTCCTCTATTCCAAAGAAAGTGAGGTAACGAGCCTTGCAGGAAAATGCAGTCGAATTCCGCCATATCTCCATGGAGTTCCCCGGCGTGCTCGCCAACGATGACGTATCGCTCGACATCCGAAAGGGCGAGGTCTTTGCCCTCGTCGGCGAGAACGGCGCGGGCAAGACCACGCTGATGAACATTCTCTACGGCATCCACGAGCCGACGAACGGCGAGGTGTATATCCGCGGGAGGAAGGTCGAGCGCTTCTCGCCCAAAACCGCCATCTCTATGGGCGTCGGCATGGTGCACCAGCACTTCATGCTCGTGCCCAGCTTCACCGTGGCACAGAACATCGTTATGAGCCGCGAGCCGCGCAGGCTCGGTGTGCTCTTTGACAACAAGGCCGCCGAGGCCGCCGCGCAGAAGCTGGTGGAGGAGTACGGCCTCGTGGTCGATCCCGCCGCCGTGGTGCGCGAGATCGGCGTGGGGCTTCAGCAGCGCGTGGAAATTCTCAAAACGCTCTACCGCGGCGCGGACATTCTCATTCTGGACGAGCCGACCGCCGTCCTCACCCCGCAGGAGACGGACGAGCTGTTCGCCGTCATCCGCCGCGTGGTGCGCGAGCTGGGCATGACGGTCATCATCATCACGCACAAGCTCTACGAGGTCATGGCGATCAGCGACCGCGTGGGCGTGATGCGCAAGGGAAGGCTCATCGGTGTGGAGAACACCTGCGACGTGGACGAAAAAAAGCTCGCCTCGATGATGGTCGGCCGCCCGGTGCTCTACGACCGGCTGGAAAAGACCGGCGAAGCGGGCGCGGAGCAGATTGCTGTCCATGACCTCACGGTCTGCGATGACCGCGGGCTGGTCGCCGTGGACGGTCTGAGCCTGTCCGTCCGCGCGGGCGAGGTGCTCGGCATCGCCGCCATCGAGGGCAACGGCCAGAGCGAGCTTCTGGAGGCCATCACCGGTATGCGCCGCGTCGAGCGCGGCACGGTGGAGGTCTGTGGGCAGAACGTCACCGGAAAAACGGCGGGTGAGATCCGCAAGGTCGGTCTCTCCCACATTCCCGAGGACCGTCTCGCCACCGGCGTGAGCCGGAGCGCGAGCGTGACGGACAACCTCCTCATGGGCAAGCAGCGCGACAAAGCCTTCAGCGGCTTCGCGTTTCATCAGCGGCGCAGCTCCATCGAGCGCTACGCGGAGGAGGTCTATGAGAGGTTCGACATCCGCGGCGCGGGCATCGACACCGCCGTCGGCTCCATGTCCGGCGGCAATATGCAGAAGGTCGTCGTCGCGCGTGAATTTTCGTTTGATTCCCCCGTGCTCATCATCGCCCAGCCCACGCGCGGCGTGGACGTGGGCGCCATCGAATTCATCCACACCCGCATCATCGAAAAGCGCAACGCCGGCTGTGCCATTCTCCTCTGCTCGGCCGACCTCGACGAGGTGTTCCGCCTGTCCGACCGCATCATCACGATGTACGAGGGGCGCATCACCGGCGAGTTCCGCACAAGTGACATCACCAAGGAGGAGATCGGCTGGTACATGACCGGCCACCGTGAGGGAAAGGAGGCGGCAAAAGCATGAAAAAGCTTGCAGGCGCGGTGAACTGCCGCTATCTGCTCTCGCTGCTGCTCTCGATCCTCTTCGCCTTCCTTATCGGCGCGGGCATTCTCGCCGTCTCCGGCTTCCACCCGCTCGAGGCCTACGGCGCGATGCTCTCCGGCGCGTTCGACAGCGCACGCCACATCGGCGACTTTCTGGAGTACGCGATGGTGCTGTGCGTGTGCGGCCTTGCCTGTGTGCTCGGCGCGCGCGTCGGCATCTTCAACGTCGGCGGCGAGGGCCAGCTGCTCCTCGGCGCGATCTTCGCCGCGCAGGTCGGCGTGTGGATGGACGGACAGCCCCGCTTCCTTGTCATCGTCTGCGCGGCGCTCGCCGCGATGGCGGTCGGCGGCCTGTATGCCTTCCTCCCCGGCGTTCTGAAGGTGAAGGTCAAGGTCAACGAGGTCATCACCACCATCATGCTCAACACCATCGCCGCCTACCTCTGCCAGTACCTCGCCAAGGGCCCGTGGAAGAACGCCAATAAGAACATGGTCGCCGCGACCGAACAGCTCGGCGCGCAATACTGGTTCGGCAATGTCATTCCCCGCTCCAACCTCACCAGCGCCGTGTTTGCCGCGGCGGTGATGGCCTTCCTTGTGTGGTATGTGATGGAGCGCACCTCCGTCGGCTATGAAATGCGCATCACCGGCGAGAATCCGCGCTTCGCCTTCTTCTCCGGCCTGCGCACCGATCAGATCGTCCTGCTCTCCATGGTCGTCTCCGGCGCGATGTGCGGTCTGGTCGGTATGTTCCGCGTCTACGGCGTGGAGCATCTTTACCGCGACAGCGTGAGCAAGGACTACTACTTCGAGGCCCTGATGGTCGCCATGATCGCGCAGTATAAGCCTGTGACCGTCATCCTCCTCTCGCTCTTCTTCGCCGTGCTGAAGATCGGCGCGCAGGGCATGGAGCTTATCGGCATTCCCTCGCAGATCTACCTCATCATTCAGACCGTTATCATCTTCTGCATGGCCGCCGAGAGCGGCATCACCCGCTCGCTCACCGCGGCGCACGAGCGCCGCAGAGCCAAGCGCGCCGCCGAAGAACGCTTAAAGGAGGAACTGAAACATGGATGACCTTTCCGCGATCCTCGCCAGCATTTTCTCCTCCGGCACCTTTAACGAGATGCTCCGCCGCGCCACGCCCGTGGCGCTCGCCGCCATCGGCGGCTCGCTCACCGAGCACGCCGGCATCATGAACATCGGCATGGACGGCATGATCCTCATGGGCGCGTTCTTCGGCGTGTTCGGCAGCTATCTCTTTACCTCCGCCTGGGGCGGCGTGGGACTGGTGCTTCTTATGGGGCTGCTCGTCGGCCTGTTCTTCGCGCTCTTCGTCGTGAAGTTCCGCTCAGACGAGTTCATCATCGGCTGCGCGCTCAATACCTTCGCGCTCGGCCTGACGACCTATCTCTCCCGCTCTGTGTTCGGCACCTCCGGCGCGAAGGGTTTCCCCTCCCTGCCGACGGTGGACCTTCCGCTGCTGGATAAAATTCCATTCCTCGGCGCGGTGCTCAACGGCCACTCGCTGTTTGTGTATCTCACCTGGCTCTTCGTCCTCGTGCTGTGGGTGTTCATCTACAAAACCCCCTACGGCTTCTGGCTGCGCGCGAGCGGCGAAAAGCCCGAGACGCTGCGCACCGCCGGCATCGAGCCGGAAAAAATGAAGTGGCTCGCGAGCATCCTCTGCGGCGTGCTGTGCGCGCTCGCGGGCGCTCACCTGTCGCTCGGCTACCTCAACGGCACCTTTGCCGAGAATATGTCCAACTCCCGCGGCTACATCGCCTTTGCCTGCGTCATCTTCGGCGCGGCGAATCCCGCCAAGGCCTACCTCGCGGCGCTGATGTTCGGCTTCTTCGACGCCATCGGCCTGAGATTGCAGGACTACGTCAGCTCCGACCTCACCGGCATCATCCCCTACGCCATCACCATCATTATGATGGTCTACGTTGTGGTGAACGCGCAGCGTCGCCGCCGCCACGCGGCGCAGCAGCAGCTGAGCCGCCGCGCACGGAGCTGAACGCACATCGGAGGCAGCTATGCAGCAAGGCATTTTTGAAAAAAGCATCACCGTCACGCCCGACTACTGCGACGCCGCGGCGCAGCTCTCGCCCCTTGCGGCCTTTACCATCTTTCAGGGCATCGCCGCCCAGCACGCCGAGCTCATCGGCGTCGGCGGCGCTGCGATGGCGAAGCGCGGCGAGTTCTGGCTGACCGTCCACACGCGCGTGGACTTCCTGCATCGCGCAGGTCTCATGGATGAGCTCACCGCCGCAACATGGCCGGAGCCGTGCGACGGCAGGGCCGTGCGCTGCTACCGCAGCTACAGTCTGCGCCGCGGCGACGCGCTGCTCGCCCTCGGGCGCACGCAGTGGGCCGTCCTCGGCCCGGAAAAGAAGCTGATGCCGTTTGCGCAGACCGGCTTTCCCGCCGATTTTCCGTTCTCCGACCGCACCGGCATCACCGATCACCCCACCCGCTTCGCGGACGACCTGATGCAGGCGGAGCTCGTGCGCGGCTATACGGTCCGCCCGACGGACATCGACTTTGGCCGTCACATGAACAACGTTGCCTACGTCCGCGTGCTGCTCGACTGCTTCTCCGCCGCCGAGCTGGCCTCGGGCCGCATCGCGTCGATGGAGGTCCACTACGCTGCTCCCTGTCTGGAGGGCGAGGAGCTTGGCGTCTACTGCCGCCGTGAGGAGAACGGCTGCCGCCTCGCCATCAAAAAGGCGGACGGCAAGGCCGCCGTGCTCGCCGCGGTGAAGCTCCGCTGAAGCAGCAAACGATCACAATACAAGCGCCGCGGTCGGATGACCGCGGC
>ERZ773181.2723-NODE-2723-length-11244-cov-2.993833_pt1 | contig 11244 bp, 5 predicted proteins | sample MGYA00581001_ERZ773181 | MGnify/ENA primary metagenome ERZ773181 (study PRJEB29015, sample SAMEA2737780) | human gut metagenome | biome: human gut; feature: human-associated habitat; material: faeces | place: China | collected 2012 ... | reverse complement strand
CGCAGCTTTTTCCTGTTTACACAGCTGCAGGAATAGGAAAATTTGGTTCTTTTAGGCATTTGGATGTCATTTATTTAGGAATATGGATGTCGGGAATATTTTTAAAACTTTCCCTGTTTTTGCTTTTGGCGGGGGAAGGAATTAAAAATATAATGGGGGAAAAGTACAGAAAAATTTCAATAATAATTTTCAGTGCATTAATGGCAGTTTTCCCGATGTTTTACGAGAATTTTTCAATTTTACGAGAACCTTTTGTAACGAGTTTTTTCCTTGTCTACTTGATTATACTTGCTGTTGTTGTTCCTTTGATACTTATAATTTTAAAAAAATTGCCTTCAAAAAAGGAGAAAATCAGAATTGAAAACTAAAAAAATTTTATTATTTTTATTTCCATTTATATTTTTCACATTTACTGCATGCACAGAGCAGCAACAAATTCATCAAAAGTTGATAGTTCAAGGAATAGCAATAGATTATAATAAAAGCAGTTATATGGTAACTGTTCAAGCTCTTGATTTTCAAAATCCTGCAGGGGAAGAAGAACCTAATATAAAAACTCTTAAAATATCAGGAAATTCCCTTGTTGAAGCTCTGGAAAGCATATCAAAGCAAACGGATTTACAACCTGTTTATTCTCAAAATTTAGTGGTTATAATCGGTGAAGAAGTTGCAAAGAGCGGAATTGACAATTTTATGGATTTTTTTGTGCGTCACTACGAAACTCGTCCAAAAGTTAAAGTTTGCGTTACAAAGGGAAACGCATCGGAGATTTTTAAATGTAAATCCGAAGGTAAACCCATTAAATCTAAAAATATTCATGATCTTGTTCCTGAAAATTTAAATTCTGATATTCTTCATTTTGTTTCAAACCTAAAAAGTAATATTTCAGATCCGTATGCGGCGTGGTTGGAAGTGCTGCCTGAGTCAGAAGGCACAAATGTTTGTTTAAAAGGCGTAGCTATATTTAAAAAAGACGTTTTAAAAGAATATTTGGATGCAGATAGTGCCCTTGGATTTATGCTTTTAAAAGGAGTTACTGATTTTGGTGCTTGCAGCGTTCCTTTGGATTCTTCGCAGGAAGTAACTTGTTCTATAAACGAGATTTCTCCGAAATTAAAGGCGGAGATTGACAATGACAACGCAAAATTTACTGTTAATTTAAATGTAAGTATATCAGTTTTTGCTTTTGATAAGAAATTTGATGCTTATTTTGACGAAAATATTAAAGGCTTGATTCAAAAAAATTTTTCGGAAAAACTTGTGAATTTATGCAGTAAATCTATAAACAGATGTATTTCTAAAGGAATAGATAATTTTGATTGGGGAAGAGTTTTAAAAAATTCAAATCCTAAAAAATTTAAAAAAATAGAATCAAATTGGAGCGACTATATTAAAAAATGTAATTATAATATTGCTCCGAATGTCAGCGTTACAATTACGGGAAAAGAAATTTTATAACTGACATATAATAAAAATTATAACCACACCTAAGAGAAAAGTGGTATGTAAAATTCTATAAATGCATAAAAATACCCGTCATCTCAAAGTGGCTGGTTTTCACTGTGTTAAAGACTAAGAGAACTGATTGCTTGTCATCCTTAAAAAGGTATACATTCCTTAGTTTTAAGTTTGTCCATAATCTGATTTTCTTTTAATATATTTCTGTATTGTTTCAATATTTAATCCTATTGCACTAACGTAATGTACTTCTGCCAGGAAATGTCTGTTTTCAAATATATACTTTAATTTGAGTATTTTTCGAATACTATTTCGCTTTTTAGGTATTTCATCATTTTCAATACGCTTTATTTGAAGTAAATACTATTCATAAACTTTTTATTATAGCATAGTATGCGATTTTTGAAATATTCTTTACTTCTTTCCGCTAAAATATAATAAGCATATACTTTTTGCATTAAAATCGAAAGTATATGCTTTAGGTATTTAGCTCATATTTTTTACAATAAGTTATCTTCTTCGAACAGTTTGCTGTGAATTATGTTTAGAGCCGAATGCATGTTGGTCGATTCAACAATTATAGACACCCGCTCGTTGTTGCAGGCAACCATTTCTATGTTTATTTCGGATTCTGAAAGAGTTTCAAATACTATGGAAGCAATGTTTATGTTAATATTTTCTTCCATGTTTACGACAGATATTTTAGACTTGTTTTTCTCGTAATAGATTTGATTTTTTTTGTTTTCAAGTAATTTTTCTAAAATTACCAAAGTTTTTTCAAGTTGATTTTCAAAAACAGTAAATACCAGATTATTTTTTGATAAGGGACCTATTGGAGTTAATAAATCATCAACTGTAATTTCTGATTTTTTTAGTTCGTCAATTATTTTATTTTGAAAAATTTTTGTGTTTTCTACATCGCTTACAGTTATTTTGACTATGTTATTTAAAGCCGCAATTCCGGCTATATTGTGAATTGATTTTTTGTATATATTTTTAACTACTGTGCCGGATTCTTTGTTTGACATGCTCGATAACACTTCTACTTCAACGCCGTATTTTTTGGCAGTTGAAATGGAGCGGTCATTAAGTACTTGAGCACCCAGACATGACATCTCAAACATTTCCTCATAAGATATACTTTCCAGTTTTTTTGCACTGGGAACAATTCTGGGATCAGCTGTATAAACGCCGTCAACATCTGTATAAATTTTGCATATATCAGCGTTTAAATATGCACAAACTGCAACAGCACTGGTGTCAGAACCTCCTCTTCCCAGAGTTGTTATATCTCCGTTTTCATTTACGCCTTGAAAACCTGCTATTATTACTATATTTTTCTTTTTTAATTCTTTTTTGATTCTTTCAGTTGTTATGCTTATTATTTCTGCATTTCCGTGATTTAAATCAGTTTGAAATCCTGCCTGCCATCCTGTAAGAGACACAGCGGGGAATCCTGATTTTTTAATTGCCATTGCCAAGAGAGCAGCAGACATTTGTTCTCCTGCGGATAAAAAGGCGTCCATTTCTCTCGAAGGAGGAGTTGAATTTACTTGATATGCTTTTTTTAAAAGATTGTCTGTAGTATCTCCTTGAGCAGAGACAACTACCACAACATCGTTGTTTTTTGAATATAAATCCGTTATTTTTTTTGCGACATTGAACAGGTGATGAGCGTCCGCGACAGAAGTTCCGCCAAATTTTTGAACTATAAGGCTCATGGAATTAATCCGCCTCCCAAAATGAGTTAATATGGTGTAAAAGTAACATAAATTATGCTGATTAAGTCGGTTATGATAAAATCTTAAGTTATCTTTGCCCGGAATAAGTTTGAGTATCGCGAAGCTCAAAACTTTCTTGAGTTTCATTTAACCTCGAGCTGTGTTCATTTGTGAACGCTTCGGAGTTACTTGAAGAATCCGTCGAATCAGTCGAAGATTCGGTACTATTGTTTTCTTCGATTGAAGGCGAAGAAAAGTTTTCTAAGTACGGTCCGTAGTGACCTGAGCATTCACTAGGCATATTTGAACTTAAATAATATCCGGTAGCTCCCGGGCAATGCGGTCCTGCAAGATTTCCGGAAGTTTTGCAATACGTGGCACTTACCACATCTTTGTCGAAAGTGTAATCTATATTGGGTTTTCCTTCAAGATATTTTGTCATTATATTTTTCCATATTCTTATTGCACAAGCTGTTTCGCGAATACGTTTCGGGTTGTCATAACCTGTCCATATTCCTGCCACGGCGTAAGGACTCATTCCTATAAACCAACTGTCGAAATCATCGGTTGTGGTACCTGTTTTTCCGATAATATCCCAATTTGATATATTTGCGGAACGTCCTGTTCCTTCGGGTCCGATTATTACATTTCTCAAAAGTCTGTTCATTATCGTTGCGGTTGAGGAAGATATAGCTTGAGTCGGGATATTATTGCGATTGTCAAGTATTACTTTGTCGTTTCGGTCAGTTACGTAGAAATAAGTGTAAGGTTTATTATATTTTCCGCCATTTCCAAATATTTGAAATGCGGCTGTAATTTCACGCGGTGTAACTCCGTAGTGCGTTCCTCCCGTTGCAAGAGCAGAAAGAGATCTTGCATCATTGCCATCAAGGCTGTTCATTTCAAGTTTTTTGGTTAAGAATTCATAACTTTTGAACGGAGTAAGAAGTTTTACCATTTGAGCCGCAGGAGCATTTGCGGATTTTTCAATTGCCCATTGAAGTGTGACTTTTCCTTTGTAACTTTTATACCAGTTTTCAGGCCAATTTTTTATTGTATTGTTTCCATCGCTGTCTATTCTCAAAGGTTCGTCAGGAATAAGAGAAGAGTAATTATAAATTCCCAAATCTATTACAGGAGTATATGCTGCCAAAGGTTTTATTGTGGAACCGGGTTGCCTTTTTGCAATGTTTGCTCTGTCGTAAAGCAAGTTTCCTGTTTTTTCTTTTCTCGAACCGATGGTAGCTAAAATTCTGCCGTTAAAGTCCATCATGGTGTATCCTAGTTCTAAATTTTGATCTTTCGGCATAATAGACGCGTCTTTAAGAGTACTTTCGGCTATGCTTTGAGCTTTTGCGTCCATGGCACAGTAAATTTTAAGACCTTGCGTATATATCATATCTTCGGCCGTGGATTTTCCTATACGGTATTTTTCGGATAAATCATTTACAACATCTCTTATAAGAGCTTCAACGTACCAATTGCGTACAGATGATGTACGATTGTTTTTCCCGGAGTCGGAACTCTCGGCAAAAGTCATATCAGCTGATTCTGCCATTGCGTTGTCGTATTCTTTTTTTGAAATTTTTTTCTGTTCATACATTTCACTAAGTACGGTTTCGCGTCTAATCTTGTTGTTTTCTTTGTGATATATGGGATTGTATGCGGTAGGATTTTGAGTTATCGCAGCAATTGCCGCACATTGTGCTAAAGAGCAGTCTTGTATATTTTTATCAAAATAAAGATTGGCAGCTGCCTGAACGCCTCGGCTTCCTCCTCCGAAGTTTACAATATTCAAATAGCATTCAAGTATTTCGTCTTTTGAGTATCTTTCTTCAAGTTCAATAGCTCTTAAAATTTCTCTGAATTTTCTTGTTAAACTTACTTGATTGTCTTCGGTTGTGTTTTTGATTAATTGTTGTGTAAGAGTGGAACCGCCATAACTTTGAGTGCCCTTGAGGAAATTTATAATAGCACCTGTAGTTCGGAGCCAATCCACTCCGTGATGTTCATAAAATCTTTTGTCTTCAATAGCTATTATTGCGTTTTTCATATTTAAGGGAATGTCTTGAAAATCCACCCATACGCGATTCTCCAAGTTATATACCCTTTCGTATTCTTGAGGAGAGCCGTTTTCGTCGTTTACGTAAATAAAGCTTGTCAGAGCCATTTTGGAAGCATTTATATTAAGAGCTATGTCGTTTTCCAATATGGTCGATCGGTATACTATAAGTGAAGCCAATACCAAAGTACTTGTCAAAAAGCCTATGACAAAAATACTTATAAAAAAATTCCACAAAATTTTAAAAAGTGATGACACACACCGCTTTTTTTTGCTTTTTTGTTTTTTCTTGAACGAAATATCATTGCTTTTAAATGAATCACCATATTTGCTTATATCAGCTTTACGCATGTTAAACTCCTTATTTTGATGATTTACTTTTGAAAATAAAAAATAACCACACATAAGAATATCATAAAAATAAGAGAGCAGTCAATAACTCAAAGCCGTCTTAACTTGAGCTTAGGTCAGTCTTTCTACTGCGGTAAACACTTTGGAAATTTCGTACCAAGTAGCATAATCAACTATTCCGCTAGGAGACAATCCGAATATTTCTTGAAATGTTTTAACGGCATCTACGGTGCTTTGTCCGAATACTCCGTCTACTGCTATTTTGTTTATAAGGGGATAATTGTTGCTAATTGAGTTTAATTGCCTTTGTATAACTCTGACAGATTCTCCGACAGAGCCCGACTGAAGTGCATTTCCCGGAAAAGAAATCGGTACACCCGTTACTTGAGTTGCGGAGTCAAGATATATTTCAGTTCCATAATAGCTTCTAAGTATGTCTATATAGCCCGTTCCGTTTTCTGCTAAATATTTTGAACCCCACTGTGAGAGCCATTCGGGGCAAGTTACATTTTTGCCGTCGCAATATTGAGTGAATAAAGGCTGTTTTATGTCAGGTTTTGTTATATATGTAGCAAATATATCGTCAACCACTCGAGAAATTTCTTGAAAGATATTTCTTTGATACACGAATTTTTGGTCATAAGCGGTAGAAGATGTTACTGTAAAATTTTTACCTCGGCTCCTGTACCACTCTGTGTATACCCTGTTAAGAGTGAAAGATATAATAGCAAGGACATTTGCTTTTATTGCTTCTTCCGGCCACGTTGCGTATATTTCGCAGCTTGCAACGTTCTTTATATAATCTTTGTAAGGTATCCAATAATCAGGAGCGGTCGAGTCATCGGGCACGCCGTCATGAACGACTATAAATTCAGGTACTACAACATCACTTAAAACTACAAATCCTCTTGAAGGAGGTAATTTTTTTACTGCGTCTTCCGCGATTTTCGGAGGATATTCTCCGTAAAGAGTGTGGGGAGGAATCATAAAATCTTGGGCTGTGCTGCTTTCTGAGGTTTTTTTCATAAAAACATTTTGCTCGGCAATAACGTCAGGTAAAATTTGTACGTTTTGAATTGTTACGGAATCAAATTCAGGATTGATTACCGTTATATCATACTCGTCATAAGGTCTTGGAGAATTTGGTTCCATAGAGTATTCGGGAGGAGGTGCGTCAAGAATTGCCGTGTCTGATTTACCTGAATCATTGGTAATAAATTCTTCGATTATATTTTCCGATTGCCCGGATTTTGAAATTCTTACAGTAGAGTTTGGAATCGGTCTTCCTACGGTTTCGTTGAAAACGTTGATTACTAATCGGCCGGTACTCATTTGTGTACTCACGCTCCTAATGATTTTACTTTTAATTTATGAAATTTTATTTGTAAAAATTCATTAAAATCAATCGTAGCTCTTGAGAACGACTCCTCGATTTTCCATAACAAAACACCAATATTTGCCGTCCAAACCTTTGCCAAAGCATAATTTGCATATTTCTCCGTTTTCTATTAATTTTTTCGGAAACAGTTCGGGAGTTTTAAATTTCTGAAAAAAAGGATGTACTAATATAGGTAAAACTAAGAATCTATAAATCTGAACGCACATAGGGGCATCGTTTAAAATTTGGGATTTTCTGACTATTATCTTTTGAAGACGATTTATCATAAAATCAAGTACATATAAAGTTTCTTTATCTTTATATTTAGTGCTTATTTCCCATAGTTTTTTACAATAAGGAACGAAATCCGAAGAATTTGTTGCCCAAATTTTACTGTGATATGTAATAGAAATTATTGATAGAAAAACAACAAAAATTTTTTTAAAAAAGTTTAACATATTACCGTCTCCTTTCAAAATGTTTTAAAAAGCAAGCAGACAAACTTTTTTAAAGTTTGCCTGCAAAAACTTAAGACTTATTTGTCTTTTCTTTTTCTTTGTTTTTTTGACTTAACTTTACAATTATCCAAATTATTAAAGAACCAAGTGAAAGTATAAATAAAACTAAGAGAAATTCATGGTCCAAAGCCCAATTGTAAAATTTAGTAAAATCGATTCCGTTTACAACAAATTTTTCATCTTCGGAAGAGTATGAGGGAGAGGTATCGTTTGAATCTGATGAGATACTATTTTCTGATTTATTTTCCGAAGAAGAGTCGGAAGAATTTTCAGATTGATCCATAAGATCACCTAATTTAGAGGAAAGGCCTTCGCCGAGTAATGATTGTAATTCTTCGTCACTGTCTACCAAATCCGAAACGGAAATTTGTAAATCTGAAGGATTTTCCGAATAGTTTGGAATTTTTTTTGCCGCAATTCCGAACATGCTAAACGAAGAAGTTTGGAATTGAGCTGTATTGTCAACTATATTTACATCCAAATATTCCATACTTCCGCTGTTTTTTTCATGAGCGACCACGATATTTTGATATCCTGTCAAATCGACAGCAGGCATGTTCACAGATATTTTTTGACCGTACGGAACTTCATGGTTTTTATCGGCAAGGACATCTACAAGATGAATTTCGTACAGCGAAAGCAATGATCTTCTGTCCAATTTTTCATTAAAAGCGGTCATTTTTTCTTCGTTTTCCGTCCAGTTTGTAACTACCAGTTTAATATTCCAGTCTACTCCGCTGATACTTATTCCTTGAGTAGAATGATTGAATTCGCCGGCTTCTTGTTGAGCTTTTTTAAGAGCTGATAAATTGGTAACACGTGCTTTTTCTTCATCGCTTAAGGAATTATATGCAAGAGTTGCTTTTACTACATCGGTAACGTCTTTTTCGGATGCAATTTCATTTGGGACATTATTTAAATTGTCCATAGTTACTTCTTCGGGGTTTTTACTTATGTTTTTAACCGATATAACGACGTCATCTCTTATATTTTCAAGGTTGTAAACTCCGCCGTTTTCAGACAATGTCTTTTCTCCGTTTATGAGTACAATCGGTACAGAGCGGTCATATGCATCCATCAGCGAAATTTTAAAATAAAAACTTCCGTTATATTCAACGTCTTGAGCTTCTGTAAAAGGTTTGTTTTTTGAATTTTTATAAATTACACCTTCAGTTGGAGTAAATGTTGCCTTGTAAGTGTTTTTTGTAATGTTGCTTATTTCTACTATTAGATTGTTTTTTATTTTTGGAATAGTATAAGTTCCATTTGCACTAGGAATAACTGGAGTTGCTTCTCCTTTTACTGTAACTGTTGGGTTTGATTTGCTGTAAGCACTGTCAAGAGAAAGTTCAAACGAATAATCGGAGCCGTAATTTACTTCGATTTGATTCCCTATATTATTCCCGGAGCTATCCATAAGCCTTGCTCCTTCAAGAGTGCGAAATTCTATTTTACATAAAGATTTTTCGGGAGTTGAAGTAGTTATTGTATGATCTTCATTTATATTTTCTATTGTGTAAACTCCGTTAACCGGTAAAACCTGAATTTGTGGGGAATTTATCGAAGCGGGTTTGTCGTACACTTTGATATTGGAAATGTTGTAGCCTTCTTTAGGAACTATCTTAAAACTAAAGTTTTTTCCATAGGAAACTTTTTGAATAGAGTTTAAAGGTTCACCGTTTTCAAATTGATTGTAATAATCAATTGCATTGGTGTCTCCTTTCAATGTAATTGTATATTCGTTAGGTTCAATACCTTTTACATATATTTTTACATCTTTTTGTAAATTGGATAAGGTGTAATATTCTTTTTCCGGCTCAATAGGTTTTTCAGAATCGTCTTCTCTGTATACTTCTATTTTCGAGTTTGAATAATGCTTTGATAACTCTATTCTAAATTTAAAACTATCGTTATAGGAAATTTCATTTCTTTCGGGTAGGGTTTGTCCGTTTTCACTTTTAAACGTTAGTTGTTCGTATTGAGTGAAAGATATAGTAATTTTCCTTATTGATATATTTTCAAAGTTTATAGTTAGAGGTTCGGATATATTGGAAATAGTATATCTTCCATTAACAAGATTTACTTTAAAAGTAGTTTTGGAATTTTCTCTCGTTGCAACTACTTCCATGTTATTTATATCGTATTCGTCGAGAGCATTTATGATGAAAGAAATGTTTTGCTGATAATATACTTCTTTAGTTTCGGTAGTTTCTTTATCTCCTCCGAAATCGTTTTGCCACGGACTGAACCATGCTCCTTTGATTCCTTGTGGAACATTAAGTGTTACGTTGTATTTTTTACGTTCTCTTTGAGTATATATTTGAATGTTATTTGAGATGTTTTTAATGGTTACTGTTATAGTTTTTTCGTCATCGTATTGTATTTGAATTGAATCGAAAGCATTTTGGAACTCTTCGTTTAAATCTTTAAAATCTCCTGTATAATTTTCGTTGACATCGTGCGTGTTTTTGTAAATTCTGGTTTGGTTATTCTCTTCTTTGGATGGGAGTAACCATTGTTCGGCATTTTTTTCAAAATTAACGAAATTATTGGTACTTTCTGCGACATATAGTGTTATTTTTGAAAGCTCTGATTCAAAGCCTTCTTTTGCAGATATAGAAAATGTAAGGTCATTTCCGTATTCTATTTGTTTTGTGAAAAATTGTTCTTTTAGAGAATCGGTATATATCGAATTGTTTTCCGAACACTTAACATCATAAAATTTTCGAACTAAATTTTTTACCTGTACTCTAAATTTATCAGATTTTGCATTGGATAATGTACATCCAAAATAGTAATATTTGTTCATATCACTTGGAGCACTTTCAAAATCACCTTTTTCAAGTTTTTTAAACTCGGTTGTAATGAGCTGTTTTGCATCATCATGGGATTTTATAAATACTTTTATATAATTTTCTATATCGCTGTCATTTACGTTTTCCATATCATAACATTTTTTTATTTTAACTAAAAAGCTGGTTTTGTTTGTGATTGAATCCTTAGATTTAAGATCTAAATATGCGGATCCATACTTATCTAAAGGCTCAGGAGTTTTGTATGTTCCGTTGTCATTTATAACTGAATAATATTCGACATCATCTGGAGCTGCCATAAGGTTTATTTTTGCGTTTTCTTTTAATTTTGGAGTTAATTTTAAGTTTTTAAAAAAGCTCAATTCCAAATGACTATTTCTAAAGGGATTCGAGTTGACCTGCCATTTTGTTGTGGAAACAATGTTCATTGTAGTGGTTATTTTGCAGGTGTATAGATTTTCGCTGTCTGCTGCTTTTTCTTTTTCTATAGTTTGATCTATATTATTTATTGTGAAGTTAGCAGGTTTAATAATCCCGTGCTTATTATTACGTTCAGATATTTCTATTTTTTTACCGTCACTTGAAAGAGTTGCTAAATATTTGTCGTTAATTGTTACGTTGGATGTGGATATAGGTATACCTATAATATTTTGGTCAAGAATGTATTCATTCTCAAAATTGTCTACATTATAAACTAATTCGTTGTTGTCTATTCCGCTTTCGTCGATTCCATTCATTGTTTGCCCAATTATATTTACTCCGTATATTTTGTCCATATCTTCCTTAGTGCCCTTGTAGGTTACATCCATTCTTACGACATGAGTGCCTTCACAAACATTTGTATTGGTGCTATCAACTGTATTATTAGATTCAAAATTTATTAAACCGTTATAAAAGCGATATTCATCAGCTTCATTTTTTTTCCAAGATTCTTTGTCGTATG
>ERZ773181.2719-NODE-2719-length-11257-cov-2.867970_pt1 | contig 11257 bp, 9 predicted proteins | sample MGYA00581001_ERZ773181 | MGnify/ENA primary metagenome ERZ773181 (study PRJEB29015, sample SAMEA2737780) | human gut metagenome | biome: human gut; feature: human-associated habitat; material: faeces | place: China | collected 2012 ... | reverse complement strand
TAAGTTAATTTTTGAGTATAAATTAACTTACACATATAAAGAAGGTAAAGCTAATTACATTGAATTAAAGCATGAAGGGCTTTCTAATTATAATCGTGAAGGTTATCAGAAACTAAAAAATGACTACAACAAACAAAATGATATCAATAAATTAATAGTTCTTTTGATATATGGATTTAATCACTACATTAGATTCAATAATGATAATCAATTTAATGTGCCTGTAGGAAAAGTAGATTTATCTTCTTCAATCTATAAAAATTTAAAATTATTTGTTAATCATATAAAATCTAAAAACATCTCATTTAGTAACAAAGATTTTAGAGAACAATCACTTTATCAAGATAAAAAAGCAATTTATTATTTTGATCCTCCATATCTAATTACTAATGCTCCGTATAACAGCAATTGGAATATAGACGATGAAAAAGATTTATTAAATTTATTAGACGATTTAAATGATAAAGGAATTAAATTTGCATTATCCAATGTCATTTTATCTAATGGAAAAGAAAACACTTTGTTAAAAGAATGGTCAAAGAAATACATTACTTTAATTCTTAAAAGGCAATATAGAAACGCTAATTATCAAAAAAAGAATATAACAGACACAATTGAAGTGTTAATTAAAAATTACTAGGAGGTATTTATGGGAACTTCTGGAGCTAGAAAAGGCTATAAAATTTTTTCTATTAATACAACAATAAGAAATCCAAAAAGAAACACAGATTTTTTGATTGCTTTTAAAAAGTTTGATGGTCAATTAATGGATGATAATAATCTATACTTATATCTTTTTGAACTTGTTAAAAAAGGAATATATCAATTCACAAATGTTTCTGAAACAATTAAAAATAAAATAGAATCAGACATTGAATTGACACCTCAAGAAGTAATTACTGCAATCAAAGACAATCCTCAAGCCACTGGATTAAGTGGCAGAGTTATGACTCAACTTCGATCATTAAAAGATCAAGGATTCTTAATATTTAAGAAATCTGGTAAAAAATATTACATTACTATAAGCAAACTAGGAAATGATTTAATTGAAAATAAAATAGATGCTTCTATCATTTATACTAAAGCTCTAATAGGCATGCATTCCAATAATCCTTGTAGAACTGCTCTTTTAAATGAGTCTATTCCTTTCTTAAATACTATTTTTGTAATTAACGAAGTTAATAAGAAATGGAAAGAACTAGGAAATGAGCCTAAAGGTATTTTAAAACACGAATTTGCCACTTTTGTATTAAGCATGAAAGATTGTAATTATTTAGAATGTGCAAATGAAATAATTAAATATCGATTGAAATATAAATATACGATAAATGAAGAATATATCCTAAAATATCTAAATGAAAATGATATTCTACCATTAGCATTTGATAGTATAGTCAAAGATTACCCTGATGAAGTTTTTAGAAAGTTTGAAATGACTGGACTGTTGGTGCAACATGGAAAATTCAACTATGTTTATTACGATTTCTCTAAATATAATTACGAAAAGGTAAAGACTATAATAAATACTTATAAAGATTATTCATTTAAGACATTTAATAATCAAGACGAATATTATAACTATCTATCAAACATAGATATTCCTTGGGAAAACAATGAAACAATTAAAAATAGAATTGTTAGAACCAAAGCTGAAGTATTAAACATAACCCTAAACGACACAATGACATTAGAAGAAAAAGAAATCTATCTAGATAGAATTTTCTATAATCAAGCATTAGCAAAGGCTGTGGCAAAATATGATTATGATTTGATATTAAATGAATTACTAATTCTTTCTGGTAGTGTTAAAGGAGAATCTAAATTTCATGACATTCCTGAGCCTTTAAGATTAGAATATTTACTCGCTTTATCAATTGGCAAAAAATATGGTTTAAAAGGTCTTATTTCAAATATCATATACAACGAAGAAGGACTGCCTCTACATTGTGCTCCTTCAAGTAAATGCGATATAATCTATCATCATATTGATGGATCATATATACTAGAACCAACAATGCAACGAGGTAGAAACCAACAATTAAATAACGAAACTACTAATATTGTCAGACATATGCAAAACGAAAAAACAACACATGGAGTTGATTATAGAGTAATGATGGTTGCTCCTTACATTCATCCTGATGTTGTGGAATTCTTTAGATTTAAAGCAATTAACGACAAAGTAAATATATCTACTCTGTCTATCGAAAAGACAATTGGATTGATTTCTGATAGCGAAAACATTAAAGACTTAAACAAAAATTATGATTCAATAATATTTGATTTAAAAACATTAGATGTTCAACAATTTGTTGATAAAATAAATTCATTTAGACTTATAACATAAAAAAAGACCAAATAGTACATCAAGTATTATTTGGTCTTTTCTTCTTTTAGAATAAGCTATTTAGCCTTGTTTATTTTTTCTTTTCTTTCTTCAATTTTATTAAATCTTTTATAATAAATAAATTCAAACCAATCAGGGACCAAATATCTTTGCTTTCTTATCGAATATATCTTTCCTTGTAATATTATTATTTTCTTTTCTAATGAAGAATCTGAAATTTTGTATAATTTATCATTAATTTGATTAGAAAAAGCTAATGCATCTCTTAACTCTTTTTCATCACTTAACATTTTTTTTAAACCTGAACACACATAAGTACCTAACGGAAGAAAAGATAAAATTTGTAACAAAAAAGAGGAAATGTTGATTTGATTTAAAACTGAAACAATTAAAAAGACACTAACTAGAATAGAAAAAGAAATTATCAACAAAGTAATATATTTGTTTGCAACTCTTTTTGTCCAATTCAAATTTTCTTGTTGGCATCTAAAAATCGACTTATTCTTGGTGTTTTCATTATGATTTAAATACCAATTACTTTTTCTTTTCCAATCTTTTCTTTCATATTTTACTAATAATTCAGAAATTTTATCAATATCTACTTTCTCATAATCATTTAATCCAAAAACATTCAAATCAAAATATTGTTGTAAAAGAGCCGCATTTTTCTTTTTAATATCAATCAAATATTTTAAAATTTCTCCCACAATTAATGTAATTATAGAAATTAGAGCTAATACACCCAACATGACATTATCTAAATCCAAAGTTATCAATACATTAATAATTATTGGAACAACTACCGAGACACAAAGTAAGATAAACGATATTTTTTTAGCACTTTTATATTCAAAATGTTGAGCCACAATAATAGATTGATTTTCTTTCGTGTTTTGAAAATTAAAAATTTCACTATTACTCATAACAAGGAAACTCCTCGCCAAATAAATCTCTCCATAGATTTATTGATTTTGCCATATTTTTTTCATACACCTCTGCATAAACAGCATTATATGCTTTTTTATAATCATTTTTTGCTCTATTATATAAACTTTGTTTCTGTTCGTTAGTTAAATTGTTAATATCTCCTTCAATGTTTTTGCTATCTTTAACTACATTAAAAATATTTTTGCTCAAATAATCTAAAAAATTCTTAAAATGAATATCAACATAATCATATGTTTTATTTTCTTGTTCAGCTGAATGACTCGAAGTATCAAAATAATCTAAAACCATAGTTTCTAAAACATAAGAAGTTATATTAGGCATCTTTCCTCTTCGATTCCAATATTTAACTAATCTGATCAATTTAATTACTACTCCATTGAATTTTACATTTAAATCTGATAATCTTTTTTGTTCTATTTTAGGATTCGTTTTCTTCCAAGCCCCGTTGCCGTTTGGAATCAAATAATAATCTTTATTGTCTTGACTACAAAAAAACGCAGGGACAATATCAAAAGTCCAGCTGTAACTATTTAATTTCAATGTTACAGCTTCTCCTCTGGCGTGTAATTCTGCTTTGTTATATTGATATATTTCTCTCAAAGCAGAAATCAATGCATTTTTTATTTTTGTAGAATTAATAACGTATTCTGTATTGTAATAATTGATTTTCTTTTCACATATATCCTTTAAGAGTTTATTATTACAATCATCACCACATTTCATCGTAATATTATTCCATGAATACTCACTATATATAGTCTTATTACCATCTAGACCTATTATTATATCTATATCATCTAATGGGTTTATTTTTGTTTTTCTAGCAAACGAACCAAACGATACATCATATTGAGATATTAATTTTATAAAAAAACCATTTTTAGATAATAAATGAATTTGTTCAAATAAATAATTCATACTTTTTTTTGCTGTTTCACTCGTTGCTTTTGGTATATTTATAATATTTTAAAAAAATTCTTCAAAAGCTATATTTACATTTCGAGCCATAATACCACCTCCGTTTTATTTTATCATATTTTATACAATATAAGAAGGTGTAGTCATTTTTAATATGACCACACCCTTTGCAAGTTTGTGCTATTTATTTATTTCCACTCTAATTCGTTCCAAATTTATTTAAAACCATTATCGTTAATACTAAATTTATCTAATAATTCTTGTGGAGAGTCGAATTCATCAAATTTTAAATAATTATTTCTATTTTTTATTTTTTAAAAATTGTTCAATTAATCTGAACTGTTTTTTTGTAATATTTACATAATATGTGATATCACTAGAGAATATTACTAACTGAGATAGGGATTCAAAATCTTCAAAAAAGGAATGGAATTCATATTTTATTTCACTAATTTTGAAAGTAAATTGTTTTTTTCCTTTTTTATATAAAATTTCACTTTTCGTTATTAATAAATAATTTGATGGCAAATTTAATATATCAACTATCTTACCCATAAAAATTGTCATCAACAATAAACCTACTCCTATAAGAAAAGATATAATAACCACTAACCAATTATAATTGTTTGTCAAATAAAGAACACCACAAATAATGGATAATATAGATAAAACAATAGCTATACATCTATATAAAGTAATGTCCGTTTTAATCTTTAAAACACCCAATCGATTACTCCTTTCAATCCGTTTATCCATCCACATTCCTCCCCTAGAAGCATTGCATAAATAGCATCCACTGATAATTTTAGTCCAGTGCCAATAACAGTGTTTAAATAGATTTTAGTTGCGGCATTCAAGAATCCTGGAGCAGCTCCTTTTGGAACATTCCATAATCCCGCACCACCAGTCCATGCACCTGCACCAAAACTTAACAATCCTTTTATTCCAGCAACCAATGCGTCTGTGCCAATTCTCGAAGCACTGACTTTACTTATGTCCCAATCATTATCAATAATTTGATTTACAAAACTATTTGTCGCTCCTAAAACTGCAGAACCACCGACAGTTACTCCCATGCCAACAGCAACAGAAGCGCTGACTGACAAACCAGCAATTGTTCCCCCAGCAGCCAAAGCAGCTCCGGTTCCCATAGCCGCACCTAACATTCCACCCAATGCAGCACCACTTAAGGTTTTTAAAGCAACCTCGTACCATTCGTCACCTTTTTTAATCGAAGAATAAGCAGCTGTTCCTCCACCAATTAAAGCACCAACTACAATAGTTCCAATAAATAACGCTGCTGATATTGCAAAATGACCTGAAGGATCGTATTTGTTAATCGGATTGTTCATGCAGTAGCAATATAAGTTCAAACCATTGATACTTTGTGGATCTAGATATTCAATGCTATCTGGCGAAATCCAACGACAAAGTTCTGGCGAATAATATCTAGAGTTGCAATAGAATAACTGAGTTTCTTTATCATAATAGTACCCTTTATATAGGTAACTATTTATTTCAATTAAATCTTCATCACCATCTATATTTATTACTTTACCCCAGGCATCATATTCATAACTTACTTTTATAGTTCCATTACTATCTATTATGTTTGTTATGTTTCCTGTGATATCTCTTATGTAGAAGTATTCTTTTGTATTATAGTTAAATCCTACTAGTTCTTCATTTTCATTGTAGTGATAGTATATTTCTTTATTATTTGGTTTTATTTCTTTTATTATTTTGTTTCCGTCTAGAAGGTATTTATATTCTCCTTCACTTGTTGTTTTACTTATTCTTATTCCTTCACTATTATATTTATAAGTGTTTGTTCCATATGAGGTTAATCTTTTACCATTCCATGTTAGATTGTTATTTTTATATGTTGCTGGTCTAAATGGATCTTCTTCCAGATAAGTTATTGTTTTTGTTTCTATTATTTCGTTATTTGTATTTATTTTATTTATACTTAATAACTGACTACTATTTGTTGTTGAATAGTTATAAACTTCTTTTGATATGATTACATCACTTATATTATACTCTATTTTTTCTAAAATGTCGCCTGATTGATTATATTTGTAACCATAATTATATTTAAAATTAGTTCCATCATAACATTTTTCTTTTATTAATCTTCCACTTGCATCATATTGATAGTTTATATTTTCTTTTATTGTTTCATTTTCTATTTTTACTTTATGCGTTATGTTGCCACTTATATCATATGAATATACTATTTTTTCTCCATTTGGAAGTATTTCCATCTTTGGAGTTTGATCTATTTTTTGATTTTCATCGTTATAAATGTATTCATAATTAAGTTTTTTATATCCTGTGTTTATTTCTTTTCCTATTGGCCTTTTTACTCCATCATATTCTGTTAATATGCTTATTGGTTTTCCTTCACTTTGTATTTGGCTACTCTTTCCAGTTTGATAAGTATTACTATAACTTAACATTTCTATGCTACCGAAAAGTTGTAAACACGGTTTATCATTTAAATAGTTACATCCAATGTATGTTTTGAAATTTTTTAAATTAGGATATTTATCTGAAATGTTTGCATATGTTATGGTTTTATCATCCAAGCTGACTTCTAATTTCTTTTGATTCCAAGTTATTAACAATTGATGCCATCTATCTGGTATTATATAAAGTCCTGTATTTCGTTCTTGACCTCCAAATGTTAATCGTACTTGTCCTGTGGCATTATCTACATATGCTACTAGCCCTTCTTGATAGTTTTCTATTGAGGTGCTCGCTATAATTGTTCTTGATTGAGAACACTCCCATCCTCCTATATAATCACACTTGAATCTTAAACTTATTGTTCCTTCTTCTTCTATTCCTAGATCATAGCTTAGCATTGATTTGTTTTTGCCATAGAAAAATAATTATAGATCATCATAGAAGAAGCCCTGATATTATTGAAGGTGCATTATTAAATTATATTGAAGTATATGCTTCATCAATGTTTGAACACTTTTTATCTAATTTAAATAATTTTGTTTTATCTATTCTAAATGATGAATCCCCATATGTATATTCAAGCGGTTTTAATCCTTTAATAGATGTAAGACTACCATTTAATGGAATTACATCCATTCCTTCATAAACATTATGATTATAGTATATTACTCCGCTTTGTTTATTTACTTGCCTTGTGAACAAATATTTGTATCCTTCATTATATATTCCTTTATAACTTTCTTTTGTATGTTGATATTCACCTATTCCTACATAAAGAATGTCAAATGGCATTTCTAATGCATTTCCATTTGTTAAATTTTCTTCTGTTACATTATTGTTACAATATGTTCCTAATGATATTCTATTAATTTTATTTGTTTCAGTTATTGGAACTGTTGTTTCATATAAATATTTATTCACAAAATAACTTATTTTTACATTATTTTCATCTATTTCTTCTACAGTTAATCCTACTAAATTCCATTCTTTTGGTCTTATATCCATACTATCTATATGAATTTCATTATATGATAGTTTTAATTCACCTTCATTATTTACTTTTATACTAGCTATTTCTTTTGTCTCATTGCCTAACGTTAAAATGCTTTCTTCTTTTAATGCCGTTGTAAACGAATTTACTCTAACCCACATTATTAATTCTTTTCTTTTTTCAAATGATTTTGCCCATTCTTCTTTATTAAATAAATTGCTACCTATACTTTTCTCTGCTTTTTTAGAATTTATACTTTTTGTTAAAAAGGTAAGTGTTGAAGTATCTTTGGTAAATTTTAATATCTTTCTTCTTAAATCGTGATCTTTTTCAATCTCAACTGTATCAAAAAGTGATTTATCACCATATTTAAGCTCACTATTCTCAAATATGATATCTTCATTAAAACTATTCTCTAATCTTGAAAAGTATCCTCCACTTTGATATTCATTAAATTCGTAATCATAGACATAGTTGTAGTTTAATATTTCATTGTCTATATCTATTGCTTTTTGTTGTGTGTTACCTAAATTATCATATTCGGTTATTATACACTTTTTCGTAGTCCCAATAGTTGTTTCTTCTTTTATTATTGCGTCATTTCCGTCATATATATAATTTGTAACCTCTTCATCTTCGCTTTTCTTTATTACCTTTCCATATCTGTCATATTCATAATTGACGATATTTTTTGCTTTTTTTCCTTTTTCTATATATTCTACACTTTTTAACTTTAGATGTTCGTCATAATTAAAGTTATAATAATTGCCATTTGAATATTCTTTACTAGCTACTTCTCCTGTATAAAAGTTGCTTTTCTTATAATAGTTAATTTTATTTAATTCTTTGTTGTTTAACTTTACTTGTTCTAAATTCCACCATTCATCATATGGCTCAAATTTATACTCTAAGTCATTATTTACTTTTATTTTTTTTATATCATTTGCCTCATTATAACTAAATTCATGACTAATTATATTTGTTTCTATATCGTACTTTTTATTGATTATATTGTCATTATTATCATACTCGTAATGTTCTACTTCTCCACTTGGCTTGTTTAACATTTTTATTCTATTCTTATCATCATATTCATACATTGTTATGTTGCCATCGTAATCTGTTTGTTGTAAAACATTACCTCTTGAATCATTCACCAATTCTTTCTCTAATGTCTTTCCATCTATTGTTGTAATTTTACTCTTTTTTAAATATCCATTCTCATCGTACTCAAAGTTAAAACTATTACCCGAAGAATCGGTTATTAAAATAATGTTTCCTAAATCATCATATGTATATTCAAATATTTCGCCTGTTTCATTTGCTATTCTTTTTACTTTTTCGTTTTTATTATATTCTATTTCTAATTTGCTACTTCCATTTGCTATTTCAAGCAATGATTTACTTTCATTAAATAAATAATAATTTCCTAATTCTTCTTTAAATAATCCAAAGTCGGTTATTATAAGATCAGATTTTCCTAAATATTTTAATCCAACTGTTATCGCATTGTAAGAACTTTCAGTTACAATACTTTGTATAACTTTTGATAATTGATGAAGTCGGATTTAATGAAATAAGTCCTCTTGAATCAAAATTATTCTTTCAATTAATTGATATGAGATATACAAAAAGGTCTACAATATTTATAAGTAATATAACATTATAATACATAAAGAAGAGACAACAGTCAGTTAAGATAACTCACTCCTGCAAGTTTGTGTTGATTATTATTTAATACCACGGATCTGTTGAACCCATTGGAATCTCTGAACCGAAAAAACTAATTTTTTTATAAATGTTCTTTGGAACTTTTATGATATTTTCATATTTAATATAAAAACAATACATTTTTTTATTATTAATCTTTTCTTTCAAATGAATATATAAAACACCAGGTGCATACTTCCCATATGCTATTAAAGCAAAATAATTTTTAATAGTAAATTTTGCATAAAGCATTCTATCAACTTTATCTAAGGGAATAACAATATTTTTTTTCCTCTTTTTAATTATTATTTGGTCCGAAGTAAATATTGCTTTTTTAGTCTCTACTTCCATTTTTTTCATAATTCCTTTCTAAAAAATCAATCCAATTAAATCACTACGCTCCTGCAAGTTTGTGTTAAATAAAATTATTTTATTATTTTCTTTTTCGAATATATTTCTATCGCTTTAACAATTTGTTTTCTTTTATCTAAATGAATTTCACTTCCATCAAATGCTTTAATTATTAATGCTGGATTTCTCATTATATTTGCTTCTTCTATTGTATCTATTTCTTCCCATTTAAGTTGCTTAACAATTTTACTTTTGAATAATATTTTAATTCCATGTTCATCAATAGATACTATTTGGAAAATCCAATAAAACCCTATTAGAAAGAATAATACAATTAAAGATAAAGATATTATCAATAGTATCCAACCAAAATTTTGCCCATAGCTTAAACTAATAAAAAATCCAATAAGTAAGAACACCTCGAAAATTATTATTACAGCAAAATATGATATCGTTTGAAATAGATTTTTATAAAATTTATGTTTCAAATTGATTAATCCTCCTAATGACTAAAAAGCTGAAATTAATTTTCCAATTAAATATGACGATAAATCATAAACTGCTTCTGTTCCTCCAACGATTAATCCCGCTAGGAATCTTAATGTCAAAAGTGATGTTTGTTTAATCTTAATATTTTAATTTTTTATAATATTTTCTGTATTTGTTTCGTCTTTTGTAATAATTTTTTGCAGGAATAGATAAAAAGCCGTAATCTTTAAAATATCCATCCATTTTATATCCGTATATTTTATATAGCCAATTAAATAGTTCTAATTCTGATTGAAAATTAAACTCTGTAACAGATTTCATAGCCTCAAGTTTTATCTTTCCTTTATCACTAAAGTTTGAAAGAACAGAAAATAAAATTTTATTTGTAATAAGAAAGTTATCAAAATAACCTTCAATACTAATTTCATTTTGACTTTTTATATAATTGAATACATTATATTCATCATACGAATTCAATTTTTCATTAACACATAAACTCAAACTTTCATCTATATAAATGTTCAAGTAAAAGTCAGCAGATCCCATTTTTATTCTCCTTAATTATACGTAAAATACATTAATATATTTAACTCCATATTTCAATAGTACATGTACTCTATGGTGTCCATTACTAATAAAATTAGTTCCTTTAAATACATCAATATGTGCTATTTCACCAGATCGATTTGGTAAACTATTATAGCCTTTAAAATTGTTTTGAGATAGAGTCTTAGTCCAATAAGATATATCCTTATCAGATAAAGGATTATCAGGCCTAAATTTCAATGAACTTGTATTAACTCTTACAGCCATTTTTCCAGCATTTTGTAATGCATAATGTGTTCCTCCCCATGCACCACCAGCAACAGCTCCTGCGATAGAGCCTATCATAAATCCATTTGATGAATTCTCCCATGACCAATCATTATCCCATGAAAATCCGTTTTCATCTGTTTTACCACCAATAATAGCTCCTGCCACCCCTATAGTTGCAGCTCCAACTGTTATCGCATTGTAAGAACTTTCAGTTA
>ERZ773181.2717-NODE-2717-length-11268-cov-16.380808_pt1 | contig 11268 bp, 10 predicted proteins | sample MGYA00581001_ERZ773181 | MGnify/ENA primary metagenome ERZ773181 (study PRJEB29015, sample SAMEA2737780) | human gut metagenome | biome: human gut; feature: human-associated habitat; material: faeces | place: China | collected 2012 ... | reverse complement strand
CTCCATACATCAGGAGATTGCGGCTTGAAATAACCGTCACTGAGTACGGCATGCATGGCAATCGAGTTTGTACTGTTAGAATCTTGTGCATAGCTGGATTGTAAAAATAAAACTCCGAACAAAAACCACCCAATACAAGTTCGAAATAAAAGAGAAGATCTTTTCATAATAAGTTAGTGTTTGATAGTTTATGAAAATATGATCGTGGCGGTCTGAACCGCTCGGAATGCCGAGCATATGCCGATGAAACAAAGTTAAAGCACGTATTTCGACTCCGTTTGTCCAAACGGCATAATGTATATATTACACGTTACTTGTTAAATTTCTGATTATCAATAGAAATCAAAAATATAATCTTATCAACGGCATTTCATTTCGGAAACAAAATCGCAATCTATTGATAATAAGCGTAATAGGGGTTAAATAATAAGTAAAGCGTATAAGTACTTAATGTATAATACAATAAATAAAAATCGACCGAAATAGCTCTTCGATCGATTTTCATAAGAATAATGAGATGTCACAATAGCGACTTATGCAAATGATTGTATAAGGCAGGAAAAAATAAAAATTCCAGCTAATAATTTGCCGGATTGTACAATAATTTCTATCTTTGAAATAGACGATAATTATTATCGGGTTTTCTCTGTCTGCTCACAACTCAAAGACCAATTTCATTAATAGCGGTAGACAGCGAGAGAATCGTGCTATGCACGGCTCTTCGCTTGCTGCTATATGGTTTGGTCTCCGGAGTTGGGGCAAACAAAGAGTCCGTGCATACTTTTTCGAGACGACAAATTGTATGCACTATGATTTTCATATTGTGTGCCATAATTATGTTGCAGGCAGGTATTCTTTACCGTTTATGGCAGCAACGACGGCAAGCCGAACTCTTGGCACGAAACAGATTGCGTTATATCGAGGAGTGGCTGGATTTGTTGTACTTATATAACAATGATCCTGTTTCATTTCATACACGTTGCAAGGAGCTTGCATCTGTTAAGCGGCTTTCGAATTATCATATCGTAAATGATTCGTTACGTTTGTCCGACTGTCGAAGACATCGCCGGAGCAACTTGACACCGGCAGAAAAGGAATTTCTATGTCTGATGGAAGCGGGATTCTCGAATCGGGCATTATGTGTTATTTTCCGGGTCGGAAAGGTCGGGTCGATCTACGTGAAACATCACCGGATAAAAGCAAAGATCGTAAATGTGAATAAATCTGTCGGCGGAGACTGAGGTATATGTCAGATTTTATCATTTTCGAATAAGACGGATCGGGTTTATCCGGCGTCAACAACCGATAAATCTTCATGTATTTCGGTTTGTTACTGGAATCGATCCTCGGAATTATAACGTGTATGGCACCGTATGCTGGCAATCGGTTTTAAGAATTTCTTTGCCGTAACGCATCAATAATCCCATACTTTCATTATGTCTTGGACCTCTATGTCGAGGTCCTTTTTCATGGTAGCTATTCCTCGAACAGTCATCATTTCCCGAGGTGGTTTTTCCGAATTATGCACAGGGTGGAACAAGGTAAAAACACGTGAAAGGCGTATGTATAGATTATTTTTCATCAATATATTGATATACAGGTATTTGCAGATTGAAATGTAAGGTTTGTTTTTCGAAAAATCAATCAAAAGCCACCTTATCTTTGTTTGCAAACGAACACCGTCTATGCAAACACTGTCTTTTTATCCGTGTCGCCGTCTCCGCGGCTTTTCACTGCCCGAACTGTTAGTCGTGCTGGTCATCATCGGTATTCTGGTGCTGATCGCGCTGCCGAATCTGATGCCGTTGATCTCGCGAGTGAAGGCCACCGAAGCGCAGCAGCAGCTTACCTACCTGCATACGTTGCAGCGGTCGAATTTCTACACTTATTCGCGCTATTCGTCATCGTTGGAGGAGCTGGGCTTCGAGCAGTCGCGGCTGGTGACCGACGGCGGTCAGGCCAACTACCTCGTCGAGATCGTCGAGGCTTCGGAGCACGGCTTCCGCGCCACGGCGACTGCCGTCGTGGATTTCGACGGCGACGGAGTTTATAATGTCTGGGAGATCGACCAGGATAAAAACCTGCGCGAGACGGTCAAGGATTGATCGAAACCTTCAGCCCCGATGTTCCCTGCTTCTTATCCATACCTTTTGCTGTTTCTGCCTGCCGCTGTACTGGCCCGCGACGATTTCCGCACGCGACGGGTGGACGCGTCGTGGCTGGCGGTGCTGGGGACGGTCTCTGTCGGGGTGAGCTGGCACACGCTCGGTTGGCGGACGATGATGCTGCAAACGGCAGGCAATGCCGCGCTGCTCCTTTTATCGGGAACGGCTCTCTTCGGCTACCTCCGTCTGCGGCGGCTCGCGGTCAGACACTCCGTCGGCTCCGGCGACGTCCTCTTCCTGCTTGCCGTCGCACCCCTGTTCGCACCGACGGAGTTTCTGCGGTTTCTGATCGCCGCCTGCGTCGTCGCCCTCCTCCGGTGGGTCTGCTGCGGCCGTCGTCGTCGCACGATCCCCTTCGTCGGCGCAGCCGGCATTGTGCTCATCGGCTGGGCCGCTCTTCAATTCCTCCGCTTATGGCTGTAACCCCGACACATATCCCCACGGAGATCCTCCGCCTGCTCACGGCGCAGGAGGCCGCCGAGTACCGCCTCGTGCCGTTCGCACGCGAGGCGGGCAGGATACGCTGCTACGGCGAGACGGGACATGACTACACGGCCGCTGCCGAGGAGCTGGAGGTGCTCTACGGCTGGCAGGTCGAAGTCGTGCCGATCGCCGCCGATGACCTGCAACGGCTTTTGCTGCAACATTACCGCCCCGGAGCACAGACGGCAAGCGCCGCCGCAGGCCGCACGGCCGAGATCGGACAGGGGCGGCAGTTCCTCTTCGCGCTGGTGGGCGAGGCGCTGCGCGACAACGCCAGCGACATCCATCTCGAACCCTACGAACAGCGCTGCCGCATCCGTATGCGCATCGACGGCAAGCTCGCCGAGCGTTACGTCGTCGAGCGGGCACAGTACATGCCGCTTGTAAACCAGATCAAGATCCTCGCCTCGCTCGACATCTCCGAGAAACGGCTGCCGCAGGACGGGCGCATCGGCTACGACCGCGACGGCGAGAAGTTCGACGTGCGCGTCTCGACGCTGCCGACGATCTACGGCGAGAAGGTCGTGCTGCGACTGCTGACCCGCCGCGTCGAGCTGCTGGAACTGCGCAACCTCGGCTTCTCCGCAAGGCAGTACGAGGACTACTGCCGCGCAATCGCGCGGCCCTTCGGCATGGTGCTGATCTGCGGCCCGACGGGCTCGGGTAAGAGCACGACGCTCTACGCCACGCTGCGGCGGCTGAACGCCCTGACGGACAACATCCTCACGATCGAGGATCCGATCGAGTACACGCTCGAAGGGGTCAACCAGGTGCAGCTCAAGGAGGAGATCGGCCTTACGTTCACCGCCGCACTGCGTACCTTCCTGCGGCAGGACCCCGACATCATCATGCTGGGTGAGATCCGCGACGGGGCGACGGCCGAGATGGCCGTGCGGTCGTCGCTGACGGGACACCTGCTCTTCTCGACGATCCACACCAACACGGCCTGGGGCGCCGTAGCCCGTCTGTCGGATATGGGCGTACACCCGTACCTGGTGGCCGATACGTTGGTAATGACCGTCGCGCAGCGTCTCGCGCGCCTGCTCTGTCCCCACTGCAAACGCCACGTGGAGGCGACCGATGAAGTGCGGCGCCTGCTGCCCGGCATAGCGATCGACCGCTATTGCGAACCCGTGGGTTGCGAACGCTGTTTCTACACGGGCTATGCAGGCCGGCGGGCCGTCTACGAGGTGATCCCGATGGACGACGAGCTGGCGGCTGCCGTACGCTCCGGCCGCACCGACGTCGCACCGCTGCTGGCCGAACGCGGCATACCGTCGCTGCGCGATGCCGTCGTCGACCTCTTCCGACGCGGCCAGACCTCTCTCGACGAAGTGATACCCCTGTTGAACTACTGATCCAAGCCTATGAAACGACGATACACGCTTGCGTTTTTACTTCTTTGCATCCTGCCTGTGCTCTGTCCGGCACAGCGAACCGAAATACCCGCTGGTGTGAACCCGTCTTCGGATTCGCTCCATCGGACGGTTGCACCGAATCCGCCGTCCGACCCCGACTCTTTGCGTCTGTCACGTATCGACTCGGAATTGGCGGCACTCGTCGGGCGCGACTCGACGTTCCGGCGGGAGGTTGACGTCACGTCGGGCCGGTTGTCGCTGTCGGAGCTGCTGCGCAATATCGCGCGCGCAAGCGGCGTGAACGTGTCGGTGCGCAGCGTGGAGAACATCCCCGTGTCGTGCAACTTCCGCAGGGCCCGTGTGGACGATCTGGTACGCTTCCTCTGCCGCGAGTATCGGTTGGACGTGGCCGCGTCGGGCAACATCCTCTCGATCTTTCCGGCGGCAGCGCCGACGGTTCCGGCGCCCGATCCCGACGTCGCCTACGCGGCCGCCGACACGACGCTCACGTACGACCTGCGCGGCGAACGTCTGATCGACGTGGCGAAGAAGATCGCACGGCTCTCTGCGCGCAACGTCATCGTCCCCGAACCTTTGTACGACTGCAAGGTCTCGGGCTACGTGCGTCGTATGCCTTTCGACGACGCGCTGCGGACGCTCGCCGCGGTCAACGGCCTGCTTGCCGAACGGGATGCACAGGACGTGTGGACGCTGTGGCGCGAGGAGCCGGCCGCGCAGGGCGGCAAGGCGTCCGCAGGCCCCGCCTATATGCGCCGGCGGCAGTTCACGCCCAACGAACTGCGTGTGGACTCGCTGGGGCGCATCACGGCCCGCATCGCGCGGGGCGACGTGCAGGAGGTGATTCTCGACCTGTGCGACGAGTTGGAGCTGAACTACTACTTCCAGTCGCCGGTGAACCTCACGGCGGGCGTCTGGGTGGACGGGACGGATTTCGAGACGCTGCTCTCGGTGCTGCTCAAAGGCTCGCCGTACAGCTATTACACCGAACGGGGCATCTGGATCTTCGGAGCGGCCGCGTCGGACGGTCTCTCGTCGGCGACGGTCCTTCCGCTCGTCTACCGCGCCGTGTCGAAGGTCGAGGAGATCATCCCCGAAGCGCTGAAACAGAACGTCGCGGTGAAGACCTTCCCCGATCTGAACGCCCTGATCCTGTCAGGCGACCGGCGCGACGTGGCGCGTGTGGAGACCTTTCTGCGCTCGGTGGACAAACCCGTTCCGATGGTGACGATGGAGATCCTGATCGCCGACGTCACGAAGAGCAGGATCCACGAGATCGGTCTGGGGGCCGGCGTGGGCGACAAAGCGGTGAAGACCTCCGGAACGCTTTCACCGGGCGTGGACATGACTTTCGGAGCGAATGCGGTGAACGATCTGCTCGGACGCATCCGGGGCACGGTGAATCTGGGGCGCGTGACGCCGAACTTCTACCTGAGCCTGCAAGCCTTGGAGGAGGACGGGGTGGTGCGTCTGCTCTCCACGCCGAAGCTCTCGACCCTGAACGGCCACGAGGCGACGCTCACCAGCGGCGAGACGCAGTACTACAAGGAGGTGCAGAACAACTACTACGGCACGCAGAACCCCATCTCGTCGGAGTCCTACCAGTGGAAGTCGGTCGATGCGAACCTCTCGATCAAGGTCACGCCCTACGTGTCGGAAGATCGGCAGATCACCCTCGAAATCGAGTTCGAGCAGACGGAGTTCACCGACCGCAACGTCGAGGACGCTCCGCCGGGGACAGCCACGCGGAGCTTCAAGTCGATCGTCAAGGTACAAAACGAGGAGATGGTACTCCTGGGCGGCCTGGACCGCAACACGATGGAGAACTCCTCGCGCGGTGTGCCGTTTCTGGCGCGCGTGCCCGTCATCAAGTGGTTCTTCGGCAAGGAGAAGCGCAACAAGGTCGAACGTACGCTCAATATCTTCATCAAACCCACGGTCGTAGAATGAGATTAAAATCAATACGATCCCATGATCCGCATTGCACCGGAGACGGACGCGAATCGAACGACGGTTCGAACGCCCGGAGCGGGTGTGCGAAACAGCGCAGTCTTTCGTGCCCGCTCAGTAAGAACCGTCGTTCGATTCCGGCGGAGGTGCCTTGCGGACACTTTCGGCTCCACCTTTTCGTGTGAAAAGGTGGAAAGGATGTCGCCGTACTCGATCTTTTCGTCCTTTTTACCGGAACAAAAAGGACATAAAAGAATAAATAAAAGATGAATCTTTTCCCTTATATCCTCGGCCCCGTCTGGGTGTTGGACGTCACGCTGACATCCGACGGCCATACGATCGCGGCATGGCGCTGCAAGATGGGCTGCGAGCCGCAGCAGACGGTGTACGACGCGGCGGCGGTGGCCAAAGGCGTCGCCGTGGTCACGGTCTCGGGCCACGGCACGATCGTAAAGCCCGCCGACTCGCAGCTCGCCGCGCGGGTGCGCGACGACAGGGCGACCTTCCTGTGGCGCGAACACGACGGCCGGATCGCCTTCGTGCGGCGCGAGCGGCTGCAAGGAGTGCTGGCCAAGTTGTCGGAGGCCGGCATCCATCCGCAGCGGATCGAGGTCTCCGCGCCGCCCGATGCTGCGGCCAGGAAGCTTCTCGCAGGACTCGGCTGGCGGCAGCTGCTCCGCCCGACGGCCGAGGGTTCGTCGCTGGCGCAGGCCGTCGTGCGGCGGGCGACGTCTCGACCTTCGTCGAGCGCCTCGCGGGGGCGGCGTGCTGCCGCACGGTACGACTGACGAACGTCGAACGGGAACGCGATGCCGAACGGCTCGCGTTCCGCATCGAGATCGGACTATGAACCTGCCGTACAGATACCGGGGTCTCGGCCTCGTGGGGCTGCTGGCCCTCCTCCTGCCGTGGGCGGCGTGGCATTTCGCCCTGAGCGATACCTTCGGCGCGTGGCGGGAGTGCGGCCGGCTGGAACGGCGGCTGGATGCGCTCGCTCCGACGACACCGGCGACCGGAGCGACCGTGCCGGCTGCCGTCGAAGCCCCCGAACTGATCCTCTCTGGCGGGCTGCTCGACTCGGTGCGGCGCTTCGCTCCCGCCGGCGTGCGCGCGACGGGCTATGTGCCGGTGACGACGTTGCGGCAGGACGGGATCGAAATTCATACGGCGCAGCTGACGCTCACTGGGCCGTTCGCTGAGCTGCTGCGCACGGTCGAGACGCTCGAACGGCGTCTGCCCGCCTGCCGTCTGCGGTCGGCCGAGTGGCAGACCGCGACACGGCCCCGCACCCGCCGCACGCAGCTCACACTGACGCTCTACATACAACAACTGACCTTAATAACCGAATCGAAATGAGAAGATACCTGATCTATTTCCCGCTTCTATTCCTGACCGTCTCCTGCGAAATCATCGAGGAGGATATCTCCGGCCGTGCGGTGACGACGATCGCCCCGGCGGACGACGCGGAGGTTCCTGCGGGCGAGACGCTCTTCCGCTGGCGGGCCGTCGACCGTGCGACGGGTTACGAATTGTGCGTCGCTACCGAGGGGCGGATCGTCGCCGACACGCTCCTTGCGGCCGATACGCTGGGCCTTGCACGCAGCTACGGCTGCCGGTTACGGCTCGAAGCGGGCCGTTACGAATGGACGGTCGCGGCCTTCAACTCCGGTTACGAGACCTCCTCTCCGGCGTTGCGGCTCACGGTCGCCGAGGAACCCGTGTCCGAGGAGCCGGAGAAGTCGGACAATCCCGAATCCGCCGAACCGTGAAATCGCGCTGGACGACCTGTCTGCTGCTCGCAGCCGTCGTGGCGGTCTGGGGCGTCGTGGCGTGGCGGATCCTCGCGCCGGCACGACCCGCCGCGCCGGATGTCCGACCCGCGACCGACACTCCGGCGGTACCGCAGATCGTCGCCGAGACCTTGCGGCTGGACTATCCCGACCCCTTCCTGAAAGGCGTGGCCGCTCCGACACCTGCCGCACGGTCCGTCGTGCGCCGCCTGCCGCCTGCCGGAAAAGCCGAACCGAAACGCCGCGAGCGGGTGCAGCTCTCGCACCTGGCGACGGTGACAGCCGGCGGGCAGGCGCTCCACATCCTGACGATCGGCGGCAGACAGTACGAACTGAGCCTGCGCGACACGGCCGCGGGATTCCGCCTGACGGGCGCCGACCGCGACTCGCTCTATCTCGAACGCGAAGGAACGGTCTACGGCGTAAAACGCTGCAACGAATAGATGAAACTGCATACGACATACCTCGCAGGGGCCGTGCTGCCGACGGTCGTGGCCGCAGCGCTAGTGATGCTCACGGCGACGCTGGGGCTGCTGGCGCTGTGGGAGCAGGAGACGCTGCTCTTCACGCGCACGCAGCGGCTGCGGCAGGCGCGCGCCGACGTCGAATCGGCCGCCTTGCTCCACCGCCTGCATCCCGACGAACGGGCACTGACCGCTGCCGGAGGTTATCTGCTCTACGACTCCCTGCCGCAGTCGCGCATCTTCGTGCGCCGCGAGCCGTGGGGCCTCTACGAACTGCTGCACATCACGACGGCCGACTCGCTCGTCGCGAGCAGCCGCATCGTCGGTGCCGAACCCGATCCCGCACGGACGCTCTTCTACGCCGACGACCGCACGGCCGTCACCCTCGCAGGCGACACGCGTCTGCACGGGACGCTCCGCCTGCCGCAGAACGGCCTGACCTACGGCCGTGTGGGAGCGGAGTTTTACCGGGGAGAGGAGGTTCCCCGCACGGCGATCCGCAGCTCGGCGAGGAGGCTTCCCGCACCTTCGGCTGCCGCCGCGGCACGGATCGGCGCACTCTTCGCTTTCGCGCAGCAGCTGCCGGCCGCCGGCGATCTGTCCGACAGCCTCGGTGTATCGTTCCGCGATCCGACCGTCGCCCTGCGCCTCGGCACGGCCGAGATCGGCGGCTGCACGCTGCGCGGGCGGATCGTGCTCGCAGCCGACGAGCTGCGCATCGACTCCGCCTGCCGGCTGGGAAACGTATTGGTCTGCGCACGCAAGATCACGGTCGGCAGCGGAGCCCGCATCGCGGCGCAGCTCTTCGCACGCGATACGGTCGTCGTAGAGCCGTGCGCCGTGCTGGAATATCCGTCGGGCATCTACGCCGGCCGGTACGCCGAACTGGACGACCGTGCGACGGCGGACGGCTATGTCATCGTCCGCGACACCGTGCGGCACAAGAAGATGGCTGCCTCCTACCGCCAGTCGCGCACGGCACGCGTGCGGGGGCTTCTTCATGCGGATGGCGCGGCGCAGGTGCAGGGGATCGTCGCGGGGTGTGCGGAGCTCAGACAGGCCGTCTACTTCTCGCCGCAGGGATACTACAAGGATATGCTCTACGACGTTACGCTGCTCGAAAATTCCGCCACGGCGCAACCTCTGTGGCACGGCGGCGCCGAGGCCGTGCGCAGAAAGGAGGCTGTATGCGTCGAGTAAAACGGGCCTCGGGCGGAAGGCTACGCGCGGCCTCGCTCGTCGAAGCCATCGTGGCGGCGGTGGTGCTGCTGATCGCTTTCACGGCGGCAATGGAGCTGCTGCCCCGTCTGACGCTGCGCGGGGACGATGCGCTCGCAGTCGCCGAGGCCGAATACCGTGCCGTGTGCGCCTTCAACAAATACGGATCAGGCGTATGGCCCGCAGGCACGTACGTCGAGCGGTACGGCGGAGGCGAAGCGACGGTGCGCGTGGAGCCGTATCGGCAATACCGTGACGTGCAACTCATAACGATCGAAGTCCGCATCGACGGCAGCCGCAAACGGATCGTACACAGACAGTTGGTGGAATGCGCCGAGTGAAACATACGCTGCGCGGCTCGACGCTGGCCGAAACGCTTGTGATGATGCTCGTGGCGGGAATCGTCTTCCTGGCCACCATGGAGGCCCTGACGCTCGTCTCGCGGCTCGTGGCCCGACGCGCGGCCGTGCTCGTCGAGGCGGGACGGCAGCGCGACGGAATCTTCCGCCTCGGGCAGCTGCTCACAACGGCCGACAGCATCCGCAGCGCAGAGGGCGGAGCCGACGCCGGCGAGTGTATGCACCTCTATCGTGCAGGAGGCGAGACGACACTGACGACGCGCGACTCCGTGGCAGTATTCGTCGCGGGGGAGTTCCGCGATACGCTCCTGCATCGTGTCGGGCACATGCAGCTCCTCCGCTGCGACGCGGCGGCCGATACGCTCGAAATCGACGTCGGGAGCCATATGCTCAAACTCCCCGTGCCGCAGCCCGCACGGGAAAGCTACGGACGAAGAATCGCTGAAATCGAAAAGGATCATGGATACGAAGAGCCATAAACTGACGGACGCCCGACGCGAGATGTTCTACGCCGAGCTGCATGCACTGTTGACGGCCGGTCTCGATTTCTCGGCGGCCTTCCGGCTGCTCATCGAGGGCGAGGGCGACCGCCGGACGAAGGCGCTGCTCGAAGAGCTCTACGCCGCCGTCGTGCGCGGACTCTCGCTCGCCGAGGCCATGCGCCGAAGCGGGGCATTCCGCCCCTTGGAGTGCGGCGTGGTGCGCATCGGCAACGAGACGGGACGTCTGGCCCGGACACTCGACTTCCTGCGCGACTACTACCGCAAGCGGGCCGCGCAGCAGCGCATGGTCGCCTCGGCCGTGAGCTATCCCGTCGTCATCCTCGCCGTGGCGGCGGCTGTCGTGGCATTCATGCTCTCGGTCGTCGTACCCATGTTCGAGGAGGTATATGCGCGTATGGGAGGAGAGCTGCCCGCGCTCACGAGGGGGATCATCGCACTCTCGAAAGCGTTTCCCGCCTATGCCGCCGTCGCGGTCAGCGCGGGAGGGGGACTTTATCTGCTCTACCGCGCCAACCGACAGCGCGAGGAGGTGCAGCGCTGGCGCACGGCGATCCTGCTCCGCCTGCCCGTCGCGGGTGAGATCATCCGCAAGAACATGCAGGCGCAGTGCTGCAAACTTCTCGACCTGCTATGCGCCGCGGGCGTGCCCCTGCTCGCCGGCGTCGGAATGCTCCGCGAGGTCATCGGATTCCACCCTTACCGCAAGTCGTTCGACGAGATCGAGCGACGGCTCGAACGGGGCGATGCCTTCGCCGAAACACTGGCCCGATTCCCCGATCTCTACGACCGAAAACTCACGGCGCTCGTCCGCGTCGGAGAGCAGACGAACCGCCTGCCCGAGATGCTCCGCAGGCAGGGTGAGACCCTCACCGAAGAACTCGAATACGCAATCCGCCGCATGGGCGCGATGCTCGAACCCGCACTCATCCTGCTCGTCGGAATTCTCGTCGCCGTGATCCT
>ERZ773181.2714-NODE-2714-length-11274-cov-4.588020_pt1 | contig 11274 bp, 4 predicted proteins | sample MGYA00581001_ERZ773181 | MGnify/ENA primary metagenome ERZ773181 (study PRJEB29015, sample SAMEA2737780) | human gut metagenome | biome: human gut; feature: human-associated habitat; material: faeces | place: China | collected 2012 ... | reverse complement strand
GTCTTGTTGAACCCCGAAGACGAGAAATGGGAATCCTACGGTGTGATCAACAAGACCCGTGCCAAAGAAATGTTGGCAAAATACCAGACCGATGCACAGGTAGATGAGGCTTTTGCAGCATTACAGGCTTACTGGAAACAGCTGCTGGCACGCTACACGGTAGATTCCGCTGACGAGAAAGTCAACCGTATGGTCAACACCTGGAACCAGTATCAGTGTATGGTTACTTTCAACATGTCCCGTTCCGCTTCCTATTACGAATCCGGAATCGGCCGTGGTATGGGTTTCCGTGATTCCTGTCAGGATCTGCTCGGTTTCGTACATCTGATTCCGGACCGTGCAAGAGAGCGTATCATTGATATCGCTTCCACCCAGTTCCAGGACGGCAGTGCTTACCATCAGTACCAGCCTCTGACCAAGAAAGGCAACTCCGATATCGGCAGTGGCTTCAATGATGATCCTCTGTGGCTCATTGCAGGTACCAGTGCTTACGTAAGAGAGACCGGTGATACCTCCATCCTGACCCAGATGGTTCCTTTCGACAACGATATGAGCGTAGCTGCTCCTCTGATGGATCACTTAAAACGCTCCTTAGACTATATCATCAACCACAAAGGCCCTCACAATCTGCCTCTGATCGGCCGTGCCGACTGGAATGACTGTCTGAACCTGAACTGCTTCTCCGCTCATCCCGGAGAATCTTTCCAGACCTTCGGTCCCAGTGAAGGACCCGTTGCAGAATCCGTATTCATTGCCGGTATGTTCGTAAAATACGGCGAAGAATATGCTCAGCTGTGCGAGCTGATGGGTGACGATACCGAAGCAGCCCGCGCACGTAAGGAAGTACAGGCAATGTACGATGCGATCCTGAAGGATGGTTGGGACGGCGATTGGTTTGTACGTGCTTACGATGCTTACAGCCACAAAGTAGGTTCCAGGGAATGCCGCGAAGGTCAGATCTACATCGAGCCTCAGGGCTTCTGTGTACTCGCCGGTGTCGGTGTAAAGGAAGGTCTTGCCGAGAAGGCACTGAATTCCGTAAAAGAAAGACTGGATACCAAGTATGGTGTCATGATCTTACAACCTGCATACACGGAGTATCACCTCGAACTTGGTGAAGTATCCTCTTATCCCCCCGGATATAAGGAGAATGCCGGTATCTTCTGCCACAACAATCCCTGGGTATCCATCGCAGAAACTGTTCTGGGCAGAGGTGACAGAGCCTTCGAAATCTACCGTAAGACCTGTCCCGCATACATCGAGGATATCAGCGAGATCCATCGTACCGAGCCTTATGTATACTCCCAGATGGTAGCCGGTAAGGATGCGAAATTCTACGGCGAAGCGAAAAACAGCTGGCTGACCGGTACCGCGGCATGGACTTTCGTAAATATCTCCCAGTACATCCTGGGTGTATATCCCACTCATCAGGGATTGTCCGTAGATCCTTGTATTCCTAAGGGCTTCGGTGATTTCTCCATCACCCGTAAGTTCCGTGAGGGCACCTATCACATTCAGGTGAAGAATCCTCAGAACGTGGAGAAGGGTGTGGTATCCATGACCGTAGATGGCAAGGCTGTTGACGGACACATCATCCCTTACGAAAAGGGCAAGGAAGAGTACAACGTAGTTATTACGATGGGCTAATTCCTTTCAAAACGATTTCTATCCTCCTTAAAACCCCGGCAGTTATGATAACTGTCGGGGTTTTGTATTGGAAATTCCGGTAAACAACATTCCAATAATGCGTGGCAGGTGAATCTTCTGGCAGATTGCTGCCATAAGAAGTCCCAGCAAAAAAATCAGTCCCAGTGATGTAAGCATAAAATTTCCTCCATTTTCTCGCAGCAGGACGTTTTGGAGTGTTTTATCGGATATTTTGTTTAAAAATATCTGCTGCCAGAGCATCCCCGAAATCACTTGCCGGGATTTCAAAATCTATAATCCCCACTGCATACGGCTGCAGTACATACTGCCCGGATTCAAAGACGAATCCATCTCCCGTAATGCTGAAGGTCGGGCTTGCCGGACCATTGCCGGTACCTGCAATGTCCGCACTATAGATTTCCTGATAGATAGTATCCATATTTTCCGTACCATCTAACACTACCAGTTTAATACTCTTCTCATAATCAGGGAAGAAGCAGTCATCCGTCGCCTGCATCTCGGCAGCTTTTTTCGTCACCAGTTCCAGTGCTTTGTCACGGAAGCCGTTTCCGAGACTGTCAAAGGTAATTTTTTCTCCTGTCTGCGTATAATAGTTTCTGTAATCCTGTATGTACCAGCCATGTGCTCCCTGATTATAGCCCTCATTGCCCCATACCACGCTGATCACCTTGTCATCTGCACGGATTACCTGAAATGAAAGTTCTTCATAGCTAGTCATTCCCGACATCTCGCCCTCATAAACTGTACCGAAATCACTATTGTTGATACTATCCAAAAAAGTTTCCACATACGCGTTCAAATCCTTTTGGATCTTGTCCTGCGCTTCTTCATTACCTTCTATCGTGATCGTCGGCATTTGATAGGCATAGGTGTATTTTCGTTCCGCATTTTCCGGATCACTGCTGCCTTCAAAATCCTCTGTGGCAATCTCCACTTTGCCGGTTGCAGCAGTCTCGGTCTGTGCCTCCTGCTGCGATGCAGTCTCCGTTTCTGCATTTTCCTGTGCGCTTTCCTGCGTATTCTCGATTGGGCTGTCGGTCACCTCCGGGATCACCGGGGATTCCGGACTTCCGCATGCAGTGCAGGTAAACAACAGTCCTGTAAGTAATGCTGCTAATATTTTCTTTTTCATTTTATTTACCTCCCAATATCAATATATACCATCTCTGCATCATAACTGCATCATATTCGAACAGTGGAATTTAGTCTGACACACTACATTCCAGTGGCTTGTTTACTATACAGAAAAACAGAGAATTTCGCCACGAATTACTATGATTATAACAGAAATCCATTATTTTTTCTCTAAAATCATTCGATTTCAGGCAACTTTTAAAGACACGGTGGAATTTACCTATGCACTGGAATTCAAAATTTCAAGTCAGCGGAAAAATAAAAACGAATGGTCCTCCCAAACCATTCGTTTTTATTTTCGTTTTCAATTTCCCGTCTTATACTTTTTCTCTTTTTATTGTGCCCGCATCTTAGTTCAGATTCAATCTCTGACCCACCTTGATCAAATTCCGGTTCGTGATCTGTGCATTTCTGCGAAGCAGTTCTGCCAGGGTCATATGATTCCTCTGTGCGATCTTGGAAAGCGTATCTCCCGGCTTAATGGTGTAATCACCTTCTGCAAACCATACGCTTTCGGACGGTCTGCGCTCCGTTACTGTTACCAGATAATTACCACCGCGTTTTAACGCGAACATAGACTGTCCATTAGAAGTTACGGTAAAGGATCCGCAGTACTCCAGGCGACCCTTTTCTGCATTGTAGCGGTACATGTTTGCAGTCTTGCCTGCATTTTCCTTGCCCACATTTACATGAATATTCACATTCACGCCAAAACTTCCGCTATCCTTAATCGCCAGTTGTCTTACAGGTGCGGATGTCTTAGCAGCTACAACATTTGCAGGAATATTATTGCTCGCCTGATCCACTGTCAGGTCAATGTTCTGAATCTTAGACAGATCTTTATTTTTCAGATCCTGACCACTGATACTCATCGCTATACCATTTCCACTATGGAATGCAACCGTTACGTTGGTACCCTTAATGGTATTTAGTACCTTCTGCGGAACCTGTACCTCACTGGTACATACCATGTTCATGTTAACCGTTGCAATCGCGGGGTTCTGTGCAATTTCTGTAACCTTATCCTGTACAGAACTGCTTACTTCATTCCAGTTCACAGTCTCCGGAGCGGAAGAAGTGCCTGCACTGCCAGAGCCATTATCATTGCTATTATTATTTTCAGGCTTACTGTCATCCTGCTTCGGTTCATCGGGTGTTACAGTAATGTCCCCGGAGGTTCTTCCGGACATTCTTGCACCTACACCTTCCGGTACCTCATCGGTCAATTCAAGGAAGCCATTCATATTGATGGTACCGTCTGCATTTCGGGTGATACCACCATCCTTCAGAGCAGATGCTGTATCCAGCAGACTCTTGAACCAGGAAGCAGTTGCCTCCTTACCATTATTATTGACAGACTTACTGCCATTAAAATAGTAATTCGTAGCACCTTTGACATCTGCAGCATTCTGTGTTCCTAACAGCTTAAACTGCTCAGCCACCCTGTTGGACACCTTGTAGGATAAAATACCGTCTGCTGCAAATGCTGTATTTACAGCGGTGTTGGTGTAAAATGCTACATTGTAACTTTCATTATCGAATGTTGTGCTACTGTATACCTTAATATCAGGGCAGCTGTTAGAGTCAATACCCTTTGCCTTATTCGCAAAAGCAACAGAATTCTTCAGCACATGAGCTCCCGGCATACTGTCGCCACCCATTTTGAAACCATTACCATTGCCGGCATTGATCTCTCTGCCATTCTCATCTAAAATATAGCCATTTTTGAATGCCACACAGTTCTGAATCGTTACCACTCCAATGGAACCACTCTGCACTTTAGCGAACAGATCCCATCCATCATCGGCATTGTATGCCGCGATACATCCGTCGAATACGTTGCCCTGACCTACAGTCAGCTTTGCAGCGAATCCATCCGCATCCTCATAACCCTTATCTGCATTCAGGTAGGAACTACAGTTCAAAATTGTGTTATGAGCTGGCCACTGATTAAATTGATCAGTGCCAAGATAACGGCTGATCTGTATACCTGTGTTACCATTTTTATATGCTTTGATCCGATCCAGTATATTATGGTTACCGGATACCTGAATACCCTTCTGGGCATCTGCCGATCTGGTCACATCGAATCCCTGGAAATACCAGTAGTCGCCTGCCAGTATCATACCTGCGCATTTTCCGCCAAAGTCAAATACAGGTCTTGAGCCCGCCTCAGGATCAGCGATCATATAGATCATCGCATCTGCAGTACCATTGATTCCACGTTCTACTTTTACAGTACTGGACAGATTGTAAGTTCCTTCCTTGATCAGGATCTTCTGCCCGGGTGCAGCAATCTTCACTGCTGTGTAGATATCCATAGGAGCATCCTTGGTACCTGCTGCATTCGATTTACCATTCGGACTCACATAAATATTGTTGTTCTCTACCGTCTTATACTCTACAGTGTGGTTAATAGTCACCGGATCATAGGAAGTCATTAACTTAAATTCGCCGGGTTTGTATTCCTTATCCGGGATAAAGTTGATCGTAAATGTGTTTTTGCCACTGTTCAACTTCAGAGCTACCGTTTCCTTGGTCAATGCTTTGAATTCCTTGTTCAGGACTTCTTTTCCGTTCTCATCCTTCACGACCAGAGTACCGTCAGCATTGCCATAGTATACCAGATTATAATCCGCAGAATTGGAGAACGCAGGAGATTCTATCGTATTGATCGGATATACATATTCAATCTCTCTTTCCTCTGCTTTTTCATCATCTGCAGGGTTAATCGTCTTCAATTCAATATTGCTTACAGTTATTCTCGCATTTCTGGAAGCGAAGAATCCAACATAAATATTGTCTTTATCAATCTGGGTCAAAGAAGTTCTCTCCAGGTCATAGTAACGTATTTCTTTGATTACTTTGTTATCCTTATCTAAATATCTCAGATAGTAACCTGTGTTATTTCTCTGAATCTGCAGGCGGAAGTCAGTCAACGGATTCTCCAGGTTTCCGGTAGGCTCTGCCTTTTTATTCCAGTTACCCACAAGATTATAAGTGCCAGGGCCCTTAGCTGCCGCACCGGTCTCCAGTGTTGTGGTCTTACTTACATAACCTGCAGGCATCGTAATGGTTCCATTTTTAATTCCAGCAACATCCTCTGCCGTTACACCAAGCTTGGAAATCGCACCCAGACCAAGCTTCATGGAGATTTTGCCCGCAGAGCTGTCAGTAGTTACATCCTCGCCATCCCAGTAATACTCAATCTTGGTAGCGATTGCCTGATAAGTATTGTTCCAGAATGCAGTTCCATCACCATTTAGGCCAACTGCATCCGCAGCCATCATACCGAAGCCTTCCTGTCCATTGGAAAGCGTCCAACTGTCTACATGAATATCTGCTGTCAAAGTAAAGTTCTCCGTCTCAGGATCAATTGCCGTATAATAGAAAGTCAGTCCATCCGTAGATCCGGGTACAATCTTACCTTTGCCGCCTTCACTATATACCGTTACCTTACCGTCATTTGCATTTCCGATAACACCATTATTCTTAGAATCCGTACTGGAACCGTATGTGGATTTGCTCCATACTCGCTGTGCCTCAGCCGTTACTGTAACAGTTGCTGTTCCTGGGTTCGTTTTATTTTCACCACGTACAGCTACTACGCTGATCGTATATGTCTTTCCTACGGTAAGTCCCTCTAAAAGTGCTGTCGTTTCATCAGCTGTCACTGCCTTTGAAACTTCGTTTTCTCCCTCTGCAGTAGCAGTTACAGCATATCCTGTCGCTTCCTTAACTGCACTCCAGACTACTTCTACAGCACCGTTGCCCTTGCTGGTCGCGCTGCTGATTACAGGAGTTGCTAATGGCAGGCTGAAGTAAACTTCCATATTATTACCGGCCTTATCAGTTTCCCCTTCACGGGTTGCTACTACTGATGCGGTATAAGTACCGGATTTATCCGGAGTAATTGATACTGTATGCTTATCCTTTTTGGCTGAAGAAGTTACATTTCCCACTTCTGTATTTTCCTCATTCTGCAAAGTTACAACTATTTTATCTGCTCCATCATTACCAACAACTGCTTTTACAGTGATATCAATTTTTTCTCCACTTTGTTTTACCTCTGTAATTTCTGGTGCATCTACTGTTGACCAATCAGCTCTTGAAATCTCTTCCTGCTCGCCTTCCGTAACTTCTACTCTAAAAATATAATTCTTTTTTTCACTTCCTCCAAGGTAATATGTTCCTGCATCATCTAATGTAACTTCCCAGCAACAAAGCTGATCCTTAGCAGGTTTTACCTCTGTAACGGCAATTGTCTTTCCAGAATCATTTATAATTGCCATTTCTCTGTTTGCATCAGCTGCGCCCCAATACACCTTTACTTTGGCTTTCCCTGTTGTCGTGAACGAAATTGAATTCTGTGTCTTCTTTACTGCTCCGGCAAAGTTTATTCTATTTACGCTTTTATATCCATCGGTAAATTCCTTTTCTTTTGCCTCTACTTTTGTTCCAGCACTATAATGGATTGTGAAATACTTGTCCGTTCCTGCTGTTTCCTCATCACCATCTTTCTTTGTATCTGCGCCAAATGTTGCTAATTCTGCTGCATCCAGAACATAACCATCACTATTCCCACTTGTGTTTTGTACCACAGGTACAGTAACTTCTGCTGCCTGCACAGCAACTTCACTTATCTCTTCTGTTTCTAAGACTTCTGTCTCTTCCACTTCCGGCACTTCAATATCACCACCGGATACCGTCTCTTCTCCCTGCTCTTCTACGATTGTTTCCACAGGTTCCGTTTCCTGCACCTGCTCCACAGCTGTTGCTGTTTCCTCTGCCTGCACAGAGATGGGACTGATTCCCATTCCCGACAGCACCATAGTTCCTGCCAGCAGCAGTGCTATCAGTCGTTTTCTTTCCTTTCTGCCTTTACTACCAAACATTTTCCATACCTCCGTTTACTCCGGTTATAAGCGTATACTATGTAAACGCTTACAACGCTATGTACTATATACTAGCACTGTCTGGTCACAATATCAAATCCGTTTTGTGCAGTTTGATTATTTTTGGAAGTATTTCATAGATTATTTGAGCAATTTTTAGTTATTTTTTTGCGAAGGTTTCTGATTTTCGCAAAAATGCACAGTTTCGTTATTTTGTTCCCGTTTTTATAAAGTAAATGCTTTCATGTGAAATGTATTAAATTCTGTATCTTTGACTTGGCAAAAGTTATATAGAGTTATATAAGAAAGCATTAAAATAGGTCAATAAAATAGGTTGTCTTTTCAGACAACCTATAACCATCTCTCCATTTTATTCCACGCCCCGCAGCACAACCTTCCCCACATATTTCCGGACCGCTTCCGCCATCTGTTCCAGTTCCTCTCGGGAAAATGCACCGAATGAATCCGCATCGCCATGCTTAACATTATCTCTTTCCGTTGTCTGTATCATCCGGTACAGGCAGTTATCATTCTCCTGATAACTCTGCAAGTAGTATGCAGGACACCCTTCGATCCATCTGCCGATCTCCTTAAATTCTCCCACGGTATGAATTCCCTTTACCACGGTAGTGCGGAATTCATAGGGGATGCCACTGCTTTTCAGAATGCCGATACTCTCCTCGATGCGGGAGATATCTATATGCGGCAGTCCCGCCGCCCGGGCATAATTATCTCTGGAAGCCTTAATATCCATCGCCACATAATCGATCAGGTGCTCCTGTAACAATTCCCACAATACTCCTGGCATATACCCGTTGGTATCCAGCTTAATGGGATACTCCAGCTCCTTAATCTTTTGCAGGAACTTGCGAAGATCCCGCTGCAGAGTCGGCTCTCCGCCGGTGATACAGACACCCTGAAGGATCCCCTGCCTTTTTTTCAGATAAGCAAGCACTTCCTCCTCCGGAACAGACGGCTGGCATCCGGGATCCAGTACCAGTTCCCCATTGTGGCAAAACGGACAGCGAAAATTGCAGCCCCCTGTAAAAACAGTGGCTGCAATATGTTCCGGATAATCTAATAAAGTTGTCTTGTTAAAACCATGTATCTGCATAGTTTAAGTCCTCGGCATAGTAGAATCCCGCACCACCAGTTCTCCGTCGAACACGCAGTGCTGGTGCTTCGCCTTTTTCCCAATGATGTCGAACAGGATCCGGGCCGTCTCTCTCGCCATGCTGTCCACCGGCTGCTTTAAAGTCGTCAAGGACGGGATAACATATTTCCCGATTTCCACACCATCAAAGCCTGCCAGAGAAATATCCTCCGGCACCTTGTATCCGGCATCAGACAAGGCTTTCCCAGCACCGATCGCCAGCATATCGGAGATTGCGAAGATCGCCGTGCACGGAATCTGCTTCTCGAGGAATTCCTTTGTCACCATATAGCCATTCTCCAGGGAGTAATCTTCCAAATCACTCCTCATAGGCAGGATCAGTTCTTCTCTTACTTCTATTCCGTTATCCTTCAACGCCTTTTTATAGCCCTCCAGACGCAGCTTACCGATGGAAGCATCCGTTTTGCGGGCACAGAGGATTGCAATATCCTTATGTCCGTTCTTGCACAGATAGTCCACCATCTTGTAGCTTTCCTTGGTATCATCCACCGCTACGGAGGAATAGGTGTTGCGGCTGAAGCCCTTGGGCAGCATTCCCGTGGTACTTAAGATAAACGGCACATGAAGCTGTGCCAGCTTTTCCTCACTGTGCACCAGATAACCGCCGAGGAAGATAATGCCGCGAAGTCTTTTTTCCTTGACCAGCTTCAGTGCCACTTCCACTTCGTCCTCGTCATAGTCTACATGCTGCAATACCATGGCGTAAGATTTTTCCTTGATCTCTTCTTCCAATACCTTGATCATCTGGCTGAAGAAAGAGTTGTTAATACCTTTGACCAGTACTGCAATTGCCTTGGCATCCTGACGTTTCAGGTTTCTGGCACTGTTGTTGGGTACGTAGTTATTCTCTTTGATCACCCGCATGATCGTTTCCTTGGTCTCAGGATTGATGTCCGGGTGGTTATTTATGGCACGGGATACCGTGCTGACGCCGACACCGCAGATTCTGGCAATGTCTCTGATCGTGATTTCCTCCATGGAATGCAAACCTTTCTAAGCCTACAGACTTATCTGCCGTACAGCTTCGTCATGCTGCGGATCCGCCCTGCAAGCTCCTTTGTAAAATCTCCGTTCCCCATTCTCCACATCCAGTTGGTGCCAAGTGTGGAAGGAATGTTGATGCGGGCCTCCGATCCCAAACCGAGATAATCCTGCATGGGAATGATCGCCATATCCGCTACGCTGGACATTGCGGCACGCACGAATTCCCAGGGAATCTGCTCTCTGGGAATCGGCTCTCCGTCCGCATTTTTCAGACGCAGATAGTCGTCACAGAGCTTTTTGTCAGCTCCCTTCAAGGTGTCATACCACCCCATCACAGTATCATTATCATGAGTTCCCGTATATACCACGCAATTATGTGTATAATTATGCGGCAAATAATCACTTTCCTCACGGGAATCAAAAGCAAACTGCAAAATTTTCATACCTGGATAACCGGATTTCTTCACTAATTCTATCACAGATGGTGTTAAAAAGCCAAGATCTTCTGCAATAACTTCTTTTTCTCCCAATTTTTCCTTCATGGTACGGAAAATATCGTATCCCGGACCCTGTTCCCAGTGACCGTGCTCCGCAGTGGGTTCCCCATAGGGAATCGCATAATAAGCATCGAATCCACGGAAATGATCGATACGTACCACATCATAGCGCTCAAAGCAGGCTGCCAGCCGCTGCATCCACCAGGCATAACCGGTCTCCTTGTGATGTTCCCAGTTATACAGAGGATTTCCCCACAGCTGTCCGGTGGCGGAAAACGCATCGGGAGGGCATCCCGCCACTGTTACCGGCTCACAATTCTCATCGAACTGGAACAGCTCCGGATTCGCCCAGGCGTCTGAACTGTCAAATGCCACATAAATGGGAATATCCCCAATAATCTTGATGCCGTTATCGTTGGCATAGGTCTTTAGTTTCTCCCACTGTACCTGGAACAGATACTGCTGGAACTGGTAAAACATAATCTCTTTCGCATATTTTCTGCGATATTTGTCCATGGCAGCCGGGGTTCTTAGCTTGATATCCTCTTCCCAGGCTGCCCAGCAGATGCCGCGGAAACCATCCTTGATGGCCATATAAAGTGCATAATCCTCCAGCCAGTATGCATTCTTCTGTACAAACTCCTGAAATCTCGCATCTTCTTCAATATGACTGTTATCAAACGCTTCCTTCAACAGGCGGAAACGGCTCTTATAGATTTTGCCGTAATCCACGGAATGGATATCCGTGCCGAAGTCATAGGTATTGCACTGCTCTGCGGTCACATAGCCTCTCGCCACCAGATCCTCCGGATCGATGAAATAAGGATTCCCTGCAAAGGTGGAGAAGGACTGGTACGGAGAATCTCCATAGCTGGTCGGGCCTAACGGCAGGATCTGCCAGTATGCCTGACCGGCTTCCTTT
>ERZ773181.2711-NODE-2711-length-11297-cov-3.448408_pt1 | contig 11297 bp, 7 predicted proteins | sample MGYA00581001_ERZ773181 | MGnify/ENA primary metagenome ERZ773181 (study PRJEB29015, sample SAMEA2737780) | human gut metagenome | biome: human gut; feature: human-associated habitat; material: faeces | place: China | collected 2012 ... | reverse complement strand
TTATCTTCATCAGACGATTAAAATTTATTAAGTGGAGAACGCGAAGAATTTTTTTAAGCGGAAAAGTTGAAGGACGTGTTTTGGCAGAATTAAAAGAATACTGCTGCCGTTCCAAAGGTTATGAAGAAGGGCTTACAGAATCTCAAATAAGGTCTTTAAGAGAATATTTGTAAAACAATTTTACAGGAAGTGGAAACGAAGAAGATTGATCAAGCAGCAAGTTCAGATTATCTTCATCAGACGATTAAAATTTATTAAGTGGAGAACGCGAAGAATTTTTTTCAAGCGACGAAGTTAGAAGATGTGTTATATTAAAAAATCAATGAATTCAATAATTGTCCAAAATATCCTAGTTATGGGATTAGTGATATCTAAAAAAATTATTTAATATTACATATTTCCACAGCAAAGACTTACAATTATTACAATATTACCGATAGTAAATAAGATTACTCAAACAATGAATTGGAATTATTTTTATTAAACAATTAAAGTTTATCGAGCGGCGAGATGGAAATTTTCGTCAGATAACTAAAGTTTATTAAGCGGCGAACTTAGAATATTTTTTTCATATTGCGAAAGTTCGTCAAGCAGCAGTTTCGAAATAGATTAAAATGTATTGCATTTTGTTCATTTTTAAGCAGGTAAAAACCTGCTTTTTTCTTTTTCGGTTTTATTTTATAATTAGAGCTATATAATTTACTTAGTAGGTGAAATTTATGAAATACATAATTGCAAACTGGAAAATGAATAAGACTTTCTCGGAATCCGCTTCGTTTATAAATGAGTTTTCAAAAAAAGCAGGCAATTTTAGTTCGACTGAAGTTGCAATTTGTCCGACTTTTTTGGGAATACCCGCAATTAAGAAAAATTGCGAAGAATGTGGAATTAAACTCGGGGCTCAAAACTGTTATTTTGAAGATAAAGGAGCTTTTACGGGTGAGATTTCGGCTGAAATGCTTAAAGATTTAGGTGTTGAATACGTTATTTTAGGTCACAGCGAAAGACGAGAATATTTCAAGGAAACAAATTCGGTGATTAATAAAAAAATCAAGTCTGCTTTGAAAAATAATCTTAAAGCAATTGTTTGCGTAGGAGAAACCGGAGAACAAAGGGACAACGGTCAGGAATTTTCTGTAGTTAGAAGTCAACTGAGTGAGTGCCTAGACGGTATAGATTCTAAAATGTCAAAAAACATAATTATTGCATATGAGCCTGTTTGGGCGATAGGAACGGGTAAAGTGGTGACTGAATCAAACGCCTTTAAAATGGCGTCGGAAATTAAAAAATTTGTATCTACAAAACTCGGAATTATTGAAAGTTGTGCGGTTCTTTACGGCGGTTCGATGAATTCTTCAAACGCTGAAAAGTTTCTTAAAATTTCCGAAATAGACGGAGGCTTAATAGGCGGAGCATCGCTTGACGTGGATGAATTTTTGAAAATAACTGAAATTTCCGAGAACCTTTCGCATTAATTTTTTGAGTAAAACGATTAGCAAATTACAGGAGAGATTTTTAATATGAGAAATGTGCTTCTTTTAATTTTAGACGGATTCGGAATAGGTAAACGCGTCAAATCCAATGCAGTGTATATGGCAAATACGCCCAATATTGATAGTGTTTTGGAAAATAATCCCCTATCTGTCTTAAACGCTTCAGGCATTGATGTTGGACTTCCCGAAGGGCAGATGGGAAATTCGGAAGTGGGACACACGAATATCGGAGCGGGCAGAGTTGTATATCAAGATTTTACGTATATTAACAAAAGCATAGAAGACGGAAGCTTTTTTGAGAATTCGGAACTTCTTAATATTATCAAGTATGTAAAATCAAAAAAATCTCGTTTGCATATAATGGGTCTTGTTTCTGACGGAGGAATTCACAGTCATATAAATCATTTTTATTCTGTTTTGAAGTTAGCTCAAAAAAATGATCTTAGTGAAGTTTGTATTCATGCTTGGACCGATGGAAGAGATACGTATACCAAATCGGCTTCTAAATACATAAATGATTTGGAAAAATTTTCAAAAAAAATAAAAACAGGTAAAATTGAGACAATATCAGGAAGATTTTATTCCATGGATAGAGACAATCACTTGGACAGAACAGAAAAAGCCTTTAACGCCATTATAAAAGCACAAGGAGAAATTTTTGAATCTCCCGAAAAAGCCATACAATCTTCTTATAATAAAGATATTACTGATGAATTTATTGTTCCGTGCGTTCGAAAAGGTTACGAAGGATTTAAAAACGGCGACGCTGTAATATGTTTAAATTTTCGCCCTGACAGAGTTCGCCAGATAACTCGAAAATTTATTGATGACCTTGATTTTAAGTGTAAATATTGTTGTTTTACTCAATATGACGAGACATTAAAAGATGTTTCCGTTGCATTTAAGCCTCGTGAAATAAAAAACACGCTCGGAGAATATATATCTTCAAAAGGACTCAATCAACTTCGAATAGCCGAAACCGAAAAATATGCTCATGTGACGTTCTTTTTTAACGGCGGTAAAGAAAAGCCTTATGAAAATGAGAACAGAATAATTATTAATTCCCCAAACGTCAGGACTTATGATTTAAAGCCTGAGATGAGTGCTTTGGAAGTTGCAAATTGCACTGCTGAAAACATACGGAAACAAATTTATAATCTTATAGTTGTAAATTTTGCAAATCCCGATATGGTAGGTCATACGGGCAACATTGAAGCAACAATAAAAGCGGTTGAAACCGTTGATAAATGCGTAGGAATGTTAATTAATGAAAACAAAAAGTTCGGAGGAGTTACAATAATTACAGCAGATCACGGAAATGCTGAAAAGATGCTGGATGATTCCGGAAAAATTTTTACGTCTCATACTTCAAATCCGGTAATTTTTTCGCTGGATAATTATTTGTGTAATTTAAAAGAAATCGGTTCTTTGTGTGATATAGCTCCTACAATTTTGGATATTTTAGGTTTGGAAAAACCCGAAGAAATGACAGGTCAAAGCCTTATAATTATTTAATTTTATGTATATGAAAAAATATAGATATTTTGAAAAAGATAAAACAGTTGGTATGTGACAAAAAATAGACCTTGAGATTTAAGGGGAAATTCCCATGTCTTGAGGTTTTTTTATTATGTTTTAACCTAGAGAACTACGCAAAACGTAGTACAAAAACCCCGCACTATGCGTATGAGATTAGAACTTAAGCAAAACAACACCAATTCAAGTATAATGATGAAGTTCAAGCCATCAAAATAAAAGAAAGGTGTTGTTTATGGCACAAGGTTTATCACATAGCAAATGGTTATGCAAGTGCCATATAGTATTTACTCCAAAATATAGGAAAAAAATAATATATTATCAATTGGAGAAAGATATACAGAAGATAATAGAAGATTTATGTAAATGGAAGGGAATAGAAATAATAGAAGTACATATGATGTCAGATCATGTACACTTACTATTATCAATACCACCAAAATATAGCATATCGCAAATTATGGGATATTTAAAAGAGGAAAGTGTGATGGTGATATTCGAAAGGCACTTAAATTTAAAATATAAATTTGGGAACGGACATTTTTGAACAGAAGGATATTACGTAAGTACAATAGGGTTGAACGTTGCAACAATACAGAAATATATTAGAGAGCAGGAAAAAGAAGATCAAATTATGTACAAAAAATATATAGATCCTTTTAAGGGTAGCAAGTAATCAGCCCTCTTCAGTTTGAACACAGCGAAAGCTAGCTGTTTTGAGATGACTGGTTCTCTTAAGGATTTTTCATACCACTTATCTTAGGTGTGGTCATGATTCAAATATTTTTTATGCATTGTAATAATAATCTATAGCTTTACTTAATCCTCCGCATATTGCACACAAAGTTGATGCAACACAAATAAAAGTATCTGATCCTAATAACAAAATTCCCAAAAGGCCCCCGAGAATACCCCATCCACCTGCTCTTAATACAATTCTAAAAGGATGATTTACAACATTAGCCCATCTTTGACAAGAAGACTTATAATCCTTGCCAGATTCTAATTTTTTTATTTGTTTTTTGCATATTTTTTCAATTTCTTTTTTTGAAAATTCGATATTCTGGTCTTCAACGTTTACTACAGCTATGTCCGAGGTATCATTTTCTTGGATTTTTTTATAAGATTCTGCACTAACGCAGTTAAAGCTGCAAAAAAACAAAAATAACATACAAAGCGACGCTGACAATACTCTTTTAAACATTGTTTAAAACTCCTTTTCAATATTATAGCCATATTATAACATGATATTAAAAATTTATTAATAGTTATAAAAATTAAATTTAACTGCTTTGCGTAAGCTTTTAAAAATACCGGCGTCTTAAAGTTTAAAATAATTTAAACAACGTCTTTAAAACAAGACTTAAAATTTTATATTAGTGCTATAACCATACAGTAAAACAATGACCAAAATTTATTAGTAGCTATAAAAATTAATTTAGAAAAAATTCGATTGTTTTGTCGTAAGCTTTTAAAAATACCCGAGTTTTCAAATTTAAAAGGATGTATACAGTGGCTTTTTAAAACTTTTTTAATATAGTTGCCATATCATAACACAATAATAAAAATTTATTAACAGCTATAAAATAAGTTTAGAAAAATGACATTTGATTGCTCTGTGGTAAATTTTTAAGGATACCGGCGTCTTCAAGTGTTTCGATTACGGCTTTGGTAACTTTGGAACGTATTTGAACGTCGTCAATGGAAAGATATTCTCCGTCTTGCGAAGCTTTTTGAAGACTTTGAGCTGCCGACACTCCGACTCCTGCGAGCGAAGCAAACGGAAGTCTTATTTTTCCGTCTTCTACGACGTATCTGTAAGAATCTGATTTGTACAAATCAACAGGAAGCACTTCAATTCCTCGGGCGAGCATTTCATTTATTATCTGAAATGTTGCATAAGCTGCATTTTCTTTTGCACTTGCTTCTCTTCCTTTTGAGGCTATTTCAGCCATTTTTCTTCTTACGGCGTCTCTGCCTTTCATTACCGTAAGGCCGTCAAAATCTTCTCCTCGAACCGTAAAATATGCGGCATAATATTCCGTAGGATAATAAACTTTGTACCAACCGAGTCTTAAAGTTGAAATCATATAAGCTGCCGCATGAGCTTTCGGGAACATATATTTTATTTTCATGCACGATTTTATATACCATTCGGGAACTCCGTGCGAACGCATTTCATCCAAATGTTCGGCGGTTAAAAGCTTCGTTGCTTTACCTTTTCTTACGATTTCCATAATTTTAAATGCTGTTTTTGGTTCTATTCCCTTGTGCATGAGATAAACCATAATGTTATCACGCGTACCGATAACTTCGGAGATTGTGCAAATACCTCTTTGTATTAGTTCATGAGCATTTCCGTGCCAAACGTCCGTACCGTGAGAAAGACCCGAAACTTGAAGTAAATCCGCAAAAGTTTTCGGTTTACATTCTATAAGCATTTGACGCACAAACGATGTGCCTACTTCAGGCATTGAAAACGTTCCAGTTTGAGAATCTATATCTTGAGGAGTTACTCCCAAAGCTTTGGTTGACGTAAAAAGCGACATAACTTTAGGGTCGCTCATGGAAACATCTGTGACTTTAACTCCAGTGTAGTCCTCCAAATATTTGTATATTGACGGAACATCGTGTCCGAGCTCGTCAAGTTTACAAATAGTATCGTGTATTGCATGGAAGTCGAAATGAGTTGTAATATTGTCGGAATTTTGGTCATTTGCAGGATGCTGAACCGGGCAAAAATCGTATATTTCTTTTCCTTGAGGCACAACAACCATTCCGCCCGGGTGCTGACCCGTAGTGCGTTTAACTCCAGTGCATCCTTCGGCGAGGCGTATAGTTTCGGCTTTGCCGAGAGAAAAACCTCTTTCTTCAGCGTATTTTTTTGTAAATCCGATACCTGTTTTTGTTGCTATGGTGCCGATCGTTCCGGCTTTGAAAACGTTGTCTTTTCCGAAAAGTGTTTCTGTGTATCTGTGTGCGTCGTTTTGATATTCTCCCGAGAAGTTAAGATCTATATCTGGTGTTTTGTCGCCGTCGAAACCAAGGAATGTTTCAAAAGGTATATCATGACCGTCTTGTTTTAAGTTTTCGCCGCATTTTGGGCATTTTTTATGAGGTAAATCAAATCCTGAACCGTAGCTTCCGTCGGTTATGAATTCACTGTATTTGCATTTTGGGCAAAGATAGTGCGGAACCAAAGGATTTACTTCCGAAATTCCTGACATAGTCGCGACGAACGAAGAGCCTACGGAACCTCTCGAACCTACGAGATAACCATGTTTTTCTGAATCTGCGACTAATTTTTGAGCTACCATATAAAGTACCGAAAATCCGTGTTTGGTTATGGAACCAAGTTCTTTTTCGAGTCTTTTTTTAACTATTTCGGGCAAAGGATCGCCGTATGTTTTTTTTGCTCGCTCCCACGTGATTTCCACGAGTTCTTTTTCGGCTCCGGGTATAAACGGAGGGAAGACTCCCGGTGGTATCGGCGAAATAAAGTCTACGGAGTCAGCTATTTTATTTGTATTTTCCACGACAACTTCATAAGCTTTTTCTTTTCCGAGATATGAAAATTCTTCAAGCATTTCAGCCGTTGTATGGAAGTAAAGCGGAGCTTGATTGTCCGCATCGGCGTAACCTTGACCTGCCATGAGTATCTTTCTGTACTCGGAATCCTGCGGATCGAGGAAATGTACGTCTCCTGTAGCTACGACGGGAATGTTGAGCGTTTCTCCTATTTTTAATATTGTTCGATTAAAATCTTGAAGCTGTGTAACGGTTTTTGCGATTCCTTCTCTTAGCATAAAAGAATTGTTTCCGATAGGCTGAATTTCAAGATAATCGTAAATTTTAGCAATTTCCAAAAGATCTGCCCAAGGTCTGCCGCCCGTTACTGCTCTGAAAAGTTCCCCTGCTTCGCACGCACTTCCTATAATCAGTCCTTCGCGGTATTTTTGAAGCATGCTTTTTGGAATACGCGGTTTTTTGTAAAAATAATCAAGGTGAGCCATGGAAATCAAACGATAAAGGTTTTTAAGACCGATTTGATTTTTTACAAGTATAGTCATATGGTGAGAAACTGCTTTTTTAGGGTCGTTTCCCGAAAGAGAAGTATTTATTTTTTGAAGAGAAGAAATATTTTTTGTCTTTTCCGACATATTTAAAAGCTCTATAAAGATGTAAGCCAAAGCTCTTGCGTCGTCGCACGCTCTGTGGTGATTAAAACTTGGAATTTTCAAATATTTTGCCACGGTATCGAGTTTGTGATTTTTAATGCTCATTATAAGTGCACGGCTCATTGGAACGGTATCGGCATACGTGAAATTAAATTCAATGTTTTCGCGTTTTGCGGTTGCTTTTACGAATGATACGTCAAAATTTGCGTTATGAGCTACAAGCACAGGATAATCTCCGCAAAAATCAATAAATTTTTGCAAAGCTTCTTTCTGACTTGGAGCGTTTTCCAGCATTTTATCGGTAATTCCTGTAAGTTCGGTTGTTTTTTCTTCGAGTGACATTCTGGGATCTGCAAATGTTCCGAATTCTTCTACAATTTGGCGGTTCTTTACTCGAATTGCTCCGATTTCTATTATTTTATCTGAATTTGCATTAAGACCTGTGGTTTCAAGGTCAAAACAGATATATTCTTCATCGAAGCTCCGTTCTGTATCGCCCGTTACAATCGGTAGCATATCATTTACGAAATAAGCTTCAACGCCGTATATGATTTTCATATTTCCGCCGTTTTTGTTTATGGAATTTACAGTGTTCATTGCTTCGGGATAAGCCTGAGCAACACCGTGGTCAGTTATTGCAACGGCACTGTGACCCCAATCGTTAGCTCTGTTGATAAGTTCTGCGGCGGGATTTATTCCGTCCATTGCGGACATATTTGTATGAAGATGGAGCTCCACGCGTTTTTTTGGAGCATTATCCGAAATTTTTGTTGTCTGTATTAAGTTTATTGATTTGGGACGCATTACGATTTCTTTTTCGAATTTGTCTTCGGAAAGTTCACCGTAAACCAATATTGCAGTGCCTTTTTTAAGTTTTTCGAGATATGAACTTTGTTTTTTGTTTTCTATTATTTTAAGAATTAAAGATCCGGTGTAATCGGTTATGTAAACGCTGAAAATAATTTTACTGCCGTCGCGTGTTTCGTGAGAATCCGTAAAAAATATTTTGCCCCACACGACCGCATTTGGCATTTGAGGATCGATTTCACGAATAGATATGGGTTCTTTTTTTATTGCATTTCCGTAAAGAAGCTTTGCGGAAGAGATGACAGGTTGAGGATAAAGTGTTTCTTTTGTTCTTATTTCTATTTCAGGGATTTGAAAATCAGCTTCTTTTTCTTCTTCTTTTTTATCAACAGCAGGTTCGGAAACTATAATGTTATTCACATAATCGTTTTGAGGTTTTGGAATTTCTTTTACGTGAGTTTCTTTGAAAATTACCTGTACGGACTTATTTAATTTTTGGGATATCAACATTGAAAGCTCTTTACCTATATTTTTTTGAGTTAATAGATCTTTTCCGCCGTGAAAGAGATTTATTTCAACAATATTTTCAAAAATGTTGAAAGAAGCGTTACTTAAAATTTTGGAGATTGATCGTGATTTTTCCGAAACTTCTTTTAAGGCTTGAGAAATAGCTTTTTCGCTATTTTCGAGGGGTTCTTCTTGATTTTCCGAAACGTTTATTTTTACGTTTGAAAGTTTAAGGTTACAGTCAAGTAATAAGGCTTCACAGAAAGATATGTCATCCTGCGAAACCGAATTTTTCGATATCAAATTAATAACGATACTTCGTGATTTTTTATCTATGTCCAAAGAATCTATAAAAGCGTCTGAAATAGACTTTTTTGCGGAATTTATTTTAAAAATATCTTTGAATTTTTTCAAATGTGAATGGCTCCTTGGTGCTTAATTTTTTTATGTTTTGAATTTTAAATAGTATAATTTTTCATTTTTTTGCATCACGAAAATTTAAATATTTGAATTATTTTTGTACGTCATGTTGCTTATTTCATTTGACAATTTTTTCAGCTTTACTGAGTCCGTTAATGATAAATCCTAGGATTTTTGCGTTACTGACACTTAGATATTAGTGTTATCTTTTGCATGTCATATTGTTTATTTCGTTTACAAGATTTTCTTCTTCAACCTTTTTAAAAACTTTACCCTTTTTAAAAATAACACCGTATCCATCGCCGCCTGCAATGCCGATGTCAGCTTCTTTGGCTTCTCCGGGTCCGTTAACTACGCAGCCCATTACAGCGACTTTCAGATTACTTTTATTATTTTCGAGTAAATTTTCAATTTCTTTGGCAATTTTTATAATGTCGATTCTCGTTCTTCCGCAGGTTGGACATGAAATAAAAGTTATACCGCATTTACGAAGTTCAAGGGCTTTAAGTATATTAAATCCTGCTTTAACTTCTTCGACAGGGTCATCGGTAAGGGTTACCCTTATGGTATCGCCGATCCCGTCAAGTAGTAAAGAACCGATTCCAATTGCTGATTTTATGGTACCCATTGTTTTGGTACCCGCTTCGGTGACACCAAGGTGGAGAGGATATTGACATTTTCTTGCAATCATTCGGTAGCTTTCCGCCATACGTCTGACAGAAGAAGATTTAATTGAAATAACTATGTTATTAAAATCAAACTTTTCCAACAATTGTGCGTTGTAAAGTGCACTTTCGCACATGGCTTCTGGAGTCGGACTCGAGTATTTTTCAAGTATTTTTCTCTCGATAGACCCCGAATTAACGCCTATTCTTATCGGAATATTTTTATTTTTGCAGGCTATTGCGACAGCTTTTATTTTGTCTTCGTTTCCGATATTACCGGGATTAATTCTTATTTTGTCAATGCCTGCCGCGACTGACTCAAGAGCGAGCTTGTAATCAAAATGAATATCCGCAACAAGTGGGATGTCAACAGCGTTTTTTATTGCGTCTATAAGTTTGATTGAATCCTTATCAGGAATTGCAATTCTTAAAATTTCACAACCTGCCTGTTTTAGTTTTATAGCTTGTTTTACGCTGTTTTCAATGTCATATGAAGGAATGCTCAGCATTGACTGAACCAAAATCGGGTTGTTACCGCCTATTTTAAGGTTTCCTATTTTAACTTCATTTGAGTGTCTTCTCATAATATTTTTCCTTGTTTTATTTTCAAGCTTTGTGTTTGATAAGTTTTAAAAGAGTTGAATTTTATCGCAATCTTAAATTTTCCCGAGCAATCGAAGTATATCGCTGTAAGAGATATAAATCATAAGGGCAATGAAAAGGAAAAATCCGAGTGCATGAATCCAACCTTCATATTTGGGATTTACTTTTTTTCTTGTTATCATTTCAAACAGTAAGAAAATCAAACGTCCACCGTCCAAAGCGGGGAGAGGGAGAAGATTTATAATTCCGAGGTTAATAGTTATCATAGCCATTATTGATACAATGTTGTTTACCGCATCCCATATGCTTGTCTGAAGACCTGTCGAAGCTGCTTCGCCAATAACCGAAGCGATTCCTATAGGTCCTGTCATGTTTGAAACCGCAAACTTACCTGTTATGATTCCTATCAAACTTGCCCAGACTATTTTAACTGTTGAAAGAGTATCAAGCCACGTTTGACGTACAAGAGTTAAGAAATTTTTATCCAAAGTTGTAAGTTTAAAATCGGGTTTATTTACAGCTTTGCCGCTGTTTGTTGTAACTTTTTCAAAGTGAACGTCTTTAATTTCGGTTACTTCGCCGCCGCGTTTTACTTGGATGTTAAAATTATTTTTTTCATCGGAAGACAAATCAAAATATAAATCTTTGTAAGTAAATACAGGAGAACCGTTAACTTTTAAAATTTCGTCTCCTTCCTTAAGTCCGCACGAGGATGATACTGCGTTTTCAGCAAAGCAGTCCACGGTTGTGGTTATAAATTTCGGGCTTTGAACAAGAAGAGACATAGTCATCAAAAATCCCAAAACAAGATTCATGATTGCCCCGAAAGATATTATAATGAATCTTTGCCAGGATTTTTTTTGACCGAACGAACGAGGATTATTGCTGTCGGTATCTTCGCCTTCCATTTCGCAAAAACCGCCTATCGGAAAAATCCTCAAAGAAAACAAAGTTTCGCCTTTTTGAATTTTAAATATTTTCGGACCCATTCCAATGGCGAACTCATTTACTTTTACTCCAAATTTTTTTGCCCAGAAAAGAAAAAATAAAGATTATATACCGGATGATCCAACAGAAATCAAATATGT
>ERZ773181.2708-NODE-2708-length-11304-cov-3.346164_pt1 | contig 11304 bp, 3 predicted proteins | sample MGYA00581001_ERZ773181 | MGnify/ENA primary metagenome ERZ773181 (study PRJEB29015, sample SAMEA2737780) | human gut metagenome | biome: human gut; feature: human-associated habitat; material: faeces | place: China | collected 2012 ... | reverse complement strand
ATACGCTACAGGAAAAACAGAATATGAAGGTTTATCTAATGCATTAGGAGCAACAACAAAACTCCTTGCAAGTTTACTGAATTTAATTCCTGGTTTAGGATTAGGTGATTTAATCACAATATTATTAGGTAATGCGATTCCATTAGATAAATTAATCCCTACTGGTTATATCAATGCGAAAATCAAAAACTGTTCTATTAATGGTTTAAGTATTTCTACTTCGAACCAAAAAGATTATGCAGGAGGATTTATTGGGCAACAAAAAGGAACAATTCTAGAAAACTGTTCTATTGTAGATAGTGATTATACAATCAATGGAAAAACATTTACGGGTGGTTTTGTAGGATTGGCACGTGATGATGTAATAGAAGGTACACTTTCTGGGGCATTGGATATTGAGACAAAACTTCCAAGAATGAATCCAGAAAGTTTACTCTTAAACTGTTCAATAAACAATAAAGGACTCACAGTTACAAGTGAAACGTATGCGGGTGGTTTTGCAGGTGCACTTGCAAACACATCTGCAGTTAATTGTACTGTTAAATCTATAAATAGATTTGAAGTGAAAGCGACTGGTAATTATGCAGGTGGCTTTGCAGGTATTGCATCCCTGGGATGGGCTGCAGATTTAGGTAAAGGAGATACTAAAAAAAATCTACTTGGTGATGTTGTTAATCTTGTAGTAGAGCTTTTAAACAATAATAAGGATATCTCACCTTCCCTACTCTCTTTAGCTGGTGTCAATCCATCTTATATCTTAGGTTCTAGCGTTAATGGTCCACTTAAGTTAAGTGGTGCAGATTATGTAGGTGGTATAACTGGTAGAGGAAATGGTGCTTATATTGCATCATCAAGTACTGATTACTTAAATAAAGTATCTTATTGGAAAAATAAAGTATATGATACAGCATCTGTCTCAGTAAAAGATGTGGAAATATCAGGAGTAGAAAGTATCACAGGTAAGAACTATGTAGGAGGCATTGCAGGTTCTCTAGGAACTGCAAAAGTTGCTGGATTATTAAATAATACTCTTGGATTGGCTTCATATCTTGGCTTTACTGTAGATAAAGTGACAGTCATAGGGCCTACTACTGGTTTATCTATTACAGGTGAACAGCGTATTGGTGGTGGTTTTGGTGAAGCTATTGGCGGTTTAGTTAATGCAGTCACAATTAAGAACTTAAAGTCTGTAACAGGTAATAACCGTGTAGGTGGAATGATTGGTTTAGCAGGTCCAGGTGATCTTGCAGATACAGGAGGTTTAACAGTTAACCTTCTTGGATTAAATCATCTTTTACAGGTAAAGAACCTATTAAAAGTAGCTTCTGGTGTACGTGTAACAATCAATGATTCTCATGTTATTGGAGTAGAAACTGGTTTAACAGTCAAAGCAACAGGTACTAATAGTGATGGTGGTGTTGTTGATTATGTCGCAGGTGGATTTGTAGGAAAAAGTCATAGTTGTGAAATCAATCATTCAGATGTAAAGAACCTTAAAGAAGTATCCGCAAATGATACAGATGGTTATGCAGGTGGATTTATTGGAACATCACAAACAGGTGGACTAGCTGATGTTGCATCTGAAGAAGATCTTAAAGGTTGGATTACTAAAGATACAAGTGTTTTAGATATCAATGGTTTATTAACTGCAGTTAAGTATCTCATCCCAACTTATACAATGTGTACTGTTACTTATGTAAATGGTGGTGGTGTTTCTGCAGATACTGCAGGAGGTTTCGTAGGAAACTTCCAGAGTGGTACTCTTAATAACCAAGATGCAGGACAAGGAAACTATTATTCTGTATATAACTTAGATCATGTCAATGGACAGTCTTATGCAGGTGGTTTTGGAGGTAATGTTTACTCTGGTGCACTTGCTGATGCAGGTAAAGGTATTAGTATCCTTGGTGGTCTTAAGGTACTAAATGTCAATGTAGGTGAGTTACTCAATCTTATTAACGCCTATATCCCATATGTACAATATGCTGGTGTGAAGTCAGATCAAGGATTTACAGTCATTGCGAATAAATTAAAAACAGATGATACTCATGCAGGAAGTGCAGGAGGATTCATTGGTTATGGTAGTGGTGTTCAGGTAAGTTATTGTGATGTGACACATTTAAAACATACAGAGGTAACACCTCCAAAAGATTTAGAAGCAACAAAAGCACCAGATTACTTTAATGATAAAAGCCAATATGCAGTCACTGGTGCAAGATATGCTGGTGGATATATTGGTTATATGGATATTGGTTCTGCAGCTTCTGTAGGTAAAGGATTAAGTGTTCTAGGTAAGTCTATAGGAATTAATAATGTATTAGATGCATTAAATGTAGTTGTGTCTACTATTGAACATTCTCATGTTACTGGAAATCCTGGTGGATTTGCGGTTAAAGCATCTTATGAGAATACAGCTTCTGATGCATCAGAGAATGATGTGCTTGGAGATGCAGGTGGATTAGCAGGAAAGATTTCTGGTGGACATATTCAGGATTCTAATGCGAATAACTTCTCTTATATTATTGGTCAGTTAACAGCTGGTGGTTATGTAGGAGACTTACAGCCAGGTAATATTGCGAATGTATTAGATGATGCAAGTATCTTAGGTGGATTAGTAAAAACAGATGATGTACTTGCTTCTGTTGCAGAAGATTTTGTACCTACTATTAGAAATAGTTCTACTACTTGTATTCCTTGTGGTGGTGCAGTACGTGCACAGGCATCTTCTACAACACAGGTACAAAGAGGTTTGGCTGGTGGTTATGTAGGACATAACGAAGGTGGTCATATCTGGGGTAATAATACAAAGAATTGGAAAGGTAAAGACTATACTGGACCAACGAGTACTTGTAAAGCAGTAAGAATTCGTTCTGTATATGGTGAAGAGATTGCAGGTGGATTTACTGGTTTAATGGAATCTGCAGATACTGCAAGTACAGGTAACTTATCTCTATTATGGGGATTGGTTAAGGTAGATAACATATTAGGTGCATTAAGTGTTGTTTACCCTACAGAAGAGAATACTGCAGTATATGGACCACTTGCTTTAATGGATTATGAAACATGGAATACATGGGTTGAATTCGTTGGTAAATATGGTGGTTACGGAAGTGATCTTGCTACGAACGGAAAAGTGAACAACCAGGCTGAACTGGATAAAATCATTGGAAAGTATGCTTACGGATACAATGTAGTAGCTGGTAGAGTAAATTACCGAGATGAAATTAAACTAGCGAATGGTGGTGCTGCAGGAGGTTATGTTGGCTCTATGCAGACAGGTACTATCACAAATGGTCAGGCATATCAGACTAAGAAAGTAAAAGGATTAAGAACAGCAGGTGGTTTTGCAGGAGAAATGATCAATGGTGGTGCTGCAGATCTTGGTGGTGTGAATATTCTTGGTCTTAATCTTCAACTAGGACGTATGCTTGATGTACTGAATGTGTTTGTACCTGTTATCAAGAAGTCTTCAGTAGAAGGCTATCAGAGTGGATTAATGGTTGAATCTACAGGAATTGATGACAAGGATAACTGCGGTTATGCTGGTGGTTATGTAGGTAAACTCATTGGTGGACAGATATGGGGAGATAATACTGCACATTGCCAGGTAAAGAAACTTAGACGAGTAGATGGTAGAAGCTACGTAGGTGGTTTTGTAGGAAGTTCTAGACCTGGTTCTGTAGCAACACTTAACCCTACTGCTGGTGAAGGATTATTAAGTCAATTACTTAATAAACTACTTAGTACCCCTTCAGATCTCATTAAAGTACTTAATGCGACAGTTGCTACAATCCGTTATGCAGACGTTGAATCCTGGGATGATTGGGGATTCATTGTGAATGGTGCATATACAACAGGTAAGAATAATACTTCTTATGCAAAAACTGCAGGTGGTTTTGCAGGAATGCTGGAAGGTACAGTTCTTGGTATAAAAGATACGTCTGAAGCTGGTATTTCTGTAAGGAATATCCGTTCTGTTATTGCAGGTGAATACGCTGGTGGATGTTTTGGTGTTGCTGATGTAGCTGGAGTTGCAAATATCAGTGCAGGAAATGAAACATCCCTATTAGATAAGCTATTAAAACTAGGAAGAACAGATGTATTAGATGCTTTTAGAAGTTATGTATATTACGGAAATGTAATTGGAAGTAAGGATGCAGGACTAAGTGTTAGTGCCAATGAAGCAATTAAATCTGGACAGAACAATCAGGTTACATACAGTGGAACAGCTGGAGGCTTTGGTGGTTCACTTCTAAATGGCTCTATAAAGAATAGTACAGTTACACAATTAAGCAATGTAAGAGGCTTAAATAGTGTAGGTGGATTCATTGGTTACTCTGGTAAGAGTGGTGTTGTGAAAGCTGATAAGATTGATGTCCTAGGAGATAATACAGGACAGCTTCTTGGTGGTGCCTTAGGTGTAATGGATATCTTTGGTTCTCATATTGATGAATGTAGTGTAAGTGGTACAAGTGATGGCTATACAGTACAGAGTCAGAATGGTGAGGAACAGATTGCAGGTGGATTTATTGGTTATGCAAACCTTGCAAGGATGTTTAAGTGTACAGCAGGAAGTAATAGTGATTTAAATATTGGATTAAAACAGGTTGCATCTGGTGGAACCGCTGGAGGATTTGCAGGTAGAACAAGCTTTGCGTATCTTGCAGATTTAAAACTGGATTCTGGACCAGTCAATGTCATATTTATGCTTGTGAACAAACTTATAAAAGCACTTTATCTAGATAAGTTACAGGGTTCAAATCTTCTAAAAATCAATCTAGGAATTATAAAAGTAGAAGCGTTATATAAGGGAAATCTTCTTCATGTCAATCTTCTAGGTTTAGATATATCTGTAGGTCTTTCTAAGAAATCAACAGATAATAAACAACAGACAGATCTTGCAATTATTACTATTGGAGATTCATCTATTAAACTCCCATGTGATGAGAATGGTTTATTAAATGATGATGATGCGAAATCTAATATCAGTGTCAGTCTCATTAAGGCGAACCGTACAAAGATTACTGATAGTAATGTGTATGGTGTGAGCTATGGATATGATGTTTATGCAGGTGGTGCTACTAACAACAGCGATGGTACTACCCAGGATGGACGCAGTGGTGGTTTTGTAGGATTTAATGATGAAGGTTTATTAAAGAATAACAACATGTACTACTGTGACGTAGTCAGAGGTACTAGTAATCTTGTAGGTCCTTTTAGTGGTAAGAGTGAATTAGATTCAGCATATAAATTTAATACATTGGAGAAGGTTGAAGGTGAAGGCAACAACTACCGCATTTATAGAAAATTAGATAAATCTCTTACTGAAATCAAAAACAATAATCAGATATTAAATAGTGATTATAAAAACGATGGTGGATGGGATATTTATACAATCCAGCATATGATTAAGGTTAAAGCTTTTGATAATTTAAAGAATGCGGTTCTATCAAATGGTAGTGAGAAAGCTGATTTAAAGGCATATGAATCACCTGCCAAAGCAGTATTAATGGCTGATACAAAGACAACTCTTAATACCGGTGAAAGTGATACACCAGAACCATCTGAGTCACAGGATCCATGTGATGAGTTGGTTAAACTCACTATAAATAAAGTCTGGAAGGATTTCGATAACTTCGATAATAAACGACCAGGCAGTATCACGGTAACAATTTCTCGTACTTGGAAGGACGAGAACAATGTAGAACATACAGAAGTCGTTCCAAATTATGAGAGTTACACAATAACAGGTTCTATCAACAAATCAACATGGCAAGAAGTAATTAAAGGGCTTCCTGCCTATAAGACAGAAAGTGATAGAACTGTTCGTTATTATAAATATTCCGTAACAGAAGCGGAAATTAATGGTTATACAACAACTATTAAGACATCAGATGATGGCTTTACGTTTACGATAACCAACAAGCATTTCCCATGTCTTCCTAATACTGGAGGATTTGGAAACTACTTATTTTATGCGATAGCAATTCTGCTTTTCCTTGTTTATTTCGTTATGAGATACAGAAAGAATAAGGAAAATAAAGCAGAAAAACTATAAAGAGAAATGAAAAAAAGGAGAAAAATGTTATGAAAAGTATTAAACGTATTATCGCATTGTTATTAACTGCGGTTATGACAATGACTATGTCCGTAACAGCATTTGCAGCAAACTCTAGCTGTAGTCTTACTGTAAATGTAAAAGATGGACAGAATTTACAGGGACAGACAATTAACTTATATAAGTTATTTGATGTGACTGTGTCACAAGACAAAAAGAACTATTCTTATACTGTCAACAAAGAAGATGGTTATAAGAGTGCATTAGTTGAAGTATTAGGTACAAAAATTACAGCAGCTTCTAAAGATGAAGACATTGCGAAAGCTGTAAACGATTTAGGTGAAAATGACTCAACTGGAGTTCAGAACTTCGCAAATAAGTTCACTGCAAAAGCTTTAACAAGCAACTTAGCAGTTACTGCAACTTCTGGAAAAATCACAGAAGAAAACAAAACATCTTATGAGTTTAAAAACTTAGATGCAGGTTACTATTTAGTATATGTAACAGGTGGAAAAGAAATTCAGTCTTCATTAGTTACAGTTGATGAGTCAACAAAAACAGTAAACTTAAAAACAGAAGCACCAAGCATTACTAAAACAGCTAATAAACCATCAGTAAATATTGGGGATGTAGTTACTTATACAGTTATAGGTTCAGTACCAGATACAACTGGATATGAGCAGTATGTATATAAGATCCACGATACATTAACAAACGGTCTTGATTTTGTAAACGATGCAAATGGAACAGCTCTTGAAGCAGGTGCTACAACAGTTAATGTAAAAGTAGCATTTAAAGATGCAGGAGTTACAGATGCAGTAAAAGCACCTACAACAGCAACTCTTTCAGGTGAAAACAAAAGAACTATGGCTCTTAACTTATCTGAATGGGTAAGAGCTAACCAGGCAAACAAAGGTAAAGAATTCACTGTAACTTACTATGCTAAAGTGAATAAAGCTGCAGATGTAAGCACAAAGAACAATGCTACATTAGAATATGGTAACAATCCAGGTGAAACAACAACTACTACACCAAGTGAAGCTAAAACACCTACATACCCTCTTGATATAAAGAAGTTTGCTAAAGGAGAAGATAACAAGAAATTAGCTGGTGCTAAATTCAAGTTATATAATGAATCTACTGACAGCGAAGATAATCTTATTAAAGTATCAGGAAGCAATGGTAATTATGTAGTAGATCCAGCATCTTCTACTACAGAATTTGTATCTGTAGAATCAATCGAAGGAAAAGGTTACAACCTTCATGTTAACGGTCTTGCTGCAGGAACTTACTACTTAGTAGAAACAAAAGCTCCAGAAGGTTACAACAAATTAACTGATTCAATTAAAGTTACAATTACAAAAGCTGGCGATACAAATTGGACTGTTAAGAAAAACGATACAGCAGAAAACGATAAAATCATCGATGTAGAAAACAGTACTGGTTCTATCCTTCCATCAACAGGTGGTATGGGTACTATCGCATTTACTGTTGTTGCAGCCCTTCTTGTATTAGGTGTTGCAGTAAGCTTTATCCGTGATAGAAAAAGAGAAAACTAAGAAATAGTTTTTAATGGAATGAGCGGTTATCTTTCTTAAAAGATAACCGCAATTCCAATTATTTATATATTAATAGGGAGAATGAAATGAAGTGTATGAAGATTAAAATTACTAAAAATGATATTATTCGTTTATTTGTACTTTTGATTGCATTCTCCGTGTTGTTATATCCTAGTTTTAGTAGTTATCTGAATGAGAAGAATGGTTCTAAGGCTATCTCTTATTATGATAAAGAGAGTGTAGAACTCTCTAAGGCAGATAAGATAAGAATGTTGGAAGAAGCACGTGCTTATAATAGAGAGATGTTAGGAAATATAGATCTTATAGATCCATTTTCACAGGAAGATACAAAGTTAGATGCACGTTATGAGAGTTTATTAAATGTAGATGGTTCTGGAATGATGGGATATATACGTATTCCTAAGATTCATATAGAACTACCTATTTATCATGGTACAAGTGAAACAGTCTTACAGGCAGGTGTAGGACATTTCTGGGGTACTTCTTTGCCTGTTGGTGGAGAGAGTACTCATACAGTATTAACGGGCCACAGAGGACTGCCTACTAAGACATTATTCACAAATATAGATAAGCTAAAAGAAGGAGATATATTCTATATCAAGGTCTTAGATGAAACATTGGCTTATGAGATAGATCAAATACAAACAGTATTACCAGAAGAGACAAAAGGATTATCTATAGAACCTGGTAAAGATTATGCCACATTAGTGACATGTACACCTTATGCGATTAATACACATAGATTATTAGTAAGAGGACATCGTATACCATATCAAGAAGCTACAAAGAAAGTGCCTGATACAAATATTAAACCAGAATTATCATTTACGTCTAAGGTATTAATTACGGCAGTAATTGTGATTTTGATAGGTTTAATTATCGCAATTATTTACTGTATAAGGGATAAGAAAAGGAGGAACTAACATGAAGGTAAGAAATATTATTGTGTTTATGATTGTTTTTCTCATGAGTACGTTCATGAATGTTTCAACTATTCATGCAGAGAGTGGTTCTAGAAAAGGAAGTATACATATTGTATATAAGGGTAGAAATGAATTGAATCAGGAAGTGAATCTTTCAGATGCTAAGTTTTCAATCTATCAGGTTCAATATATGAGTAATGATACATTGACATGGAAGGATAACTTTAAAGATTCACATATATCATTAGTAGATACCAGTGCAGAGGCAAGAGAAAAACAAGCTAGACAATTATATAAATATGCACAACAGAAAGATATATCTTGTTTAACACAAAAAACTAATTCATTAGGTCGTACAACATTTAGTAATTTAACGCAAGGTATTTATTTGATTGCACAAGAGGGATATGTAGAAAGCGGTAAAAGTCAGTTTGAATCTGCACCTTTTCTAGTTGAGATTCCTTCTCTTGTGGATGGAAGTGTAGAATATAATGTTACTATAGAACCTAAGGCTGAATGGGTAAAACCAGAACAGCCTAAACCTTCTAAACTCAATAAACCACATATAAAAACAGGTGATGATACAAATATATCTGTATGGGTTATTGCTGCGATAGAAAGTTTATGTATTATGATATTGCTGTATAAGAATAAGGCTGATTCTCTATGAATCAGTTTTTTTATTTACAAACTCTTTTTTATTGTAAATATCATGATTATTTGAGCATTAAAACGTGTGATAATGTTTGATAATCTGTAATTTAGATGTTATATTATTAAATGCATGGAAGCGCATTTACTTTGTGCTTATTGATTTTATTATTTTACATCAGAATGAATTATGTGAAATTATTGATACAAATTGATGATTCATAATACACATGTTAAAATGATTTAACGCGAAGGAGGACACACTGATGAAAAAACTATTTAAGAGATTATGCGTTACAGTTTTATCTTTCCTGATGGTTGTAAGTAGTACTACTCTTCCAGCATTTGGTGAAGATATTAACTATAATGAAAAGAATGATATAGCAAATAGCTTTAGATATTCAAATGGACAAATGAAGGAAAGAAGTCGCGCAAATTATGCTGCACGTGCTTCTGTGAATTCAGGATGGCCTGATGATCCAAAAGCAATTTGTAAGGGAATTGATGTAAGCTATCATAATGGCACTATTGACTGGAAGAAAGTCAAACAGTCAGAAGTAGAATATGCGATTATCAGATGTGGTTATGGTATAGATGATAAGAAACAGGACGATAAGAAATGGGAAGAAAATGTAAAGGGATGTGTAGATAATAATATTCCTTACGGTGTCTATTTATATTCTTATGCAGATACTGTAGAGAAAGCTTCTAGTGAAGCAGATCATGCAATTCGTTTATTACAGGGTAAGAAGTTTAAGTATCCTGTTTATTATGATTTAGAAGAAGATAAATTACGTGATGAGTTAAAGTTAAGCAAGAAAACTATTGCGGATATTGCACAGACATTCTGTGATAAGTTAACTGCAAAAGGTTATACTGTTGGTATTTATGCAAATAAGGATTGGTTTACTAATTATTTAACTGATAGTCGTTTTAATAACTGGACTAAATGGGTTGCACAGTATAATACAGCTTGTAATTATCAGGGTAAATATGATATGTGGCAATGCTCTTGTACTGGAAAAATATCTGGTATCTCAACTAATGTAGATTTAAACTATTCTTATAGTCCATTTGAAAATTCATATGGTGGTGGTAATACAAATAATGGTGGAACTACTACTAAGTACTCTGATGGATTAAATGAAATTCAAGGAGAATTATACTACTTTAAGAATAATCGTATTGATACATCATATAGTGGACTTGCTACTTATAAGGGAGATACATATCTTGTTACAAAAGGTATGGTGAATAAGACTCAGTCAGGTCTAGTACAATCTGGTTCTAATTGGTACTTGTTAACTAATGGTAAGCTTAATAAGGACTTTACTGATTTATATTATTACAATAATAATTGGTACTATATTGTGAATGGTGTATTAGATTGGACATTTAATGGTGTAGTATCCTACAATAATTATCTTTATTATGTAGAAGGTAGTACAATTTCATGGACATATAATAATGTTGCTGAATATAAAGGTACAAAGTATTACTTCTGTAAGAGCCAGATAGATTATGGATTTAATGATTTATTCTATACTGGAAATACTTGGTATTACATTAAAGATGGTAAAGTAGATACAAGTTATAATGACCTTTATTGCTACAATAATACTTGGTATTATATTGAAAATGGAACAATTACCTGGAAATATACAAATCTAGTTAAATACAATGGTGCTATGTATTATGTATATCATAGCATCTTGAATTGGAATTATAATGGAATTGTAGAAAAAGATGGTACACTCTATTATGTTTCAAATAGTGTAGTTGATTATCGATATAAGGGCCTCTATGAATATAATGAGAAGTATTACTATATAGAAAATGGTCAGGTTAATAAGAACTACAATGGTACTTGTAAGTATAATAGTAAGAACTATTATGTTACAAATGGGGTTGTGGATCCACAATATACAGGTGTTGTAGAAAGCGGAAAAGATCTTCTCTATCTTAAAAAAGGTGTTGTAGATGAAAGCTATACACAATTAACTTATTATAATAATAATTGGTATTATTTTGAAAAAGGTTCAGTTAACTGGGATTACAGTAACCTAATCTACTACAACAATGCTTGGTTTTA
>ERZ773181.2707-NODE-2707-length-11315-cov-5.636856_pt1 | contig 11315 bp, 10 predicted proteins | sample MGYA00581001_ERZ773181 | MGnify/ENA primary metagenome ERZ773181 (study PRJEB29015, sample SAMEA2737780) | human gut metagenome | biome: human gut; feature: human-associated habitat; material: faeces | place: China | collected 2012 ... | reverse complement strand
ACATCCTCACCAACTATCACGTCATCGAGGGCGCGAGCACCGTCAAGGTCACGGCCTACGACGGCACGACCTATGATGCCGCCGTCATCGGCGGCGACGAGGATTACGACATCGCCGTCATCAAGGTCGAGGGCACGAATTTCCAGCCGGTCGTGATCGGAAAGTCCGGCAGCGTGCAGATCGGCGAGACGGTCGCCGCGGTCGGCAACCCGCTCGGCGAGCTGACCTTCTCGATGTCGCAGGGCATCGTCTCCTGCGTGAACCGCGCGATCAATGTGGACGGCAAGCCCTTCAACATGATCCAGGTCGATTGCTCCATCAACCCCGGCAACTCCGGCGGCCCGCTCTTCAACAGCTACGGCGAGGTCATCGGCATCGTGTCCGCGAAGTATTCGAGCTACTCCAACACCACCGTTGAGGGCATCGGCTTCGCCATCCCCATCGACGATGTGCTCGCCATGGTCAAGGACATTATGACCAACGGCTATGTGACCAACAAGGCATACATCGGCATCACTCCCCAGACCATGAACGCACAGATAGCACAGCAGTTCCGCTACGATGTCACGCAGGGCGTGTTCGTCTGCTCGGTCGAGCCGGGCAGCGCCGCGGAAAAGGCTGGCCTTCAGATGGGTGACGTCATCACCAAGATCGACGACAAGACCATCACGAGCTATGAGGACCTCGTCGCGGCGAAGAAGAGCTACAGCGCGGGCGACACCGCGACCTTCACCATCTACCGCGAGGGTAAGACGCAGACCGTCGAGCTGACCTTCGACGCCGCTCCTCAGACGCAGGAGACCGCGCAGGACAGCTCTCAGCAGCAACAGCAGGGCGGCAGCAACGGCGGCTATTATTACAATCCCTGGGATTTCTTCAATAGCTTCTTCGGCAACGGCTACTACGGCAGCAGCAGCTACTCCGCCGACAGCGGCGACGCAGCCTGAGCAAAACAGCATACGACATACCGGGGCGGCTCTTCGGAGCCGCCCTTTTTTGCCGCGTTTTGCCGCGCAAAAATAAGGACTTCCGCTTTTGGGAAAGCTGTGGTATAATTTTCTTCTATGAAACATGGAGAAGGAGGGAACGTCCATGCGCATCGGTACAGTGGAGATCAACTCGCAGCTCGCGCTCGCGCCGATGGCGGGCGTGACCGACGCGGCCTTCCGCGAGCTGTGCGCGTCCCTCGGCGCGGGGCTGACGTGCACGGAGCTCGTGAGCTCGAAGGCGCTGTGCTATCAGGATAAAAAGAGCCGCACACTGCTCGCGCCCTTTCCGGGCGAGCATCCGATGCAGGCGCAGATCTTCGGCAGCGACCCGATCTGCATGGCCGAGGCCGCGCAGATCGCTATTGAGGCGAGCGGCGCGGACATTCTGGACATCAACATGGGCTGCCCGGTCGGCAAGGTCGTCAACAACGGCGACGGCTCGGCGCTGATGCGCGATCCCGAAAAGGCGGCGCGTATCGCCGAGGCGGTGGTCAGGGCGGTAAAGGTTCCTGTCACGGTGAAGATGCGCCGCGGCTGGGACAAGGGCAGCATCAACGCGCCGGAGCTGGCCGTGCTGCTCGAGAGCGTCGGCGTGGCGGGCATCACCGTCCACGGGCGCACCCGCGTGCAGATGTACGGCGGCCAGGCAGACTGGTCGACCATCCGCGCGGTCAAGGAAGCGGTGAAGATCCCCGTTATCGCCAACGGCGATGTGTTTGCGCCCGAGGACGCGGTGAGGATCTTGAAGGCCACCGGCGCGGACGCGGCGATGATCGGACGCGGATGCTTCGGCAATCCTTGGCTCTTTGCGCAGGCGAAGGCCGCGCTCGCGGGCGAGCCGATCCCGCCGCTGCCGCCGCTTGCCGAGCGCTGCGACGCGCTGGTGCGCCAGATCGAACGCAGCGCGGAGTTCCGCAATGAAAAGGTCGCGCTGCTCGAGGCGCGGCGGCACTACTGCTGGTATCTCAAGGGCGTAAAATACGCCAACTACTATAAAGACCAGATCAACCATATGGAGACGCTTGAGGATCTTTACCGCGTCACGGCGGGCATCAAGCGCGATCTGAGCGACTGAACACACGGAGCGGACATGAACGAGAGTGAACTGATCCAAGCCGCGCGAGGCGGCGACGAGGCAGCCTTTGAACAGCTCGTCCGGCTGCATGAGAAAAAAATATACAACCTTTGCCTGCGTATGTGCGGCAGCAGCGAGGACGCGGCGGAGGCCGCGCAGGATACCTTCCTTGCCCTTTGGCGCGGACTGGAGGGCTTCCGCGAGGATGCGGCGCTGTCCACCTGGCTCTACCGTCTGGCGAGCAACGCCTGCATCGACCTGCTGCGGCGTAACAAACGCACGGTGGACGGCATATCGCTCGACGACGAGGACGTACACCTTGAGGTGCGCGACCGTGCGCCCACGCCGGAGGAGCACGTCGAGGGTCGGGAGACGCAGCGGCTGGTGCGCGAGGGGCTTGCCGCGCTGCCGGAGGATTACCGGCGCGTGCTCGTGCTGCGCGAGCTGCATCAGCTCAGCTATGCGGAGATCTGCGAGGTCACGGAGCTGGAGCTCGGCACGGTGAAGAGCCGCATCAACCGCGCGCGGCTGCTGCTGCGAAATTATTTGGCGGCAGACGGGAACTTTTTTGAAAAGCCAGCGTCAAAGGTTACAGAATGTAATCAGACTGTCGGAGGGGAGAGGAACGCAAGATGAAGAAATGTGAAGAATTTGCGCCGCTGCTCTCGGCCTATTTTGACGGAGAGCTGACGGAGGAGGAGAGCGCGGCAGTACGCGCGCATCTCAGCGAATGTGAGGACTGCCGCGCACGGCTGGACGAATACGTGCAGTTAACCGGCGAGATGCTCGCACTCGGCGAGGAGGACGTGCCCGCAGGCTTCACGGAGGGTGTGATGGCGGCGGTGCGCGCGGAAAAGGCGGCGAAAAAGCCGCAAGCAAAAAAGCGGAGCGCATGGCGGCGGTGGATGCCGATGGCGGCCTGCGCGGCGATCGTCGCACTCGCGGCGGCGGTAACGATCCCGCGAACGGCGATGAAGCAGGAAGCAAACGACGCTGCACCTGCCGCGCCTGCCGCACAGGAGGAGCAGGCGATGTTTTCGATGGCGGCGCCGCACGGCGATCCGCTGCCCGATACGGACGCCGAGGTGGAATATCCCGAGCAGCGCTGTGAAACGGTGCAGTCCAGCCCGTATTATGACCGCCAGCTTGGCGGCGCGGCGGCGGACGGGTTCAAGACCGCAAACGCACCCGCTGACTTGGAAAACGGCAGCCCAGAGGCAGAATACTACTGCGAGACCGCTCCCATCGGCGAAAGCGGCGAGGAGGGCAGCCTGCTCACCGCGTGGTACGGTCCAGTGGTGCTTGAGCTGTACGGCGCGGGCGCGACGGACTATGTGCTCTCAAGCGGCGGCGTGAAGGACGGCGACGCGGGCTTTTACTATGCCCCTATCGCCGCGCTGCGCGACCTGCCGGAGGGCCTCGGCATGAGGCAGGCGCAGGCGGAAACGCTCGCACTTGCCCCCGCGGACGCGGAGTGGGTGCTCGTCTATCCCAATGACTTCAGCGAGGTGCCACAGCCGTGAAGAAGCGTTCGCTGTGGCTCTGCCCTTTGGCTATCGCGGCCATCGTCGCGCTGGACCAGTGGGTGAAGGCCTATATCGTGACCCATTTCGCCGTGGGCGAGAGCGCGGAGTTTCTCCCGCGGCTGCTGCGGCTGCACTATGTGCGCAATTTCGGCGCGGCATGGTCGAGCTTTTCCGGCGAGCGCTGGCTGCTCATCGGCGTGACGGGCGTGGGGATGCTCGCGCTCGCGTGGCTGCTCGCGCGGATCGTGCGGCACCCGCTCGGCGTGTGGGCGCTGACCGCCGTGATCGGCGGCGGCGTGGGAAATCTTATTGACCGCGTTCGCCTCGGCTATGTGGTGGATATGCTCGACTGCACGTTCATCGAGTTTCCGGTTTTCAACGTTGCGGACTGCTTTGTGGTCTGCGGCACCATCGCGGCACTCGTTTACTACATTTGGATCTACCCGAACACCGACGCGAAGAATTGGGAGAAGGACCATGGGACCGATCCGGCTCAGGGCAAGTGAAGAAAGCAAAAATCAAAGGCTCGACGCATTTCTTGCGTCGAGCCTTGACGGCTTGACCCGCTCGCAGGCGACGCGGCTCATCGAGAGCGGCGAGGTCGCGGTGAACGGGAAAACAGCCGGCAAAAGCTACAGGCTCGCGGGCGGCGAGGACATCGCCGTGACGCTGCCCGAGCCGGAGCCGGTCGAGGCCGTGCCGCAGGACATTCCGCTCGATGTGGTGTACGAGGACGCGGACGTGATCGTGGTCAACAAGCCCAGCGGCATGGTCGTCCACCCCGCGCCGGGACACCCCGACGGCACGCTCGTCAACGCGCTGCTGTACCATTGCGCGGGAACGCTCTCGGGCATCGGCGGCGCGCTGCGCCCGGGCATCGTCCACCGCATCGACCGCGACACGAGCGGTCTCATCATCGCGGCGAAGAACGACGCGGCGCACCAGTACCTCTCCGCGCAGCTCGCCGACCACACGCTCGCGCGCACCTACGAGTGCATCGTTGTGGGCAAGCTGCGCGAGGACCGCGGCACGGTGGACGCGCCCATCGCGCGCCATCCGACCGACCGCAAGCGCATGGCAGTGGTCGCCGGCGGGCGCGAGGCGGTCACGCATTGGGAGGTCATCGCCCGCTATCCGGGCTATACCCACGTCCGCTGCCGGCTCGAAACGGGACGCACGCACCAGATCCGCGTCCACATGGCCTACATCGGGCATCCCATTCTCGGCGACACGGTGTACGGTGCAAAGAAGGAGGTCCCCGGCCTGACGGGGCAATGCCTGCACGCGGTCGGCCTGCGCTTTCTCCATCCGCGCACGCACGAGGTCGTGGAGCTTTTCTGTCCCCTGCCGGAGGAATTTACAAGGATGCTGCAAAAAATCAGGAAATAAATTGCACGCGATACGGCACCAAACAGGGGGAGCGTTCTCTATGGCAGAGAACGCTCCCCTTTTGCTGTGCTGTTATTTGCACAAATATGAGAACCAGCCCTCACTCTCGCGGGCCTCCATGATCGCCCAGCCCGCAAGACGCAGCGCGTCCGCGACCTCGACCGCGCGGTCGTCGATGATGCCCGAGCAGAGGAACAGCCCGCCCTTTTTCAGCAGCGGCCGCACCTGCGGCGCGAGCGCGATGATGACGTCCGCCACGATGTTCGCCACGACGATATCATAGTCTCCGCCGAACTCGCGCGCGAGCCTTTTGTCGCTGAGCACATCGCCCGCGCGGACGGTGTAGTGCTCCCGTCCGATGCCGTTGAGCGCGGCATTCTCGTAGGCGACGCCCACGCACTTATCATCGATGTCGCAGGCGAAGGCGTCCTCCGCGCCCAGCAGCAGCGCCGCGATGGAGAGGATGCCGCTGCCGCAGCCGAGGTCAAGCACCTTTTCGCCGCCGCGGATGTGCTTTTCGAGTGCCTGAAGGCACAGTCGTGTGGTCGCATGGCTGCCCGTGCCGAAGGTCAGCCCGGGATTCAGGATGAGCTTCACGCGCTCCGTCGGCTTCGCCTGCTCCCACTCGGGAATGACCAGCAGGCGCTCGCCGATCTCCATGGGCTTATAGAACTGCTTCCAGTTGTTCTCCCAGTCGGCGTCCTCCACGTTTTCCATCGTGAGGAGCAGCGGCGCGTATTCGGGATGCTGCTTCTTGAGCGCCGAGAGCGCGATGCGCACCTGCGCCAGCGTGGAAAAACCGCTCTCGCTTTCTTCGAGGTAGAAGGTCACGCGGCATTTGCCGTGCTTCTCCGCCAGCAGCTCATCGTCCACATAGTCCCAATACTGGTGGTTGTTTTCGAGAAAATCCTTGAAGTCCGCCTCGTCGTCGATGACAAGACCCTCGACGCCCTGCTCGCGCAGCAGCTCGCTGACCGGCTCCAGACCGGCGCGGGCGGTGTCGATATGCAGCTCCAGCCACTTCATCGCTGCGTCCCCACGAAGAACAGCCCCAGCGTGCCGCAGCCGGTGTGCGCGCCGATCACGGGGCCGATGAAGTCCGCGCGGACGTCCGTCACGCCGAAGCGCTCCTCCAGCAGCTCCTTGACATACGCCACGGAGTCGGGGCAGTTGGCGTGGCAGATGAACAAGGGCTGGTTCTTGTCCGGCTCGACGCCCAGCTCCTCCACCTTGTCGACCAGCGCCTTGAGCGCAGCCTTCGTGCCGCGCGCCTTGCTCATGGGAATGAGCCTGCCCTCGCTGTCGGTGTGCATGACGGGCTTGATGCCCAGCATCGTGCCGACGAAGGCCGCCGTGGCGCTCACGCGGCCGCCGCGCTTGAGGTGGTTGAGATCGTCCACGATGAACCAGTGGCATTGGGTCTGGAGGATGCTCCTCACATATGCCGCCAGCGTCTCGATGTCGGGGCTGCTCCTCCGGCGCTCCTGCACCGTGCGGTAGAGCAGCATTCCCTGTCCGCGCGAGGCGGAGAGGGAGTCGATGACGAGGATCTTCGCGTCGGGGTACTCGCTTTTCAGGTCCTCCGCCGCGATGCAGGCGGACTGGTAGGTGGTGGACAGTGCGCCGGAGAAGCAGATGCACAGGATATCCTTGCCCGCGTCGAGCGCCCTGCGCATCGCCTCGTCGAACTGACCGACATTGGCGGCGGCGGTGGTGCTGTTCTCGCCCGCAGCGATCTTTGCGAAAAATTCCTCGGGGGACATCTCGGCATGGTCGGGCGTGTTGAGATAGGTTTTTCCGTCGATCGTAAAGGAAAGCGGCAGAACGGTAAGCCCGAGCTCGTCGACCTCCTGCTGGTTCAGGTCACAGCAGCTGTCGGTCATGATAATATAGTCACGCATGGCGTTCCTTTCCGGGCCGCAGACAAACGGCCCCTTTTGGGGAATAGAGTCGATTCTTCCTTAGAATGGCAGTATTGTAGCAGAACGTTAAGATAATATCAATCATTTTCTGTAAACAATGCTTTCCGTTTACTTTCCGACGCAGAAGCGTTCAAAAATGCGCGTCACCATGTCCTCGCGCGCCGTGCGGCCGGTCAGCTCGCCGAGCGCGTCAAGCGCACCCTCGGCCTCGGTGAGCACCACGTCGGGCGTCAGCCCGGCGGTGAGCGCCTCGTGCGCCGCACGGACGCTCTCGAGCGCACGGCGGATGGCCTCGGCTTGCCGGGCGTTGGTGAGCAGCGTACCGCCCGCGGGAACGCCGGCAGGAAAGCAGTCTCCGATCGTGTCGATCAACGCATCCAGCCCGCCGGGCATTACGGAATTAAAGGAGACCAGATGCTCCGGCGCAGGCGCGCCGTCCGGCAGTCTCCAAACGGCGGTCTTTACGGCGGGGTTTCGATCGTCCTTGCTGATGGCCAGAATCCAATGCGGCGCTTGGGCGGCAAGCGCGAGAATGTCTGGCTCCACAGTGAGCGGCGTATGGCTGCCATCCGCTACCACGATCACCAGATCGGCGCTCTCGACCGCGCGGCGCGAGCGCTCCACGCCGAGCCGCTCCACGGCGTCGTCTGTCTCGCGGATGCCTGCCGTGTCGATGAGCCGCAGCAGCACGCCGCCGACCACCGCCTTCTCCTCCACGGTGTCGCGCGTCGTGCCGGGAAGGTCGGTGACGATGGCGCGGTCGTAGCCCACAAGCGCGTTGAGCAGCGAGCTTTTGCCCGCGTTCGGCGCGCCGACGATGGCGGTCGCCGCGCCGCTTTTGAGCACGCGTCCGCGCGCAAAGGTGCCGAGCAGCGCTGCGAGCGTTTGTTCGCTCTCCGTGAGCGTCCGCTCCGTCTCGGCAAGCGTGAGGTCCTCGATGTCCTCGTCGGGATAGTCCACCACGGCGTAGAAGCGGCTGGTAAGGCTCAGCAGCGCGTCGTAGACCTGTTCGAGCGGGCGGCGCAGCGCGCCGTCCACCTGGGCGGCGGCGTTCCGCGCCGCCTCAGCGGTCTCGGCGTCGATGAGGTCGATGACCGCCTCCGCCTCGGTGAGGTCCATTTTGCCGTTCAGAAACGCGCGCTCGGTAAACTCTCCCGCCTGCGCCTGCCGTGCGCCTGCGGCAAACGCGGCACGCAGGACCTCCTGCAAAACGACCGGCGAGCCGTGGCAGTGCAGCTCCGCGCTCTCCTCGCCCGTGTAGCTGTGTCCGGCGGAGAACACCACCGCCAGCGCGTGGTCGAGCGTGCGGCCCTCGGCGTCGCGCACCGTGCCGTAGGTCATGCGCCGCGGCGGAAGCTCCGCGGCCGAACGACCGTCCACCGGCGTGAACAGCGCCGCGAGCACGCGCCGGGTCTCCGCGCCGCTCAGGCGCACGATGCCGACCGCGGCGGCCGCGGGCGCGGTGGCGATGGCAGCAATGGTGTCGGGCATAAGACGACCTCCTTGATGATAGCCGATATTTGTCGATATGATACCATAAAACGGAAAAAATGAAAAGGGGCACGGCGCAGCCGTGTCCCTTTTTTTGTATTCCACCGATCGGCAATCAGCGTGAGATGCAATAAAAATAGATGTTTACACAAATCATCACAGCGGCAAACGCAATAAGCATCGCCCAGCTTATTTGCATGGCCTTAGATTTTGTATTCCTGATGCAATATGCCAAATAGATGATCCAGCAGGAGTAGAACGCAAAAATAATGCCGCGGTTCCGGATTAATATACTTAGAAGGAACAACGCATTTACGATCTTCATTCCATTCTCTGACATCAGTATACTTTTGATCTCTTTCACCGGTTGACCTCCCAGCTGAATATATTATCGTTTTTATTGTATCATACTCCGCACTTCCCCACAAGGGCAAAAAAAGGACGCCGCATATCAAATTTCGGTTTGTCGCTTACTGCTCCTTGGCAGCCGCGGCCTGCTGGGCCTCGATCTCGAGGAGAGCGTCCTTGCGGGAGAGGTTCCAGCGGCCCTTTTCGTCGATCTCCATGAACTTGACCCAGATCATGTCGCCGACGGTGACCACGTCCTCGACCTTCTCGACACGCTTCTTGTCGAGCTTGGAGATGTGCACCAGACCGTCCTTGCCCGGGGCGATCTCCACGAAGGCGCCGAACTGCATCAGGCGCACGACGCGGCCGTAGTACAGCTTGCCGACCTCGGGGACAAACACGATGTCGTCGATGCACTTCTTCGCGGCGTCGCAGGCGGCGGCGTCGGCGGAGGCGATGTGGATGGTGCCGTCGTCGTCGATGTCGATCTTCGCGCCGGTGTCGGCGACGATCTTCTGAATGACGGAGCCGCCCTTGCCGATGACCTCGCGGATGCGGTCGGGATCGATCTTCATGGTGATCATCTTGGGCGCGTAGGGGCTGACCTCGGGACGCGGCTCGGCGATGCAGGGCAGCATGATCTGGTCGAGGATCTGCACGCGCGCGTCGTAGGTGATGTCCAGCGCGTTCTTGATGATCGCCATGGTCAGGCCGTCGTTCTTGAGGTCCATCTGGATGGCGGTGATGCCCTTCTTCGTGCCGGCGACCTTGAAGTCCATTTCGCCGTGGAAGTCCTCAACGCCCTGAATGTCGATGAAGGTGGTGAAATCGTCGCCGTCCTGAATGAGACCGCAGGAAATACCGGCGACGGGAGCCTTGATGGGCACGCCGGCGTCCATCAGCGCGAGCGTGGAGCCGCAGATGGAGCCCTGAGAGGTGGAGCCGTTGGAGGACACGACCTCGCTCACCACGCGGATGGCGTAGGGGAACTCCTCAACGGGCGGAATGACGGGCAGCAGCGCGCGCTCGGCGAGAGCGCCGTGACCGATCTCGCGGCGGCCGGGGCTGCGGGCGGGCTTGGCTTCGCCGACGGAGTAGCCGGGGAAGTTGTAGTGGTGCATATAGCGCTTCTCAGTCTCTTCCCAGATGGTGTCGAGCTTCTGGTTGGCGCTGAGGGTATCGAGAGTGCAGACGGAGAGCACCTGCGTCTGACCGCGGGTGAACAGGCCCGAGCCATGGACGCGGGGCAGCACGCCGACCTCGGCGGCGAGAGGACGGATCTCGTTCTTCTGACGGCCGTCGACGCGGTGGCCCTCGAGCAGCCACGCCTTGACGATCTTCTTCTGGAACTTATAGGTGAACTCGTCGAGGTACTGATCCATGTCGGGATACTCCTCGAGGTACTTCTCGTGCCAGTGCTCGATCATCTCGTTCCAGCGGGCCTCGCGGACGTTCTTGTCGTCGGTATCCATGGCGGCCTTGGCCTCGTCCATGAAGTCGGCAACGATCTTGTCGAAGAGCTCCTGATTGAAGTTTGCGTGGGGATAGTCGAACTTGGGCTTGCCGATCTCGGCGACCATGCGGTTGATGAGCTCGATCTGCTTCTGATTCTCGTTGTGCGCCAGCTCGATGGCACGGTACATCGTGTCGTTATCGACCTCGTTCGCGCCCGCCTCGATCATAACGACCTTCTTGCCGGTGGAGACGACGGTCACGTCAAGGTCGGAGACCTTGCGCTGCTCGCTCGTGGGGTTGAGGACCAGCTCGCCATTGACGAGACCGACCTTCAGCGCGCCGACGGGGCCGTTCCAGGGAATGTCGGAGATGGCGAGGGCGGCGGAGGTGCCGATGAGCGCGGCGATCTCGGGAGAGCAGTCGTGGTCGACCGCCATGACGGTCGCCATGATGGACACGTCGTTGCGGAAATCATAGGGGAAGAGCGGGCGGATGGGGCGGTCGATGACGCGGCTGGTCAGGATGCCCTTTTCGCCGGGACGGCCCTCGCGGCGGTTGAAAGAACCGGGGATGCGGCCGACGGAGTAGAGCTTCTCCTCAAAGTCAACGGAGAGGGGAAAGAAGTCGATGCCGTCGCGCGGGCGGGCGGAAGCCGTGGCGCAGACGAGCACGCGGGTGTCGCCGTAGCCGACCATGACGGCGGCGTTGGCGAGTTCAGCAAGCTTGCCGACCTCAAGCGTGAGGGGACGGCCAGCGAGCTCCATCTCGTACTTGTGGTAGTTGGGGAACTGTCTGTGGGTGATGATGGTAGACATTTGTCGATCTCCTTTTTTGTAAAATTCCGTATGGGAGCCGACCGTTTAGCACTTGAAAAAACGTCGGCCGCGCCGCCGCTTTTTCAACTGCTAAAGCATAGCAGGCTCTCATACGCGCGGGGAAAGTGCCAAGGGCGAAAGTGTGAAAGAAGGGTGGTGCGCATGCACACCACCCTGTTTTCAAACTTACTTACGGATACCCAGCTTGGCGATCAGGGTACGATAGCGCTCGATGTCCTTCTTCATGAGATAATCGAGCAGGCTGCGGCGCTTACCGATCATCTTGTACAGGCCGCGGCGGGAGT
>ERZ773181.2703-NODE-2703-length-11326-cov-4.395706_pt1 | contig 11326 bp, 8 predicted proteins | sample MGYA00581001_ERZ773181 | MGnify/ENA primary metagenome ERZ773181 (study PRJEB29015, sample SAMEA2737780) | human gut metagenome | biome: human gut; feature: human-associated habitat; material: faeces | place: China | collected 2012 ... | reverse complement strand
CCTTACGGTTGCAGGCATGACTGCCCTTACTGATAGTTGAAGCTGCTCCACTCATCATCGTCCACCAGAGCGAGGTAGGTCTTGCCGCGGTTGAGGGTCATTTCCTCGCCGCTGTCGGTGTAGAGCTTGAGCGGATGGGTGGGGTGCGGCTTCTCCCAGCGGCCGGTCTGGACGCCGCCGTGGGTAAACAGATAAGCCTGCCCGCCCTGAACGTACTGGACCTCCTGCACGTCGTGGGAGTCACCCGCATAGGCGGCAATGTTGGCAAAGCAGACCACCACATTGTCAAAGGTCAGCTGCTTGCCCGTCAGCTCGTCAATGGTGTCGCCATAGGCCTTTTTGGAGGGGTCGTACATGGAGAGCGAGTAGGTCTTGCTGCGGCTGCCGTAGGCCAGCTCCGAGCGGTAGCTGCCCGAGTGGCTGATGTGGATCTTCTTGGCCGAGGGAGTGCCGCTCAGCTTGTTGACCTCGTCGGTGCGGTAATCCGCAAAGCGGAAGAACGTGCTCTCGTAAGGATATTGCAGGCTGATGCCCGCGTTGGAAGCGGCCTGCCGGATCTCCTTGCCGGAGGTGAACTCGGTGTGTTCATAGGCCACATCCCGGCCCCGGCTGTTGCGGTGAGCCACATGCGGATGGGTGGGAGTATTAAAGTAGCTCTTGCCGCCGATGTTCAGGCCGGAATAGTTGTATACGCTGATGAATTTGGTGCAGGCGGCGCTCTCACCGTCGTGGTAGTACAGCGCCTGATAGGGCATCAGCAGCTGCAGGAACTGGTCGCGGCCAGAGCGCAGCGGGCCGATCTCCGGGATGGAGTCGGCATCGTGGAACACCGCGCAGAAGCGGGTGATGCCGCCCTCCACCTTGCACTCGATCAGCAGATCGGCAGAGGAAAGGCCGCGCTGCGGACGGGCGTTCTGACGGGAGGTGTTGGAGATGTTGTTCACCATCACGCCCACGATACGGCCATTGCTGCGCTTGGCCTCACCGGTCAGCGGGTCGGCATCGTAAGCGGGCAGTGCGGCAAGACTGGCAGCGGGCTGCTCGCCTGCTGCCAGCGAGGAAGCAGCCATGTCCTCCGAGGATGCAGCAGAAGAAGCTGCGCCGGAAGAACTGATGCCCAGTGTCTGCTGGAGCCAGCTGGAAAAATTGCTGCCCAGAATGGCACTGCCGGAAGCACTGCAGCTGGAAAGCGCCAGTGAAGCGGCAGCGGCACCGGTCAGGCGAAGAACAGTACGGCGAGTGATCTTCATAGGAAAAACCTCCTGCAAAAAACGTATCGGCGCGGCCCGGCAGAATGCCAAAGCCGGGAAAAAGTTTGCGGGTGCAGCGCGGCGGGCGCACACTGCCGGGCAGTAAAACGCAGCGCACTGCAGACGGATTTGATTTGATTGTAACGATTCTTGCCGGGTTTGTAAAGAGGAAGTTATCGGGATGAAGCCCCTTCCGCTGCTGACACCGGAGCATCTTCGATCTGCTGCGCGGATGAAAAGCGGAAACCCACACCGATGCAGGAGCTTTTTGCGCCTTTTTGCCCGGGAACCCTTGCATTTTTGCGCAAGTTGTGGTAATATTATTCGGCAGTATGTTCACTGCGGAAATATGCGCTCGTAGCTCAGCCGGTAGAGCATCTGACTTTTAATCAGAGGGCCAGGGATTCGAGTTCCCTCGAGCGCACCAAAAGGACGATAAATCGTTGAACTAAACGGTTTGTCGTCTTTTTTGTTTTATGCGGGCTTTTTGAGCTTGTACCTATGATTTTTTCAAAAATTTTAGAGGTCAGAGGTACAAAAATGAAGAAGATTCAGAAGAATGCAGTCCGATTTGATAATCTAAAGCAAGATTTTTTGGACGACAAGAAGTATTCTGGCACGGCAGAAGCCACGTTGAACGGCTATCGGTATGATATTACACGGTTTTTGAAGTTCCTGTCAGATGAACAGTTAGCCGTGAATACGTTTAATGTTTCGATTGTCCCGATTGAACAGATTATTTTCTCGTCGGATACTATCGAAGTGACAGATGGTGACACCGTTGCAGTGAAATATACCCTGCTCCCGCAGAATGCAAGCGACTACGGCATCACATGGACATCGGCAGATGAAACTATCGTAAAAGTGCGTGATGTAGATGAAGTAAAACTGATAGCACAGTCTGAAGGAAAGACTACCATTATTGCAACCACAGATAACGGGGTGACAGCCCAGTGCGCGGTTGAGGTTGTCCCCAAAAGTGCTTATGAACAGTTGACAAAAGATGAAAAGGAATTTGTGAACGATATTCTGCCGATTATGATTTGCCAAAAATTGGAGTACAACTTCAATCATGGCAGGGAAGCAATAGAATGGGTCGAAAGAAATTTTGATTACATTATTATAGATGAAGCACACTACCTGTTCCAAGATGCGCTGTTTAATCGTAATACAGAAATCATGCTGGATATGGTTGAACAGCTTCAGAAATCTAAAGTTATCATCTTGATGTCTGCAACAGCAGACTTGCTGAAGAAGCACTTTGTCGGTAGGATAAAAAAGACCTACCATGTGTCAGCAGATTACAGCTATATCAAGGCGGTATATTGTTACACTACACCGGATTCTGTCAACAAAATTTTGAACGGAGTCCCTCCGGGTGAAAAAGTGGTCATGTTCGGGGATAATAAAAACCGTCTACGAACATTGCATCGCGAGTACCCGGATAGTGAATATCTGAACAGCGGGAACAAAGACGAAAGTCTAGCATTTCGGCAGATAACGCAGAACGAGTGCTTCAGCTGTCAAATGCTATTTACCACTAAAGTTCTGGACAATGGTGTAAACCTGAAGGACAAAGCTATCAAACACATTATAATAGAACAAACCGATATGGTAGAGTTCATACAATGTTTGGGACGAAAACGTGTCCAAAGTCCAGATGATACAATAACTTTGTATTTTCTTAGTAGTGTTTGCAGTATTGCAGGACGATACAAAGAACTGAAGAGGGATTTAGCGATTGTTCAACAATATCTGAATGCAAGAGCATCAGGTTATGAACAAGAGTTCTGGAAAATTAACAGAACTGAATATATTCCTTTGATGTTCGACAATTCACAGCATCTAGTAAAACCTGCATACTACAAGGCATTAAGTGACTGTGCATTTTACAGAGATATTCTGGATAAGAAAGCATCACTTGTTCAGTAGGTCAGAGAATCCTTAAAATTACCCATTATTCCGTATGAACGAGTTTCAAAAGATTATAAGTTGAATTATTATCTTTCTCAAAATGTTGGAAGAAAGTATTTTAAGGATGATAGAAACGAATTGATTGAAAAAATCAATCTAAGACAAGACGGACATATAAAAAGTTCGTTTAAGCTGCTTTATCAATGTCTGATGGAAAGTAATGTCGATTTCACCTTGAAAAGCGGAATCGACAACAGAAAAGTCTATTGGACGATTGAGCCAAAATACTCTTTATCATTTTTGTCAAACTCGCGATATATCAGTGGTACATAGTTAAAATCATAGATTCCCTTACCAAAACGAATGACCGTAGATATTTTAGAACGTGTGACAGTATAACTCTCAAAATAAACTTTAGAATCAACGCTGATAGGAGCATCTCGTGTATGGTGGGTCTTTACGTCCTCCCGCCCGCCATTCTTGCCGTATCGTGGATTGCGGCGAGCGTCAAGATGGTTTTGCAAATTTTATTGCAGGAATGCAGTGATCGTAGGACTTATAGCATGGCGTTCAAGTGCTTTCCCGTTCAATCAATGTATTTCTGCATTTTGACAACCTGCCTATAAATCCCCCATGAACGTTGTGGAATCTTCCAAAGCATCCATGGATGGTTTCTTGCGCCGCATCAAACGTTCAGCTTATTACAACGAAATTCCATAAAGTTGCATTGCATCTTACAGATGTTCTTGCTATACTCTGTATCGAACGCAACTTTATTTCGCAAATATGTTGCGCATTTTGCGCAAGCAGAGGAGGAGCTATGATGCAGCAGCTCAAATTACTTCATGGCGGAGACTACAACCCGGAACAGTGGCTGGACCGGCCCGATATTCTGGCGCAGGACATCGAACTGATGAAAAAGGCACACGTTAATACTGTGACGCTGGGCGTGTTCTCATGGTCCACGTTGGAACCGCAGGAGGGGGTATTTGAGCTGGATTGGCTGGCAGACATCATCCATAACCTGTATGCCAATGGAATCTATACGATCCTTGCAACGCCCAGTGCGGCCCGCCCCGCTTGGATGGCACACAAATACCCCGAGGTGCGCCGAGTCCGGGCAGACCGGGTCCGGGAGCTGTACAACCGGCGGCAGAATTACTGCTATACATCGCCGGTTTACCGGGAAAAAGTCCGCATCATCGACCAGAAGCTGGCACAGCGGTTCGGCAATGACCCGGCTGTCCTGCTCTGGCATATCTCCAACGAGATGAGCGGCGACTGCCATTGCGAGTTGTGTCAGGCCGCGTTCCGCTGCTGGCTCAAGGAACGGTATGGCTCTTTGGATGCCTTGAACAAGGCGTGGAACGCCCGGTTCTGGAGTCACGACTATACCGCTTGGGAACAAATCGAAAGCCCTGCCCCGCAGGGGGAAAATGCCGTGCAGGGCCTTGCGCTGGACTGGAAGCGCTTTGTCAGTGACCGGCATATTGATTTTTTGAAATATGAGCGTGATACCGTGAAAGAATTTGCGCCGGATGCAAAGTTCACGGTAAACATGATGTACCGGTTTGATGGCATCGACTATTTCAAAATGTCCAAGGAGATCGACGTGGCCAGCTGGGACAACTATCCCACATGGCACAAGCCCAGCGAAACAGTGGAAGAAACGGCGTTGGATACGGCCCTGATGCACGACCTGTATTACTCCATGAAGGGCAGGCCCTTCCTGCTGATGGAATCCAGCCCCAGCTTTACCAACTGGCAGCCGATCTCCAAACAGAAGCGCCCCGGCATTGCGGAGCTTGCGGCTCTGCAGACGGTTGCACATGGTTCGGACAGTGTGCTTTACTTCCAGTGGCGAGCCAGCCGCGGCGCTGAAGAAAAGTTCCATGGTGCAGTCGTCGTCCATGATGGCCGGGAGGATGCCCGTCCCTTCCGGGAAACAGTCGGTGTGGGCCAAAAGCTGGAAGTGCTCTCGGAGATTGCAACAGTCTGCCGCGAGAAGCAGGCGGCGATCGTCCACGATTGGGAAAACAAGTGGGCATTGGAAGGTTCCTGCGGCCCGCGCAATGCAGGGATGGGCTACTGGGACGAGCTGAAGCTGCACTACAATGCTCTTGCGCGGGAAGGCATTGCGGTGGAGTTCGTGAATCAGGAATCCGATTTGACGGGTTATGGCTTGGTCGTTGTTCCGATGGTTTATTTGCTGACCGATGCCTTTGCCCAAAAACTCTGTGATTTTGCCCGGAATGGTGGTACGGTCGTGGTTACATACTGGACCGGTGTGGTGGATGAAAGCGATTTGTGCCGCCTGGGTGACACGCCTTACGGCCTGACCGAGCTGCTGGGCCTGCGCCGCACTGAGATCGACGGAATGTATGACGGCGAAACCTGCCGCTGCACCCCGATGGACGATTCCACTTTGCCGGAAACGCAGGCTTCGGTCCTATGCGAGGTCGCAAGTCTGAACGACACCGACCCTGCCACACCGCTGAGCGTTTATGCCGAGGACTATTATGCAAACTGCCCGGCGGTGGCTGTCCACTCCTACGGGGAGGGCCGTGCCTATTATCTGGCAAGTCGGTTCGAGGAAGCGTTCTATCGCGCATTTTATCGTGCTGCTGTAAAGGAAGTCGGCCTGACCCCGGCCTGGCCGGAAGCTCTGCCGGACGGCGTTCTGGCCGCGCGGCGCGGTACGTTCGTCTTTGTACAGAACTGCAATGAACATCCGGTCGAAGTAGGCGGTGTTGCGCTGAACCGTTACGGAACGGCCGTCTGGAAAAACGGCGAGCAGGTCCTGTAAGGCGCAAAAGCATCAACTTTCAGCGTTCTGCCGAAAAAGCAGAACGCTTTTTGTTTGCTTTCGTACTTGACAAAGCGGGCTTATCCCGGTATGCTGGGGTGGCGCACTGTTGCGCAGTTCTGTGAAAAGGAGAGGATATCCTGTGGCTGCAAAGGAAACCGAAAAAATGACGATCGAGCAGGTGGCCGATGCGCTTGGTGTTTCTAAAACAACGGTATCACGCGCACTTTCCGGAAAGGGACGCATCAGTGAGGAGACCCGCGCCAAGGTATATGCCTATCTAGGACGCACCCGCACCGAGCCTGCCGCCCCGCAGGGCGGCGAAAAGGTGCGCACCAACAACATTGCCATGATCGTGCCACAGCGCTTTATTACGCTGGATCTGCCCTTTTTGCGCAAGTGCATGGGCGGCATCTGCATCATGGCAGACCAGCGCGGCTATGACCTGATGCTTTGCTACGCCTCCAACACCGAGTATTCGCAGCTGCAGCGGCAGCTGGCCAACCACAAGGTGGACGGCGTGATCCTGACCTACGCCATGGCGGATGATCCCTGCATCGAACTTTTGCGGCAATACGAGACACCTTTTGTGCTCATCGGACGCAGCGAGGACAAGACCATCCCGCAGGCAGACAACGATCAGGTCGCGGCTGCCTGCGAGATGACACGCATCCTTTTGCAGCTGGGCGCCAAGCGGATCGCGCTGCTGGTGGGCAGTACCATCTACGCCGTCAACACCGATCGCATACGCGGTTATCTGCGTGGATTCGCGGAATTTGGTGTGCCAGTAGACCAGCGGCTCGTTCATTCCGGTGTGGAATCTGCCGGGCAGACGCTCGATGCACTGGAGGCTGCGCTGGAGCAGAAGGCGGATTGCATCCTTTGCGGCGATGATGAGGTCGCCTTTGAGGTCATGGGGGAGCTGCGGACGCGGCATATCCTCGTGCCCAACGATCTGCGAGTGGCCAGCCTGTACGACAGCTCCATGCTTGCCAGCATCACGCCGTCTGTTTCGGCGGTGCAGTACGATGCCGAGCAGCTGGGCAAGACCGCCTGCCGGATGCTGCTGGATCGTCTGGCCGGAAAGGAAACGGTCATGCGGCAGCTGGAAGGTTATCAGGTCATTTTGCGGAACTCTACCAAGTGGAGGGAACGCTCCCACAGCATCAAATAACGCGCTTTTTGTGCCTGCTCCTTTCCCGGAGCGGGCATTTTTGCTCTTTGCATGGCAAAGGTTGCGCTAAAGTTGCGCACTTTTGCCCATGTATCCTAATTTTACCGTCACTTTTTCCAGTTTCGACTCAACAATACCGTGAATTTCGTCCATTGACGTGAGCAAAAGAATGCGGTATCCTATGGGTACAGAAAAACGGCCGCTTGGATGTGCGCAACTTATAAGCGCAACAAAGAGCAGCCGAAGATTTCAGGTTGAGAACGAAGGAGAACTGGATCATGAAAAAGCTGATTTCCCGCCGTAACTTCCTTGCAGCCATGGGCACTGTGGCTGCTGCCGGTGTGCTGACCGCCTGCGGCGGTTCTTCCAGCAGCACCGCTTCCTCTGCTGCCGCTTCCAGTACGGCTGCCTCTGCTGCGGAGAGCTGGGGTGATGTGAAGCTGACCATGTGGGGTGCCGAAGAGGATCAGACCATGCTGCGCGAGATGGCAGATGCCTTTATCGAGCAGAATGCGGACAAGGGCAACGTGACCATCGAGATCGGCGTGCAGTCTGAGTCCAGCGCAAAGGATACCGTTCTGGCTGACCCGGAGTCTGCCGCAGACGTTTTTGCCTTTGCCGATGACCAGCTGAACGAGCTGGTGAATGCCGGTGCGCTGCAGGAAGTGCTGCTGAACCCGGACGACGTGAAGAGCCGCAACCTGCCCGGCTCTGTGGGCGCTGCCACCATGAACGACAAGCTTTACGCCTACCCCATGACCGCCGACAATGGCTATTTCCTGTACTATGATGCAAGCGTTCTGAGCGCCGAGGATGTGCAGAGCGTGGACACCATGCTGGAAAAGGCTGCAGCTGCCGGCAAAAAGTTCATGATGAGCGTGAACGACGCATGGTACATTTACAGCTTCTACGCCGGTGCCGGTCTGGTGGCTACGCTGGCAGATGACGGTATCAACACCGTCTGCAACTGGAACGAGGCTCCCGGCGCAGACGTAACGCAGGCCATTCTGGACATTACCGCAAACCCCGGCTTCAAGTCCGGCGCGGATGCCGACATTGTTTCCGCCATCAAGGACGGCAGCTGCTGCGCCGCCATCTCCGGTACCTGGAACGCCAGCACCGCCGAGGAGGCTTGGGGCGAGGGCTACGCCGCCACCAAGCTGCCGACCTACACCCTGAACGGCGAGCAGGTCCAGATGGGCTCCTTCTCCGGCTACAAGCTGGTGGGCGTCAACCCCCACAGCGCCAACGTGGGCGTTGCCATGATGCTGGCCGACTTCATCACCAACGAGGACAACCAGAACAAGCGCTTCAACGACCGCAAGCTGGGCCCCTCCAACATCAACGCCAATGCTTCCGAGGCTGTGCAGTCTGCACCCGCCATTGCCGCACTGGCTGAGCAGAGCTCCTACGCTACCCTGCAGCGGGTAGGCGCAAACTACTGGAGCTCCGCCGCAAGTCTGGGCGAGATCCTCGCCTCCGGCGACACGCAGGGCAAGACCACCCAGCAGCTGGTGGATGACGCTGTGGCCGGCATCACCGCACCTGTGGCACAGTAAGTTCCGGTTTTTCCCGGCGGGCACGCAGCAGAATGCGGTGTGCCCGCTTTTTATCGCAATACAAGAAATCGGCGTCAACCTAACATCCTGTTTGCTATAACCCCCTCTGCATACCAAGAAAGGAGTTGACTTCTGTGGCAGAAATGGTCCTTACACCACCCTTGCGGGCAGATGGCCGGGAGCCGAATTTCCTTCAGAAGTTCGGTCACGCATTTGTTCACGGAGATATTTTTACAAAGCTGTCCCTCTTTGTCTGGGGTCTGGGCTACATTGGCCACGGCCAGCTTATCAAGGCACTGCTGGTAACGCTGGTGCAGGGGCTGGGACTGTATTTTCTGGGCACTTCCGGCATTCCTGCGCTGAAAAAGTTCGGCACGCTGGGCACAGTGCAGATGGAGATGCAGTTCAACCCCCTTACCTTAAAGAACGAGGTCAACAACTACGACAACTCGTTTGCCATCCTGCTGCTCAGCGTGATCGCACTGGTGGTCATTGTAACGCTGATCGCTGCTGCCATGCTGGTGGTGCAGAGCAATTACGCGTTACAGGCGCAGAAGGCCGCTGGCAAAAAGCCCAACAATTTCCGGCAGGATATCACCTTGTACCTGAACGAAAAGTTCTACGTTACCCTGCTCACCCTTCCGGTGCTGGGCGTGGTGGTGTTTACCATTGTGCCGCTGTTCATCCTGATCGCTGTTGCCTTTACCAACTACGATCAGCAGCACATGCCTCCCGCCGCCCTGTTTACATGGGTGGGGCTGGCTAACTTTGCTTCTCTGTTTGGCGGGCAGTCGCTGAGCCTGACCTTCAGCTACGCCTTTGGCCGGGTGCTCAGCTGGACGCTGGTATGGGCGTTCTTTGCCACCTTCACCAACTTCTTCGGCGGCGTATTTCTGGCCATGCTCATCAACAATAAAAAGACCAAGTGCCAAAAGCTCTGGCGCACATTGTTCATCATCACCATTGCGGTGCCGCAGTTCGTCACCCTGCTGCTGGTGCGCAACTTCTTCTCGGATGCCGGCATCTTCAACACCATGATGGCCAATGCAGGCGTGACCGATTTTTTAAAGGCCATCGGTCTGCTGGGGCAGAACATGAACCACATTCCCTTCCTGACCGATCAGCACTGGGCTAAGTTCATGATCATCCTCATCAACATCTGGGTGGGCGTGCCCTACCAGATGCTCATTGCCACCGGTGTGCTGATGAACATTCCCACCGATATGCTGGAGGCCTCCACCATTGATGGTGCATCGCCGTGGCAGAGCTTCATCCACATCAAGCTGCCCTACCTGCTCAGTGTGCAGGGCCCGGCACTGGTTACGGATTTTGTGCGCAACGTCAACAACTTCAACGTCATCTATCTGCTCACACAGGACGTTTATATCACCAAGGATCAGGCACTGGCTTCCTCCAGCGCAAAAGAGGTGGACCTGCTGGTCACATGGCTGTTCCGCCTGACGCAGGAGCAGTACAACTACAAGATGGCCGCCGTCATTGGCATTATGGTGTTCATCATCTGTGCTGTGTTCACGCTGGTCTGCTTCCGATTCCTCAATAAAAAGGAGGCGACGTTCTCTTGACACAGACAACTGTTTCTCCGGCACGCCGGGCAGAGCCCGCAGCGCAGCTGCGCCGCGGGCGTATCCTCCGCACAGTCCGCAGCATCCTGCGGCATCTGCTGCTGGCCCTGCTGGCAGCTATCTGGCTGGTACCCATTCTGTGGCTTCTGGTCACTTCCTTCTCCACAGACCGGGGCATCAATGTGCGACAGTTCTTCCCGGCCAGTTACACACTGCGCAACTATGTCAACATTCTGTTCCACCCGGACTCTGTGGCGCAGTTCCCGCGCTGGTTTACCAACACCCTTGTGGTGGCCTGTTTCAACTGCGTTATCTCCACCTGCTTTGTGCTGATGGTAGCCTACGCGCTGAGCTGCTGCCGCTTCAAGGGGCGCAAGCTGATCCAGAACCTTTCTGTCAGCGTCAACCTGTTCCCCGGCGTGCTGGCAATGATCGCCGTCTATTTCGTCCTGAAATATCTGAATCTGACCAACTCCTATGCCGGTCTTATCATGGTCTATGCCGGTTCGTCCGGTCTGGGCTATCTGATCTGCAAGGGCTTCTTTGATACCATCCCCATCTCCCTGCGGGAAGCCGCCAAGCTGGACGGCGCATCCGACGCCCGTGTGTTCTTCCAGGTCGTTCTGCCCATGTCCAAGCCGATCCTGGTCTATACCATCATCAGCTCTTTCATGGTTCCATGGACCGATTTCGTGATGGCAAAAATGATCCTGAATTCGGGCGTCTCTGCCGACTGGACAGTGGCTATCGGTCTGTATAATATGCTGCAAAAGACCCTGATCAACAATTACTTTACGCTCTTCTGTGCAGGCGGTGTGCTGGTGTCCATCCCCATCTCCATCCTGTTTGTCATCATGCAGAAGTTCTACGTCGAGGGCATCACCTCCGGCGCGGACAAGGGTTAACACGTTATTCTCTTTCTCCTTCACCATAAAAGCAATCCCTACAGTCCTTTTTGTGGCTGTGGGGATTGTTTTTTCTCAATGGCGGCAGGAAAGCAGTTTGTTCATGGTGAACCTCATTTCTATATCAAACGGTGT